>Ga0208741_10000450_pt1 | contig 19896 bp, 22 predicted proteins | sample CryBogCBE03Jun09_FD_184576 | JGI IMG/M metagenome (GOLD analysis project Ga0208741, IMG submission 184576) | Freshwater microbial communities from Crystal Bog, Wisconsin, USA - CBE03Jun09 (SPAdes) | ecosystem: Environmental > Aquatic > Freshwater > Lake | place: Crystal Bog, Wisconsin, USA...
CGCTTATACCGCTAAATCCTGACCAGCCCGATACACCGCTACCAGAATATCCAGAAAACCCGCTGTAACCGCTTACACCGCTTCCGCTATAACCAGAAATACCTGAGTAACCAGAATATCCAGAAATGCCAGAATATCCGCTATAACCAGATTTTCCTGAATAGCCACTAAAGCCAGAAATACCGCTTTGTCCTGTTGGGCCAACAATTTCGCCTACATTATTCCAAGTTGTACCTGACCATACATAAAGATCGCCATTGGAAGAAACAATATAAGCATCGTTTGGCAAATTGCCTACGGCTGGCAAATCGGCTGGCGTAGCAACCGTGCCTTTGATATTAATGGATGTACCTTGCTGGCCACTATAACCACTAAAGCCAGAATAACCACTTACACCTGATCCGCTGTAACCGCTTATTCCGCTAAAACCAGAGAAACCAGATAAACCACTAGCACCGCTATAGCCGCTAATACCGCTAAACCCACTATAGCCAGAAACACCAGAACCCGAATATCCACTAAATCCAGAAAATCCAGATGTACCACTAAACCCAGAATATCCACTTGTGCCACTCCCTGAGTAACCACTTGTTCCAGAAAAACCACTATATCCAGATATACCGTTTTGACCAACTGCGCCTGAATATCCGCTGATACCGCTAAAGCCAGACAAACCTTGTGGGCCAGTTGCACCAGAAAATCCGCTATAACCAGAAACGCCAGAGCCACTATAGCCTGAATATCCGCTATAGCCTGATTTGCCAGATGCGCCAGAATACCCTGAATAACCACTTACACCTTGAGGGCCATATAAACCACGATCAATGCTAATGGTTTGAGTTGCAACGGGAGTTACATTTACCGATATATTGTTCTGATCGGTTACAGTTACAGTCATCCCCATATTAGTTCACCACGCCATCAGAACGAACTAGGAATAATAAAAAGATAATGCTGTCTTGGGCTGGTGTAGAACCAGATGCGGGAAAACTAATTTTAATTCTTCCGCTAAACGCAACGGGATTGTTTGCGGCAATATTTAATTCAGGATCAGATGCCATGATTGCCCAGGCTGATTCATCAATAACCAATGTAAATGTCCCATTTGTAGGGTTTTCATTAACAATTGTTAGCGTTACTGGATCGGGTTCTGGAACATAATCTGCAATGTCAAAAGATAGCCCATATCGGGTATCTTGTAAATTTGATACTTCTCTGCGAATAATCTGGGCATTAATAGTTGTGCCAGTTAAATCAACTGATGAACCACCACTTGCAAATGATAAATTCCAAAAAGTTCTTTGGTTGTATACAAGTTCTCCAGCAATGATTTGATTGTCAAAGCCGCTTACTTGCGTAAGGGTATTTTTACTAAATAATGCCATGATTTTTCCAATTCTCGGTTAATGGCAAGTGGCACTCCACTTAGCCCCAAATCATGTCTTGTTTTTTAATATTTTACTTCAAAATTAGGTAGGATTAGCAATTGCAACAAGTTGTGCAGTAGTTGTAGCAGCAGCAATAGCAGCACGACCATTAGTCAATTCAGCAGTAAAATCTGCATCGCTTGGGGTGTTTTCAATACCAGCTAATGTGTTTAATTGACGCTTTTGGGCTACTTGAACAGCAGAAGCATTGTATTGAGCCAGTTTGATTGCTTGTGCCTTTGCAAAGTTTACTGTAACAGTAGAGCCTGACAATTCCCAAGCATCAAAAAATTTAGCATCTGTGCCAGTAGGTAATACAGAATCATCAACAATAATTGCTCCTGCTGGACAATCTTTTTCTAATACTTCATTAATAGGTAATTCGCCTGTTGGGATGCAAACTGCAACATTGCCATTTGAAGTTTGATAAATGATTACTTGAGCCATTTCTTTTCCTTATCTAAATATAGCAACTGAATAATATGATGAATTTCTTAAACCGCCATTGCAATAATCTGTTAAAGCAGCTTGTGAACTTGTAATAGGAGTTACATTTATGACATCGTTTCCAGCAGTTGAACCTTTTCCTGTGTAATTTGCATTTGCAAAACAAGCAAAATTACTATCGGTTAAAGCATTTGTTAAATTTACATTAAATGTTCCAGTTGTTACATAAGTAACAGAACTGACATTGTAAGAAGAAATAATGCTAGGTGAAGTATTTCCTGTCCAAGCTACCCAAGCCTTTGCTTCGCCAGCAGTTACAGCGGGGGCTGAATTGGTAATTGTTACACCGCCAGTTGAAGCTGATACTGAAATACCAGTTCCAGCCGAAACAGATGTAACACCAGCATTATTTAGTGTTACTGATCCACCTAAGGATGGTGTGCCACCACCAGATAATCCAGTTCCAGCATTTACAGTAATACTTGAATTTTGCAATCCAGAATTGCTTGTTTGCCCAGAAGTATTTAGGTTATTAGCAAAGTTAGCTAAATTAAGTGCTTGTGTCATACTGCCCCTGTTCTATTAAAGGTTTGTTGAACCAAAATGTTTAAATTGCTGGTTGGTGTTTGTGCCAAAGTATATGATGTGCCACCAGCAACCGTATAATCCACAGTTTCCAACAATAATACCCCATTATTATATAGGTTAAAAGCCAATGGGTTAAACGAAAATGGATAAAGAGTTTGCCCAACAGTTGTAAATATGTCCACATTGGCTGGTGTTCCATTGGGAACGCCCAAATTGTTATTTGTCCATTGGATAATTTCTAAATCACCAGAAACGGCATTTACAAAACTGATAGTCTGTCCAGATATATTATAGTCTTGGGCATTAATTACAGTACCGTTTAAAAATAGCAATTCATTGCCACTAACTAGCGTAAACCCTGATGCTGTATATGATCCTGTATTGCTTAATGTTGCAGAATTTCTGCTAAAACTATTATAAGTTCCAGAGCCACCAACAGAAGCAAAAGAAATAATAGTAACAATATCGTTAAGATTTGCGCCAGTTGTCAAAGTTACAGTTCCCGTTGATCCGCTAGTATCGGTATATTCAGAAAGATTTAATAAACATCCATTAATTAATACCCAGCAATTTCCCGATATATATTCTGAACCTCTGGTAACGCTAAATACGGTTTGACCAGCGGAAGCATCAAAAGCCGTCATTGTGTAATAAAAATTGTCTGGCGGGCTAAATCCAACTACACGCCCATAAATGTCAATTGTTAAAGTGGCTACAGATGATGTTTTGGTTGGTGGGCCACCAAAATCCAGTAATTGAGCCAAAGATGCAATAACTTGACCTTGCGGGTTATTAGTAATGGCAATTTCACCAGTACCAACGGTGGTTGTACCAGTTTGAATTAATTGTCCGCTTCTGGCATTAAGATCAATAATGTTATAGCCATCTTCCAAACCTTGCCAAATCGTTGGATCATAATTGCCTGTGTCGGTTGGAACAAACAAAGCCGTTCCAGCACTAAAAGCCGCATTACCTACGGCAAAACTAATTAAGTTGTTTCCACGATTACAGAAAAGCAAATAATTTAATGTGCCAATAGTGCCAAATGCGGGAATAGCTTGATACCATGTGTAATCAGATGGGTTGGTGTCAAATATTGCGGCAGATGTATTTAAAATGCCATAGTAAGTTGCCCCTCTAGGATTTGAAGTAAATCCACCGCCAGTTGCGCTGGTTGCATAAGCAATTGATAAATAACGCTGTGAATATTGGAATGTTGCTGGGCGCCAATCTAAAACCGTTGATGCTGGGCTAAACAATGATTTGGCAACACTATTAACCATGCGACTAAAGAAATACCAATTACCAGCGGGAATACCAGATAAAAATACAGTTGGCATTATTACACTATTACCATATGGCGTACCGCCAGATTGAACGGCAGTTGTGCCAGCCAACATTAATTGGCTTTGTGTTGGATTTGAATAGGCTGAATACCAAACTTCGGCATATTGCGTAATGCCAGCAGAACTTGAAGTAACCTGAATACCAATAGTGGGTACTGGCAAAGAAGTTAAATTGCTGACTATAACTGGTGCTGGTATTGTTCCAAAACTATTTGGTGCTGACAATCCAGTATTTGATCCTGGCGTATATTGAGTAATGCTTGCATCGTTAAATACTGCTGGATCATAAGCCTGTAAAAGCAAATTTACAGAAATTGTGCCGTCTGACAAAAAGTTTTGTTCTACTTTCATTACCCGCATTAATTTGGCAGTCCAACCATAATTAGCATTGGTAATGGTTACAACATCGCCAGCTTCTAATTCAAGCCCGATATAGTTTACGGTTACTTGAACTTGTAAATCTAATCTAGCCGCTTTTAAAAATCTAGTTGCCAATAGTTGTGCTTGCACATCGTTATTGACCAATGGCAATTGTATTGTTTGGCTATTGGCTGGTTCATTTGGATATAACAAAGTTGGATCAACCAAAGACAAATTAATTGTGCTGGTATTAAATGAACTATTTAATGAAATATCTGGAAATTGACATTGAGCAATGTTATAAGTATTGCTTATATCCATAGTGCTAATAGCAATTGCCGAAATCATATTGGAATCGTTAATATCCATTGCCACCGTATAAGTTGGCGTTTGGGTAATTACCGACCATAAACCATATATTTGATTAAATGTAAGCAAGCAATCACAACAATTGGTCATGTCTTGCAAATTAGTTAAAATATTTTTGGTGGTATCAATTGCACCGTTAAATGTAAATCTAGGTTGTGTTTCTGGAACACCAAGATAATTATTAAATGTAATTGTTTGTGCAGAATAAACATTTAATGCTGTAAGACTTGCGGTATCTATTTGCGATACTGGAACTGCACCGCCATAAACGGTATTGGTTAAATAATCATAAATAACATCGCCAGGTGCGGTTCTTGAATTAATAATTTCAAATTGTGTTTGTTGAATACTTGTAACACCAGCATTAGCGTTGTAAGTTAAATGTAATATGGCAAAAGCCGTATTAGTCATTAATTTGTTGTTATCCCATGTATATGTTAATCCGCTAGATTGCATTACGCTAATAGCCGACTGACTGCTATTTACTGGTGTATTTGATCCATTGCTATACAAATAAATGTTAATGTACCCATTTATATTGCTATCTACCAAGCCAGTTGCGGGATCGACCAATCCAGTAACAGCCGTGCTTGAACTTTGACCAGGATCAACACTATAAATTTCATTGCCAACCGTTACTGATGGATCAATTGCTATATTAAAAATAATTGTTTTTGTAACAGTATTAATACCGCTTACTGTGTAATAAATTGGCGTTCCAGAATTAACAAATGAAATTAATAATCCAGAAGTAATTGATGTAGATAGTGTGCCAGTATAAGTAACGCTATTTCCAGAAATAGTTGCAACATGAACGCCAGTATCCGTGTAAGTTAATCCGCTAAATAAACAAAGTTTTCCACCATAATAAATATTGCCATATTGAATAGTATCTGTGCCACCACCAGTTACTTCGCACAATGACAATACATAATATAAATTTTGATTATCTGATGTAATAGATAAATCAGTAACAGTACCACCAACAAAACAATTACCATAAACTACAGGCAATTTATTATTTGTGCCTGGCTGAATTTGTAAATTAGTTCCAGTATTTAACTGGGTTTGCTGTGGGCTTTCGCCAGGTTGTTTTGGTGCTGTAAGGGCAGAAATGACGGAAGAAGCCATCATTGTGATGCCCATAGTAATTAATTCGGGCTGGCCAGTAACGAACCCTACAACCGCTAGAGCCGCACCGATAATACCACCCATTAAACCACCGCCACCACCACCCATTTAGATCACCCAGTTATGTCCAGCTTTTTTTAACCCGAATCTATTAAATTCGACCTCTTTGTTGCAAGTAAATCCAACATCTTTTACTTCACCACGATCTTTCATATCGCTACCAATTTCAAGAAATTTATTTAACAATTCAACGGTAACTCTTTTTGTCAAACCATACCAAACAATTTCTTGTAAAACAAATACATTTGGAATCCATGTGCTTGGCACTTTAACAGCCGCCAAAATACCTTTATTATTATCATCAATCAATATAAAACCAGCGCCAGCCAAAATAATGCTTAATTGCTTTTTTGCATATTCTCGATCCCAAGTCGCTGAATCTTTATACGAATCATTGGGATATTTTGTGCAATAATCTTGTAATAAATCGCATATAATTTCAAAGTCAAATTTGTTTGCGTATCTAATCATTGCTTTCCAAAAGCATAGTATATTGTCGATATTGTAGCCACCCGATTCATTGATGTATCGCCAGGAGTAAAGTATTCCCAGCTTGCATCATTAGTAAATCTGCCAGCGATTCTATTTTGTAAAATCATTTGAATGTTTGCGGCACTAACTGTAATTGTGCCTACATACATTCTTATTTCTTCCATCCATTGTTCGCCAATCTGGAAGGTGTTTATAAATCCATAAAAATATTGATACAAACCACCAGTCCCGCCAGTAGTAATAAGGTTTCCATCATTATCAAAAAATCCTTTCCACATTGTTATTTGTGCGCCCTTAAACCCTTGTCCAAGAACTGCGCCTAGCAAGGCCGTATCAATACCAATCAATGTAATTGTGGTTTGATTAGCTGTAGATTTAATATCTCGTTGAACCTTGCCAATTCCCACTAATTGTCCAAGTCCATCAAAAGGCTGGCTATCAACTGCGGGAATAGTCAAAGACGATGGGGTTGTGGCGAATCTAAAGGTTTGCGTAGGCGTAACAACCCGAACAAAGTCCGCATATCGAATATTGTTTGTATTTTGTATTGGTACTATTGGAGTTGTCATAACACCGCTTCAAACGCCTTAAATTGTCCCGACCATTTGATAAATGAATCATTGGTCATTGGAATTAAAGTATAAGTTGGATAGTTTTGCAAAATTATAGGAAATGTAACGCCAGTATAAGTATTGCCACCCATCGCCTGTGTTGTACCATATTGACCCATAACCGCAGTAACTCCAGATGTTAATGGGCCATCAATCAAGTTTCTGTGAACTGGAATGGTAACCGTGCCAGATGATCCGCAAACTACATCAGCGGTTGCTATATAAGTATATTGGCCAGCTTGAATAAAATCACCAGCACGAACCACATAATAGGTTGGATTGGCTGTTGGAACGCCAGTAAGAATTAAATTTTTGGCCACAGACGATGTGCTAAATGTGCAACCAGCAATTTGTGTTGGCGTTAATTGCCCTTGATAGTTAATGTAATTAACCCATCCAGTAGAACCAAAATTAAGATATTGTGTCAATGATTTATCATATTGGCGCAGATTGGCCAGCAGTTGACGATTTTGGCTATATAGCAAATAATCGTTTGGCTTAAACTCAAACTGAAATGGCACAACTGTAATAATTTCGCTAGTCGTAATTCTTTGATTACGGCTAATGGTTTGACCAACAAATCGTTGATCGTTGATCGTTACTTGTTCTGCAATAGAAAGAATAGTTGTTAAATTGGCCATAAATTACCTTGTTTGTGGCAAGCCCCGCTGTGCGTTTTGGTATGCGCCCCAAACGGCATTTTGATTCTTGGCCAAAAATTGTGTAGCAGATTGTGTATCAATTGCAGACATACTGGCAATATATGGGCCATTATAAACTGTGGCTGGTTGCTGACTGCCACTCATTGCATCTGCAAGTTTATTGTTTGGAATAATCGTACCAGCAGTTTGTGGAACAAACAATTCTGGGCCGTTCTCGCCAACAATGGATGGAACGCCTACGGGTGGCTGGCCACCATCCGCAAAACCAAACAAACTACCAATACCGCCAGAAGCAATATTACCGCCATCTGGTGTTGGGCCATATGCACCGCCACCACTAATTGCACCACCAATCATGCCAAATAACTTCATTTCTTGTGCATGAAGTTCAATTTTAAGCATATCGTTAATAATGCTTTTTGCCAAATCGCCAAAGTTTAATTTGCCAGTTTGAACAAATTTATCCAGGGCATTAGTCATGGAATTGGTAATCGATGCAAACATTTGCTCTGCTTGCATTGCGGCATTTTCAGAATTTTGCACATATTGGGCGTATGCTTTTTCCCATCCATAACTAAAACTGCGTTGATGCTCTTGAGTGGCCAATGTAGCCTTGATGGTTTCATCAACATAAAAATGTGAAGCATCTTCAATGGCCGCTTTTTGCTTTTGCAATTGCTCAATGAGGGCTGGCCCGCCAATAGTATTTCTAGCCGCTGATATTTTTTTATCAATATCATCCAGCATCTTTTGGCGTTCATTTAACACCTGATTAATGTTCTTTTCTAATTCTTTTTGATTAGTCGTTAATTCAGCTTCTTGCTGGGCTTGTTTTAACTTAGTTAAAGTTAAATCAGCTTGTTCTTTATATTGCTGAGTAAGCCCTTGTGCCGCACTAATTTGCTTTTGATTAGCGGCAATAACCTGACGGTTTGCATCTTCTTGAACTTGTGGTTTGGCTGTTTCTTTGGGCGGGTTTAAAAGTCTTTGAGCAAATAACTCATCACTTTCGGCCATTGCTTTAACTTTATCATCATATTCTTTAATATCTTCCAGAGCTTTAGTAAGGTTGCCTTTCATCAAATCGCCAGATGCGGCCGCAATACCTTCTAATTCTGTAAAAAAACCAAGAACAACTGTTGATGTATATTTAAACAAAACTGCGCCAACAGTAGCAAAATCTTTAAGAATTCCAAAGAAAATGTTTAATGCACTACTGTCTTTAGTTAATGAATCGTATAGAGCATTTAAAGCTGGCAATACTGCGGTGGTAAATTCCAGCATCAGCTTGTGTGATGCTTCTTGCATTTTTATGCTTAAATCATGCGCTTGAGTAACCGCTTGGGCATATTTGTCCATTTCTTCACGGTTGGCCATCATATCTGCGGCCAAACCTTTTAAATCTACGCCCCTAATTCCACGCCCCAAAGTCTGAAAAGCAATACCATTGCGTTCAGCAGAATCTTTCATTTGCGCCAAACCTTGAATGGTTTTATCAAACAATTCCTGTTCGGATAAATGGGCTAAATCATTAAGGGTAATCCCTAGCTTTGAAAATGATTCTTGGGCTTTGCCATTACCTAAAATGGCTGATTCAATTTTTTGAGTAAAGCCAGAATAAATACGGCTGGTTTCTTCGGCATTACCACCATTCTTCATTAACGCATCGGAAAGGGATAATACGGATGCCACGGCCACATCGTTGGCTTTGGCAGTTTTGACAACGGAATCAGCGTATTCCATTGCTTTTCTAGTTAATTCGGCAAAAGCGGCAACCCCAGCAACTTCGACAAGGGCATCTTTTAGTTCGCCAACATACTTTTTAGCATCAGCAATGCCTTGTTGAAAGGTCGCAGTATCTAATCCTAATTTGACCCCCAGGCTTGCTATATTTGCCATTTATTTTCCTTTTAAAAACTGTTTTGGCACATTCGGGGACATAAGCATAAATGATAATAACTGCTCATTTATATGATCCCTTTTTGCTTCCTCTGATAATGGTGGGTAAATATAGTCGTATGCTTTTGGTATTATATCTTGTAATTTGTATGCGGTCTTGCCTTTGGCAAGCATTGAATTAAAATGCCCCGCAGTTAAACATCCTAATACTTCTAAGATTCCCCGATTACCAATTAACCCATCGTGATACATCACGCAGATGTCGGTAAATGTTTCCTCATCGATGTTTTCTGGATCAGCCCCGTTTGCAATCAAATAGGCTTTAACTTGCCTACGAACTGATCCAATTACTTTCCCTTAGTGTCTTTGTAATTGGCAGAAATTACTTTATTAATTTCATCAATTAATTCAATTTGAATAGCAAAAGGGAATAATTCCTCAATCATTGGGTATGTAATAGTATTCATATCAAATTCTTTATCTTCTGGTACAAGCAATTTAAAGAATTCGGTAATACGCATTTGCGTTAATACTTTATTTTTGGCAGTTTCTTTTAATGAACGGCCTTCAATAATCACATCATTTTCGGCAAATTCAATATTAGATTCTTTTTCAAAGTCGGCTTTTCTGTCAATAAACACTTTGGCTATTTGTGCATATTCCGCATCAACCATTGATTCATCAATAACTTTGATTCTTTCGTGCATTGCTTCATATTCCAATGTTGTTGGAACACGAACTTTAAATGTGTGGCCGCCCATTTCAAATGAACGGGTGCGTACTAATTCTTGATTTTCTACAAACTTTTTGCCTAAAGCATTTGCAAACTGATTCATTTACTTTCCTTATGGATGTTTTGATTTATATTTTTCTAGGGCTGATCCTAGCTCTGTTCCCAAATTATCTAAAATTGCAACAGATGTGTTTTCTAATGCTGGGCGCAAATATGGTCTTGGGGCTTCTTTATGCGTTCCAAACTCCGTAAACATGGCACGGCCATCGCTTTCAATACCAATTTGTTTAATGTTAGATTTGGTATTGTGCAAATTAAAGAATGATTTTTTCTTTAGTTTATTGCCTGGTGCGGTGCTTACACGCCCAATAACGATTTCGCCAGGGCTATAGTATTTAGAATTGCGGTCTTTAGAATTAGGCTTTCTGGCTTCAATTTGAAGGGATGCCCTTAATGCGCCAGTATCTAAACCGTGTCCAGGCTCTAATAACGCTTTAGCCGTAGATAAAGTTGGCCGCAATGAATGTCTAATTGCGCTAACCAATATGGTCTTTGAATCTTTAGGGCCAAAATCATCTTGGATTTCATTTACCAAATCGGTAAATTCTTCCCAACCTTCAAAGTCAATTTTGACCGTACTCATTTTGAAGGTTTGATAAGATTATTAAATATAGAATTGTTTAAGTTTTTAACGAACCCAGTAATTTCATCTGGGGACATTGTGTCTGCATGGCGGGCCGCAATCTCATAAGCCAGATTGATTCCCATTACTTTTTGTTGTTGAAAACCAAACCAATCCTTAACTCCAGAATCGGCTTGGTTTACCAGGTAACTAAAATAATTTGCTAAGTCTGCGTTATCTTTTATTGTAGGCATTTTATTAAGTATTGTTTGACCAACCGTATTGGTTGCCACGGGGGTGGATAGTAAATGTGCATTTAGCTTCTGCGTTAGGTGCAGTATCAATGGTGAACTCTGATACACGGCCATTGAAGGCGTATGCAACAGTATTAGCACCATCAACAGCGGCAATAACGAAAGTACGATCAATAATTCCGCTATAAGCATCACTACGGATTAACAATAAGCCAGCATCAGAAGGATTCCATGCGGCAACGATTGTTAATGAAGTTGGTTTGCTTTGTGTTGGGATTACATCAGATTGACGGCTACCAGCAACATAGAAGTTTGCGGATGCGTCATCTTGACCAAACTTAGGGATAGCTTCAACATTTAATTGTTCGCCAGTAGAGCCAGTACCGTTAGCAACAGTACCAACAATAGAAGCAACTTCACCAGTCCAAGTAGATAATTGGGTAGTTGTTAAAGGTGTTGGAGTTGCGCCAGTCTGACACCATAACGATGCCGAAAACCCAGGTAATACTTGATTTGGAAGTGCCATTTTAAAAATTCCTTAAATAAAAGTTAATCAATTTATATTATGTTGGAATGTATAAAGTGCAATCCATAATAATATGATGCAAGTTTATCGTATTATCGTATGTATTATACAACCAATCTACATCGGCTTTTGATATTTGAAATCCGCTACTGCCACCAAAAAGGCCGTTGTAACCATGCAATGATTGTAATATGGAATTGCTTATATTGAAAGCATCATTCATATCTTGGGCAAAGACATTAATTTGAAATATAGGCTTGTCAATACCCTTGTTATTTTGATTCTGGCCAGTATAAACAGGCTGGTGAACATTCCTTAATTGCCAAGTAATAAACTTAGGCTGGCTAGCAAAATTACGGTTGAAATTGGCATAAACAGGCACAGGAGTAACAATAGCGGCCAGTTGATATTGGATGGCTTTTGCATAATTAAGCGGATTCTGTTGGCTCATACTTGTGTGTTTGGATCGTTACGATAGCAAGTGAAAGTAATATTCATTTTATCGTTACTTTCATTGACATCCATTATTCTAAAATCATGCCCACGCCAATTAAACGCATAGCCAACTTGGTTTTCCGACATTTGCAAGGTATTTGGGGTGTAATTTAATACAAATTTAACCAAATCCGCATAAACACGATCTTCTTTGGTAATGCTCAAATTATTATGAACATCCATTACTCTGGCACGGGTTTTAAACCATAAGGTAATTGCGGTTGTGGTTTGTCCAATGCTATCTGTGGATATAGCAACATTATTCACATCCACATTTTCATAGCGGACAATAGCCATTACAACACCAGCGGTTTATAAGGTCTGAGTAATTGCTCTACGCCATAAGGGATTTTGTTCATAACCCCATTAAAGGTATCGCTACGATTGTTATAAAGATGGGTTAGCATCATCAAACCAGCTTGTTTAATGACGGGATATTGAGCATATGGGCTAGCACCAGTTGTATAAGTAACCACAATTGGGTTAGCAATAAAAGTGCTAATTTCGCTTGGTAGGCTATTTACAATAACTTGATTGCCCGTTGGATCATAAAAATAAGCCGATGGGTCAAGCAAAGTAAAGGTTGCTGGCGTATTGCCATTGTAATAACCAACCGAATTAATGACTGTTCCAGCATTGCCTTGATTGGCTTGGCTGACATTAGGCAAATCCAACTGAATTTGTGTGCCACTCATGCCATTCCAAGCCCCATAGTAGACTTTATAGCTAATAGGGAATATGGACATACCAAGATAATCCTCGATGGCCATACGGGTCGCTAATTCAAGCCCAGTAAGGTAATCATCTTGACTGGTATCGCCAAACAAGTTTAGCTGTTGGGTGATCTGATCCAAAGTAAGCCATTGCGTTTGCAAATCACGGCTTGTTTGCTCTATCTTTTCATAGCTAAAGGGGTTACGGGCTGTACCTAAATACGGCCCGTTTGTATAACTATCTAATGGCATATTGGCCTTATGATTCTAAACGGACACCAGCGAATACATCACGAATTGTAGAACATACCCGTTTTTCAGCATACAGGGTTACTGTACCTGGCTGAGTTTGCTCTAAACGCTGGATGCTAAATTCTTCGTGATCCACGATAGTTACAAACTTATCCCAGTTTGCCAAATAGATTGGGAAATTGCCACTACCAACCACTTGCATATATGGGTTAGGAATGACTGGGAAACCAAATACATGAGCCACAGCACCGCCATCGGAATCGCCAACTTCAACAAATAATGGCTGGCCAGTAGAACTGGTTAATTCACGCAATGCCAAAATGGTATTTGGGTGCATATGCCATGAAGTGCCTGGCAAACTCCAGTATTGGGCTGGTAATGCAGATGCTAGGGATGCAATATCGTTATAAACGATTGTGCCGCCAGTAGCGGTGCTAACAGTTTTAACTGTATGCAAACCGTTGGTTGCGCCAGAACCGCTTGTGCCAAATGCGGCTGTTGAGCCACTTGGATAGTAATTTAAACCACGCAAACCGTTGGTTGCGCCAGTTGATGTAGTGCCAGAACCAGCTTGATCGTTATTTTGGATCATTGACAATGCTTCTTGTTGGCTAAATTCCAACATTAAATCGCCAACAACGGCTGGATCAAGGTTGTTAATGTCATCCATTGCGGCAGTACGAATTGGCAACTGCGCTGTAATGGCTTGTAAAGGTAATTGCCAGAATGATGTAGCAATGTTTGGAGTACCAGTATTCACATTAACTGGATAACCCCAGGGATTTGTAGGATTGGTTGCGTTACCCGTTTTAACAACAAACGCTTCATTAGAACCAATCGTAGTAATTTCTCGGCTTGCCATACGCAATGGGTTAGCCATACGCAATGATGCAAACGCATCATCATAAATAACACGACCACCAACCCCAGAACCCGAACCAGTAAGGGCTGATGCTTCTTTTAAGTTTACCTTTACCGAATCACCGTTTTTATCGGTAAGTGCGGATTTGATTGCTTCTAGGATTAGTTCATTTTTCATATATAGTCCAAAAGATTAGGGTGGGGGCGGCTTTTGACCGCCCCGCCTTTACTACATTATTACGCTGTTGCTGTTCCAGTAGAACGGTAAGCGATGATAGCAAGTGGGTCTACATTTGATGTAGCCAAACGCTTCTCACCGAAGAAGGTGATGTAACCAGGCAATGTCTGGTCATATCTACGCAATACCATATTCAAACGATCAACAATGGTGTGGCCACGCTGGAAATCACCAAAATACATTGGGAATAAGTTAGCGGCTGTATTACCAGAGAATTCGCTTGGATTGTCTACATATTTATTAACTACAACATCAAAGCCAAGCATACGGCCTACGATGCCATCAGCATCGCCTGGGTGCATCCGTTCAAAAATTGGTGTGCCGTTAGCATCTTTCAAGCCACGAATTTGTGCCAAGAAAATTGGGTTTACCAAGAATTTAGCGGTTGGAGTCCAGTATTGTTGTGGCAGATTGTAGATGAAGTTAATGATGTCTTGATAAGTTACATTAGCCGCACCAACAACATTGCCGTTAGTAGTAATCTGGTCATAAACAGCCAAACTGTTCAAACCGTTGCTAGTAGCAACACCAGAAGTACCGAAAGCACCAACAGTAATTGTACCGCCAGTATAAGTGCCATTAGCACCATAGTTAGCGTATTGATTCAAACCACGCAAACCTTGTGTTCCACCGTATGTATTTGGGGAATCGGTTTGATCGTTGTTCTTAATCATGGACAAGCCTTCTTGCTGGCTAAATTCCATCAACATATCATCAACCACATTGGCTTCTAAACCATCGATGTCATCAAGAGCCGCAGTACGGATTGGGAACTGGACATTCAAATCTTGTAACACTAATTGCCAAATGTTAGTAGATTCAGTTGTTGGGTTTGGGCCACTTGAAGTGTTGTTATTGATTGGATAACCCCAGAAAGCACCAGCATTACCAGTTTTTGCACGGAACTGATAGGTAGAACCATCAGTTGTAACATTACGGGAAAGGCCACGCATAGGGTTAATCAAACGCAATGTGTGGAATACAGGATCATAGGCTGTACGACCACCGATGTTGTAACCGCCACCAGTCAAAGATGAACTCTCGGTTAAGTATGCTTGATATTGTGATTCATCTTCAAACATCTTGAGTTCTTTTTCCATTGAACCTTTTTTAGCAAACTTTTTGAGTTGCTCACGAACCATACGGTTTACATCTTCTTTAACCGATTTGGCTGGCTTGATAATGGAAGGTGCTAAATTGATTTCTGAAACACGGGCTTCGATAGTAGCCAATTTTTCAGCCATTTCAGCTTTAACAGCTTCAACAGCCGCTACAGCTTCAGTTTTTACTTCTTGAATCTTAGATTCATTTGATGCTTCGATAGCATCTAATTTTTCAATGATTTGTTGGGACATGATTTTTCCTTATTTAATGCGCTTAGATAATGCTTTCAGCAAATCCCGTTCTTCTAATGCCTTTAGGATTGCATCGGCTTCGTTTACCACCGCTTCAAGATCGCCTTGTTGTGGGGCTTCCTTAACTTCAACCTGAACAGCATCACGCCCTTCAAGCATCTTTTTAAGGATTGAAGATGCGGTGGTCGCATCTTTACGGGACAACCCAGCTTCACGCAAGGTTTTCTCGATATTTCTTGGATTTGGATGCCCTTCAGCATCAAAATACTCTAACTTTTGAATTTCTGCGGCTGGATTATTTGGGTACATAACCACAGACACTTCACGCAAACCGCCTTTGGTGATTTGGAAATAGGCTTCTTCGTCATCATCGTTATCGTCATCCATTGGGTTGCCATCGCAGTCTACATAACAGGCTTCGTCTGCATATGCACCAACTGATACGCCACCAAACAGATTTGGGGATGATTTAAGAACTTCGTAAAGATCAGAACCAGCAGAAGTGTTCATAAAAAGGTTGCCTTTTGCAACCATTCCATCTTTATCAAAATTAAATTCTGTCCATTGACCGACTGGCATACCCATGTCGTTATGGTTCAAAAACATTGGAAGGGGTTTGCCTTCGGATTTGAATTGTTCAGCCCATTCGGAAAAACCTTCTGGCTGGTAGTTAAATTTTCTACCGTCTGCGCCTTCCCGTGTTCCCCATGTAGTTACACGGGCTTGCATTGCACCGCTAGGAGTTTGGGATTCTTTGCCTGATTTTTCTAGGCTTAGTTGTGCTTCGCAAACTAGGGTTAGATTCTGATTCATTGATTATCCCATTCTTAATCGAAAGATTTATGTCGTATATTATATGGGATTTTTTAGATTTTACTGGTAGTTTAACACTATTAGTTTTAATCTGCGAATCAAGTTTTATCATGTTTTACCAATATTCATTTTCTTGGTTTGATTACCGCCACCGCCACCAGTATCTTGTGGTGAAGTGCCAGGTATGATTTTAGCAGTCTTGGTTGTTACTGGAATATCTGTTGATGATATTTTTTGCGTATTAACGCCTAATAATTCATCACCACCATCAATTTGAGCAATGTTTAAATATTGGCGGGCTTCGTTTGGTGTCAAAATGCCACCAGCAACGCCAGCATTAACAAAGTTCATTTGATCTAATGCCGCACCCTTCAAGAAATCCTTAGTATCAAAACGGATAGCAAGGTTTGGATAACCTTTTAATAATCCCATTTTAAATTTTTGCTCAATATTAATAATCATTGGGTACATTGTGGTTTTATAGAATTCATCCAACAATGTTTGAGTATTATTATATTTGCCCATTTCTAAACCAAGCAATTGCGCTGGTACACCAAACAGGGCGCATATGCGTTTAGTAGTTTGATCTTTTAATTTGCTAGCTTCCGCATCTTGCAAAGTAAGCATATGAACAGGGGTGTAAGTCATGCCCTGATCTAGCAACATACCTTGACCAGGCTTGCTTAAATCGGTTGGTCGGCTACCAGTCATGCTTGACCATGCTTCTTTCAGTCTGGCCGCAATTTCCTTAAACTTAGTATCTGGAATAACTTGAGTTGTGCTAAAAATTCCCGATGGTTTTGCACCGTTTTGCATGACATAGTTGGCATACAAATCAATGTCTGTATCAAGGGCCACTAATTCGGTTGCCAAAATACCTTTATTGAAACCAGCAGAACCTTGCCACGGGGCTTCCGTGCAATGGATCACTTGATAAGATGCTAATGGCTCATCTTTGTTAAATCCGTATGTTGGGGTCGATACCCGATAGGTTGGGTAGCGGGCTGGGCTGGCTTGAACCGTAATTAGCGTTGAATCAAGGTTATAAAGTTCAATTGGCGTTTGATTTGGGTCTTTTTGGTCTTTGCGATACAGCAATGTGAACACTTCACCAGCCAAGCAATACCACATTACCCATTGATACCAAAACTCATATTGATTTTGGAAATTATTGGGCTGAGATAATAGGTTTAATACTTGTTTTGCTTTGGCTTTATCTCTTGTGCCAACATTAGTTGATTTCAAAGCATCTTCAAAATCACCATCATCTGTTTGGTATTTAATACTAATAGAACATTGAGCCAATGCCCTGGCAATGATATTAACGCATGACATTACCGTGCTGTTTCGGCTCAAAACCGACATATCCACAATACGGCCCGCATTGGTGGCCGATGCTGTGGTTACATACAGTAATTGGAAATTTGCGCCTTGCTGACCGCCTTGATTCTGTCTAAGAATCTGGTTGCCCAGCATTGTTTGACCAAATAAAGTGTTATTTTCACTTAAATTTGGCGTTTCACCATTGGGTAAGTTGTATTTATTCTTATTAAAAATGTCTAACATTCCCATGATTTCCTCGCAATTTCTAACGATTATATATCAAAAACTTCTGAAACCAAACGAATTTGATACATATGGATTATCTAATGAACAATGTGCGGCAATAATCATGGCAATGATGCCGTCTACCTTAGCTGATTTATCCGCTTCGTTTTTGCGAACTTTTATGTTGCCATTAACATCTTCATAAACTTCACAGTTACCCAATTGCCAGCCAACAAAAGGGTTGCCATTATGTTTAATCTGTTTATTCAATATTAACTTTTCGACATATTTGGAAGGATTATTCATTACCGCCATACCCTGACCCACTTTTTTTACGGGGATTCCAGCATCGTGCAACCTGGCAACTAAGCTGGCCGCATTATAGGCATCGTAGCCAACTTCCTTAACATTATACTTTTCGCACTTTTGTATAATATATTCAGATATTTCCCGATCATCCATTACATTGCCTTCTGTCAATTTTAAAATTCCAGAATCAATGGCAACTAAGAAAATATCCTGATAATGTTTTGGGATTAGGGTAAACCCTTCTTCTGGCAAAAAGAATTGAAACTCTGCTTCATAGTCTAATTCGCCAAATCGTTTCAAAATGCAAACTGCGTTTAAGTCCCGTGTGGCGGCCAAGTCAAATCCCACGAAAACCGCTTCGGGCGTATCTTCTCTGGGTTCTGTAATACTTTGATCCCAATAGTTTCTATCGATCCATGCGCTATTAGCACTTACATAAATGTTTAGGGTTTTGCAAAGAAACTCATTAAGTGCCGCTGGTTTATGCTTGGCTTCTTCTGCCCTTTGTGCAATGGCATCGTCAAACACGCTAATGCCGTGCATAGGGTTCGCCTTAGCCCAGCTTAGGGGATCAGTCCATTCGTCTTGCGGATCAAGCCCGTATAGCAAACCAAACCATCTGGGGTTGTCGGTAGCTTCGCCATAAAGCATTGATTGATACATGGTCATATCTTCGTAAAACTTCGTGTCTTTAGTGAAACTAGCGGTTGTAATGTAAATTCGCAATGGATTCTGTCTGGCCACCATACCAGAATGTAATACTTCAATAGAGTTGCGGTCTACGATCTGGGCGGCTTCGTCTACGATTACGCATGATGGATTTTTGCCATCGCCTGTCTTTTTAGTGTCCCGTGATAGGGCTTTAAACATCGACTGCGTATCGCCAGCTTTTTTTATCTCATACTTGCTGACCTCATATAATTGCGCTGACCAGTCGGGCATTTGCTCAACAAACCCTTTGGCGGCATCAAACACGATGGTTGCCTGTTCACGGTTAGTAGCCAGGGTAAAGACTTCTGCGCCCTTTTCGCCACATTGCAATTCGTATAGGGCTATGACTGCGGTTAATGTAGATTTGCCAGCTTTGCGGGGAATGTAAAGTATTACATCCGTTACCATGCGTTTGGTTAAATCCCTTTTGGATCGAAACCCATATATAGCGCAGATAAAAAATAATTGAAACGGCTCTAGGCGTATCGGCTTTCCAGCATCAGGGCCTTTGGTATGAACAAGGGTTGATGCAAATTCCAATACATGATCGGGGAATCGTTCATCAAATACCCATTCCCATTCTTTGTTTTCATATTGATTAATGAATCGCTGGCAAGCCAAACGCACATCACGGCAAACATTAATTTCGCCTTTAATAACATCCCGTGCATATATTATCCCGTCTTGCCAGTTCATTTTTTCTTTAGGGCAAGTTTGATTGAGTATTGCAATGCTTCCCAATCTGACCGTTGTAATACTACGGGTATCAATTCTTGACCCCGTTTTCTTTCGGCAAAAACATCCTCTAGCGTTTTGCTGACAACTTTAAAATTTTTTTGTCTTTTCTTTTCTTTGTTCATCGGGCAAGTGGGCCAGCCAGAAATCGTGCCGCTGGTGTATCTTCTTTTTTGTTAGTGTGTGCCAACCGACTTTTTGGGGTTAATCCCAACTCATTCATCAGTCGAACTATCTGGGTCAATGTCTTGTCCCTGATTGTAATATATGGATTCGGGCCAATTGTTTTGCCATCATTGAATTCAGAAATAATACCTTGTTCCGTAATACCTTTAGAAC
>Ga0208741_10000452_pt1 | contig 19848 bp, 14 predicted proteins | sample CryBogCBE03Jun09_FD_184576 | JGI IMG/M metagenome (GOLD analysis project Ga0208741, IMG submission 184576) | Freshwater microbial communities from Crystal Bog, Wisconsin, USA - CBE03Jun09 (SPAdes) | ecosystem: Environmental > Aquatic > Freshwater > Lake | place: Crystal Bog, Wisconsin, USA...
TGCAAAAGAGATAAAACGTTTGAATATGCAGGGTGTTCGTCCAGAAGATCTGGAACCTCTGGATTTAACCGCGAACGGAAAACAGAAAGATGTGGAACCTGAATATGCCGATTTGGTGGGTCAGATTACCCTGAAACCTTTGGAGAGAGAAAGACGTCGTGACGACCGTAACCGTAATAGGGACAACAGGCAAGGCGGAGGACGACCAGATAACCGTGGCGAAAACAGGAATGAAAATAGGGGGGAAAGAAATGTGCAGCCGCAACAACCGCGTGGTAACAACAATGGTGGGCAACCGCAGCGGCCGCCCCAAAACAACCCGCAACAACAACCACGAAGGGAGAATAATCAGCCACAGCGGCCGCCACAAAATCAAAATAACAATCGGGACAGGCAACAACCCCGAGGCAACAATGGTGGCGGACAACCACGAAACAGGCCACCTCAAAATAACCAGCCACAACAGCCGAGGAGAGATAATGAGAATCCTAAGCCACCGGAGGCATAGATGATAGATATTAGATAGTAGATATTAAAAAATCCCTTGAAGAATTTACTTCAAGGGATTTTTTATTGCAAATGTTTGAGTACTCATATTTAATACTTTATAACTCATATTTTCGCCTGCGCCCTACAAGGGTTTTCAATTTATATGGCAGGCATCTATGTTCACATCCCTTTTTGCAGGAAAGCTTGCCACTATTGCAACTTCCACTTTTCTACCACGCATAGCTTGCTACCACAAATGTTGGAAAGTATTGTAGGGGAAATACGCCTTAGAAAAAACTATTTATCAGCCCCCGTATCTACTATCTATTTTGGTGGTGGCACGCCTAGCATTTGCAGCAATGAGCAATTGAGTAATTTGATTAATGAAATAAAATCTGCATTTACGCTTTCACCCAATGTTGAAATGACGCTTGAAGCAAACCCCGATGATATTACTATCGAGAAATTGTTGCATTGGAAAGCTATAGGCATCAATCGCCTGAGTATTGGTGTGCAGTCATTCAGAGAAGTAGATTTGCAATGGATGAATCGCGCGCACAATGCTATTCAGGCTACCTCTGCTATCCTTTTGGCAAAGGAAAATGGTTTTGATAATATCAGCATCGACCTTATTTATGGCACACCCACTTTGTCCGACGAGCAATGGCTATACAATGTGCAGACTGCCATCAAATTGCAAGTACCACACCTTAGTTGCTATGCGCTAACAGTAGAATTGAAGACGGCTTTGGATAAGATGATTGAACGAAAAAAGATGGAAGCACCTGACCCCGAGAAGCAAGCGCGCCATTTTGAATTACTGATGCAATGGATGGAAGAAGCTGGCTATGAGCATTATGAAATCAGCAATTTCGCCAAGCCCGGTATGCGCAGCAAGCACAACAGCAGCTACTGGCAAGGGAAACCTTATATTGGTTTGGGTCCGGCTGCACACTCCTTCAATGGGCATAGTCGCCAATGGAATATAGACAATAATGCATTATATATTAAGGGAATTGCTGCCGGAAATGTTCCTTTTGAAATGGAAGAACTTACACCCACTCAAGCGTTGAATGAATACATTATGACGAGTCTTAGAACAAGTGAGGGTTTATCTTTTGAAAAAGTAACACATAATTACGGAGAAGACAAAGCAATAGAAATCAGAAAGAATGCTACTATTTACATCCAGCAAGAAAATGCAGTGGTCATAAACGAGCACCTGCAACTCACCTCAAAAGGCAAGCTCCTTGCAGACGGCATTGCCGCCGATTTATTCTTTTAGAAGCTGATTAAGATAATTTTTAGCAACTAAAACAAGCTGGTAAGAACTTTCTTTTTGTGACGGGATGAGCTTTGTTGGTTATTAAATAAAAAACATTGTCTAACCAAAGTTCCCTTTGCAACCGTGCCAATCAACCATTCATCAACCGGCAACAACGGTTAGGCTATCTCTCCTCAGTTGTAATGGTCCATTTTCGCACTTGAGTCCAACACTCCCGCACTTGAGTCAGGCTCCCACTCACTTGGTTTTATTGTTCATTCACGTGAGTGGGACCCTCATTTTCTTTAGGTCGCCTCAGATTCACTTGAGTCAAGCTCCCACTCGCGTGGTTCTTTGCTTCATTTACTTGGGTGAAGGGCTGACTCAAGTGCGGGAACAACAGAACCAAGTGAGGAAATGGCGCAAAAGCCAACAACCAGGATGGATTCAGTTGGATAATTATTGAGTAGAGTTTGATGAAAGCTATATTGGGTAATGGTTTGGGGGGATAATTGGTTTTGAAGATTAGTTTTAGCGAAGCCACGAGTCATAGATTGCGCGGCAGCGTCGAGTATTCGGTAGGGGTTTATTTGGCGGTAGCAGGGGGCTTTGGCTAGTTGGGTATTTTCTCACATATAATTAAGCTTTTGAAATGTGGTTACTACCCCAGTTCTAAATTTTTGAAATGAAGAAAGATGATTTAATTTTTCAATACTGATTTTTGACCCAATTGAGGAATAGAGTTCACCAATGACAAGTTCTTTCCTTCTCCTTTTTGGTAAGCCCTCTCTTGCAATTCTTATTGCATTTTCAATTAAATTTTTAGGGTTAGCAATACTTTCAGGCGACCGAGATATTCCTAAATCAGCATTACTTTTGTCTGTACCAATTTCACTTTTTAGCAATTCTTTATCCGCAAGCATCCATGATTCAATAATCTGTATAGGAACCACAGCAGTTATTAATTGGCAAGAGTTGTCTTTTTGTGCTTTCAATGCTTGAATTGCATCGTTTATTTTGTCAAAAGCACGGGTATCATTATCATCATCAGAATCAGTATGGACACACAGAACGGAAATTCCAAAATCATTAGTTCCTTTCCTTGCTGCTTCTAATACTTGCTCAGTGAAATTAAGACCAGATTTATTTATTTTAATCTGATTAATAATTATTTCAATTGATAAATTACAGTCCTTGCCAACATCCCAGAATGTGCGTTCTACTAAACTTTCTAAAAATCTAAAGTCAGTAGAGCCTTCAGAGTGTAACCCAACAAATAATTGTACAGTCATTTTTAGTCTTTTGTGATTTTCTGCTCTTCTGAATTATCTGTTTCTAGATATTCTTTTATAGATGCAATTGATAATTTTCTATCTTGCTCAGAGTACGGGATTGTGGGCTGGGTTACTTTCTCTTTTGTTGCTTGCAATATTTTAGTAACACTTAAATGGCGTTTCTTGCCTTCAATTTGAATCAATCTAGTTCTCATAGCAGAGAAGTGAATTGACACATTAATATCATTTTCCCATTTAACTATTTCACTAACGAGTTTTGGGGAGTGTGTATTTACTATTACTTGCCTTAGTGGCAGGTCTTCTTCATTAAAATCTGTTGTGAGGTCTTTAAGTAATTCTAACATAGATTTTATTCGGAATGGGTGTATTCCATTCTCTGGTTCTTCAAAGCATAATAGCCCACTATGTTTATCGTCACTTTCTAATATGCACAATGCCAATAACCTCAAAGTACCTTCTGACAATACCCTTGATGAATATTCTTTTCCATCAATTCCTTTTAGCTTTATAATGTATTGTTTGTTAGCTTTATCGTCATAAACTGTGATTTCTATGAAGTTTGGCAAAAAAGAATTTAACTTTCTTGATATTTCTTTTAATACATAATTGTCGGTTTGGTTGATTCTAAATAGTGCTGCCGCAAGATTTTTTCCACTAGTTGTTATCTGGTCTTTTATACCAGGCTCTTGCTTGGTTGGAGTTCTTAAATCTTCTGGGTTTAGTTGCAAAAACTTCCAAGAACGCATTTCTTCCTTTACTGCAAATACGTGTCTAAAATCAACATTTACAATTCCGCCTAACACTGTTTGCGTTATGGTATTGGCTGGTGTAGCCTTCCCCCCTTGTTTACCGTCTTGCCGAATTTTAATGGTTGGGGTTGTTCCTTGTATAACTGTTTGAATAAATGCCTCTTTTGTACCCCCCCCTCTCAGACTCCGGGATAACTCTTTTGCTTGTTTAAATTTTTTTAACCATAAGTCTTCATTGGGTCTTATTTTTTCTAGACTTTCGTGTTTGATAAATAAATCTTCAAAACCTAAACTATTGTTTTTTCTGTCGATAATTAAGTGATAGCGCAACCGTGTATTATTCAATTTTTCATCCCCGCCCCAATTGTCTTTAATGCTTCTGTTCAAAAGCATCTCTACCTTAAATTCCATTTCACTGACATATAAATCATCTTCCAGCTTTGTAAATAATTCTGCTGGATCACCTCTTTGATCAGAAAAGGCAGTTTTCAAATCTGATTCCGACAATCTAGATAATAATTTTAAAGCATCAAATAAATTGCTTTTACCAGAAGCGTTTGTTCCAGCAACAACAGTTAGTGGTGTGAATTCCATTTCAAATTCTTGAAATGATTTAAAGCCATTTATTTTAATGTATGTTATCATTTGTTTTTTTAATTATTACTATTTTTCAATAATAAGTACAGGTAAATGGTATCAAAAGTAAGGGGAGACTGATTTAATAACCTATCTAATTTCAATGTCTGCTTTCACTCAACATCAACTGCATAAAAACCAAGTCCAGCCATTTATCAAACTTATAGCCTGCGTCTTTTATTCGTCCGGCTTCTTTAAAGCCGAACTTGGCGTGGAAGTCGCAACTCTTTTGGTTGGAGGCATCTATACCGCCAATCATGGTATGGTAGCCACCTTCTTTGGCGGCGGTTATCAGGGCTTCCAATAGCTTTTTGCCAATGCCCCTTCCCTGATAGTCTTTATGTACATAAATGGAATGTTCTACCGTAAACTTATACGCTTCCCAAGCCCTGAATGGGCCGAATGAACCATATCCTACAGCTTTTCCATCTAGTTCACAAACTATTACAGGGAAGTTATCTGCTTGCTTCTTGGCAAACCAAGTTTCTACATACGCCTCATCTCGACTTTTATAGTCGTAGATGGCGGTCGTATTCAATATCGCCTCATTCATTATCTCCAGAATGATGGGTAAATCTTTTTGTTCCGCTGCTCTTAGAATCATCTTCAATCTATTAATAAGCGCAATTTAGATAGTAGATATGAGATATCAGATATTAATTGCGAAGACTGGGTAATATCTAATATCTACTAACTCATATCTTGCTTAATCCTCCTGCTTATATTTGCCGCGGCTAAAAAAATAATAATGTTCAATACAAGGGTTAAGATTAAGCAATTACTTGCCAGCGAAGAAACGGGGCATCAGGTGACAGTGATGGGATGGATACGTACTTTCCGCAACAACCAGTTCATCGCTTTAAACGATGGAAGTACTAATAATAACCTGCAAGTGGTGGTGGAATTGGGATTGTTGGAAGATGCTACCTTGAAGCGTTTAACAACAGGTGCCTCTATAAAAGTAACAGGAGAAGTAGTTGCCAGCTTGGGAAAAGGGCAAAAAGTAGAAGTAAAAGCAACGACTCTGGAAGTGTTGGGGGATAGCGATGCAGAGAAATATCCGCTTCAACCAAAGAAACATAGCTTGGAGTTTTTAAGAGAGAAAGCGCATTTGCGTTTCCGTACCAATACGTTTGGGTCTGTGTTTCGTTTGAGGCATTCTTTGGCTTTTGCAGTACATCAGTTTTTTAATGAAAAAGGATTTGTGTATTTAAATACGCCCATCATTACTTCTAGCGATGCAGAAGGTGCTGGTGAGATGTTTAGGGTAACGACCTTGCCGCTAGATAATCCCCCACGCAATGAAGATGGTACCATCAATTACACTGAAGACTTCTTTGGAAAAAGCACCAACCTTACCGTAAGTGGTCAGTTGGAAGGGGAGCTAGGAGCCATGGCTTTTAGTGAGATCTATACATTCGGGCCAACATTCAGGGCAGAGAATTCTAATACAACCCGTCACCTGGCAGAATTCTGGATGATTGAACCAGAGATGGCTTTCAATGATATTGAAGATAACATGAACCTTGCTGAGGAGTTTATTCAATACCTTATCCGTTATGCTATGAAGCATAATATGGAAGATCTGGAGTTTCTGGATGCTCGTTTAGCTGAAGAGGAGAAAGCGAAACCGGTTGCTGACAGAAATGAGTTTGGATTGATTGAGAAGTTGAAGATGGTTGTTGATAACAAGTTTGAACGCATTACTTATACCGAAGCTATTCAGATATTATTGGATAGTCCTGCTTATAAAAAGAAGAAGTTCAAATATGAAGTGGGTTGGGGTATTGATATGCAAAGCGAGCATGAGCGTTATTTGGTAGAAAAGCATTTTAAGAAACCAGTAATTGTTACGGGATATCCTGCGGCGATAAAAGCATTTTATATGCGCCTGAATGATAATTGTGAAGAAGGCAGACAAACAGTTGCTGCAATGGACATCCTTGCTCCAGGCATTGGTGAAATAGTAGGAGGAAGTCAAAGGGAAGAACGTTTGGATAAGCTAGAGAAGAGAATGACCGAAATGCACATTCCACTCGAGGAAATGAGTTGGTACTTGGATACCCGTCGTTTTGGGTCGGTGCCACATGCAGGGTTTGGTCTGGGCTTTGAGCGTATGGTGCAATTTGTTACAGGTATGACAAACATCCGCGACGTGATTGCTTTTGCAAGAACGCCAAAGAACTGTGAGTTTTAATATATTAATAAATCGAGAGGCTAGAGAATTTCAAGTTTAGGTCGCTCACTGCTTTATATGGGTCTAAAGCTTCTCCTGAATGTAAAAAAGCCCTTCAACTATTACAGTTGAAGGGCTTTTTTTATGACTAGTGATATATTAGTTACTCCTTATGGTTTTGGTGCAGTTGTAGGTTTTGGCTTAGGCTTAGGTGCAGTACCAGATGCTGGACTGCTATCCAATAATCCTTGTGCTCTTAGTTGATCTTCCACATCCTTAGGGAATTTCAATTTCAAATCCAATGCTACTTTAATTACTAGGTTGTCAGAAGGTGGCGCTACCAATAATTGGTCTCCTTTGAAAACGTGTGTATATTTTTGTTCCTTAATGATTTTCTCTAAAGAAGCATATATCTTTTGCTTGTAAGGATACAACAACTCATCTTCTTTTTGTTGTACCATCTGATTTTGATATTGTTGCCAGTTTACAATCTTGTACTTGTGTTGATTGATTTCTTTTTGAACGATACCACGAGTGCTTGCCTGCATTGTTTCAGAATCCTTTTTGTAAGAACTATCCAAACGCATCAACTCGCTCATTTCATAGTCGTACTCTGGCTTTAGCGAATCGTTTACATATTGTTGTAAAACGGTATCTACTTTTTGAATTCCAGGCATCAGACCCAGTACACTTTGTTCATCGAAGGTTCCAATTTTTATTGGATTACTTTGGGCATTAACCTTTGAATTCAAGATTAAACTTGCGGCCAACACCACAAATCCTGTTAGACATTTTTTCATTTACTTGTTTTTTTGTTGTTATTTATTTTTTGTAGAAACGTAATTAATTAGTGACTTTAATACCCAATTCCCTTAAAACATCGTCACTCTTATCCAATTTAGGGTCGGCAAATATAACAGTAATGCCTTCACTTTTATCTAGTATGAAATCATAACTTCTTGCTACTGCCAATTTTTGAATTGCATTGTAAACCTTGTCCTGAATTGGCTTTACCATGTTTTCTCTTGTTTTAAAAAGATCTCCCTGATAGCCAAACCTTTTCTTTTGCAATTCTCGAATTTCTTTCTCCTTATTGGTTATCTCTAACTGTCTAGACTTTTTCAATTCATCAGTCAGCATATATTGTTCTGCATCATAATCCTTATACATCCTGTCAAGAACCGCCTGTTTGGCATCTAATTCTTTTTGCCATCCCTCACTGATAGTCTGAATACGCTTATCAAGCATTTTATATTCAGGCATATTGCTTAGAATATACTTAGTATCTATAATAGCATATCGCTGCGCCTGCACTCCTATAGAGAGAAAGCAAAGTGTGAATACTACAATTAAAAGCCTTTTCATAATGGAGAATTTTATCCAAATTAACGAATTCCCAATTAACTTGCCAATTATTCTGGCTCGTATCCAAGCATAAAGGTAAACCTTGATGCATCCTTTAGGTTTCCTCCAGGTGTTACCCTATCCAAACCAATACCATAATCAAATCCTAACAAACCAAACATTGGCAGGAAGAAACGCATACCAACACCCACAGACCTACGCAATTGGAATGGATTGTAATCCTGAACAGAGTACCAACCATTTGCTGCTTCAAAAAAGGTTAAGGCATAGATAGTACTGCTTGCACTCAAACTTAATGGATACCTAACTTCTAAACTATATTTATTGAAGATAGTAAAGTATTCAGATGCACCTGATTGCTCGGGATTGATAGAAGGGTTTGAGTTTTGATAAACCGGATAACCCCTTTGCGAGATAATTTCATATCCCAATAAAGCAGATTGATTGGCTAAACCAGCATCCCCAACCTGAAAACGTTCGAAAGGAGATATTTTCAAAGAGCTGTTATACCTTCCCAAGAAACCGTATTTGGCAGCTGCTTTCAAAACAAACATCTGATTTCTATCCGCACCAGTTGGCTTACTCAATGGAACATACCATTCGCCATTAAAACGCCATTTGTAATATTCAATCCATTGGTAAGGGTTTGACTGATTAGACGTTCCTTTCCAGATAGATGAATATGGCGGTGTTAAAGCCAAGCTCAACAATAGATTGGATCCACTCCGTGGAAACTGTGGATTATCTATTGAGTTACGTTCTATTGCCGCCTTAAAGTTTAGATTATAGGAATCGCCGTTGTCATAACCAGGCAAGTTAACCCTGTCGATATAATAATTGCTCAGATGATAACGAGACAGATTCAGACCTAATGAAGCAGAGAAATAATCATCCGGCCAAGTCAATTGCTTACCAAAGTTGATACCTCCACCTGTGGTTTGGATATAGCTACCCGAACTGTTTGAGTATGTTCCTGTAACAGGGTTATATGAATTGGAGAACTTAGTATCAAATAACGAGAAAGACAAAGTATTTCTTTTCTTTCCCCCTACCCACGGCTCTGTAAAAGAGAAGTTGTAGGAACGGAATGCACGCCCATTACTCTGTATGCGCATACTCAGCTTTTCCCCATCACCCATTGGCAATGGATCCCAAGCTTTTTTGTGGAATAAATTCTTTGTAGAGAAGTTATTGAATGTTACACCCAATGTTCCTGTCAAACCGATGTTGCCACCCCATCCGGCACTCAATTCCAATTGGTCGCTCGATTTTTCTTCTACCGTGTAGTTTATGTCTACCGTACCATCATCAGGGTTAGGTATTGGATTGATGCCAATCTTTTCTGCATTAAAGAAATTCAACTGTGCAATTTCCCTTTGTGAACGAATCAGGTTTGTTTTGCTGAACTTATCACCAGGAACCGTCCTCAATTCCCTTCTTACGATGTATTCCTTGGTTTTTTCGTTACCAGAGATACGAATATTCTTGATGGTAGCTTGTGGCCCTTCCACTATTCTTATTTCATAGTCGATGGTGTCATTATAAACGGCAACTTCCACAGGATCTGTTCTAAAGAACAGATACCCTTCATCCTGATACAACGTACTGATGTCTGTTCCTTCTGGCGCTCCCTTTCCGAGACGTTTATTTAACAATTCCGCATTGTATATGTCGCCCTTTTGAATCCCCAATACCGCTGTAAGAAGCGAATCGTTGTATTTTGTATTCCCTCTCCAAACGATATTGCCAAAATAATACTTGTGTCCTTCGCTTACTTTAATGTCTATATTGAATGACCCCTTAGAGTTCTTAAATACTTTGTCCTTCACAATTGCCGCATCTCTGTAACCAAGACTATTGTAGTAGTCAATCAGTTTTTCTTTATCGTCCGTATATTTCTTTTCATTGAATTTAGCCGAAGTAAAGAATTTCAAACGTACATAAGGATCCAACAATTTCTTTGTATAGGTATAAGTAAGGTACCCATGATCTTTTAGATAATCATCAAAAGTATAATGCTTGGGGGATATGAATCCACCACTGTTGTCGGGTGGATAAAGGGTAAGCCTGGATTGTTCCTTGGTGTCTTTTAGCTTACTTTTCAGTTTTGACTCTTCAATGGTGTTTCCCTCAAAATTAATATTGTTGATGCGCGTTTTTGCTCCCTTGTCAATATTAAAAACAATAGACAATGAGTTCTGCAACGATTTGTCCTTCTGTTCTTCTATTTTGGTTTTTACGTCCTGATAGCCTTTCTCTGCATAAAACTTATTGATTGCATCCACTGCCGAGCGCTTCATATTTTCTGTAACAACCCTGCCAACAACCAATCCCGATTTAGTTTTCAAATCGTCGGCATCTCCTTTAGAAACGCCTACAAAAGAATATTTTGCAAGGCGCGGTCGCTCGGTAACAGAAATTTCTACCGTTATGTTTTTACCTTCCAGTTTGATGATGTTGATAGCGATATTGCTAAAATAGTTTTGTCCCCACAGTTTTGTAATTGCCTTAGAGAAATTGTCTCCCCCAGGAATTGTTACTTCATCCCCAACATTTAGGGTAGAAACAGAAACGAGTAGGTTCTCATCAAAAAAATGATTACCAACTACTTTTATTGCTGCAATTTTATATTTTTTAGGAACCTTTTGTGAAAACAGGTTCATCAGATCAGCGTCGATAGACGTGATTGAAGTATCCTTAGTGTTCTCCTGTGCGCGAACATTGATGGAAAAAATAATAATTATGAAAGCTAAGAATAATAATCTATAAACTAACTGCATCCAGTTGGGGGTTTGTAATTGACCTGAAGACTGTTTTAAAACGAGAGCTTTCAATAATTATCAATTTGCTTTAAAAGTGGCAAATTAAAGGCATATTTTAAAAGTCTTTGTTAAATAAGAAGTTAAACAAATCACACTTTAAGAGATTAGGGTACTTGTGGTCTCTTCTTCTTCTATTTGTTTGCCCGTTTTTCCAAAGCGTCTTTGTCTGTTTTGGAAGTCGATAATAGCTTCGTACAGGTTTTCTTTTCTAAAATCTGGCCAGCGGGTATTGGTAAAATAAAGTTCGGCGTAAGCCAGTTGATACAATAAAAAGTTGCTGATACGATACTCCCCGCTAGTACGGATCATCAGTTCGGGATCCGGAAAATCGCTGGTACTCAGGTATTGTTGCAGCGTATCCTGGTTTATATCGTCTGCTTTTATCCTGCCATTCTCCACATCGTGCCCAATTCTTTTCACGGCATCGGTCAGTTCCCAACGGCTGCTATAACTAAGTGCCATCACCAGGTTTAACCCTGTATTCTGACTTGTTAAAAATTTTGATTCTTCCAATGCTGTCAAAGCAAATGGTGGCAACAACTCCATATTGCCAATAATGTGTAGCTTGATATTGTTTTTATTCAGGATAGGTACTTCTTTGCGCACTGTTTCGGCCAATAATGCCATCAATCCATTTACTTCAGGCTCGGGTCTGTCCCAGTTTTCGGTACTAAAAGCATAAAGGGTAAGATATCCAACGCCCAGATCGGAGCAGCCTTCTACAATATTCCTTACGCTTTCTACGCCATGATAGTGGCCATACAAACGTTCTTGCCCTTTTTCGGCAGCCCATCTACCATTGCCATCCATGATGATAGCGATGTGTTTGGGCAATTTATGTAAGTCTATTTGATCGATGAGTGATGTCATAATGTGCCAGTAACTTCTGAGAAGAAGATGCAAAAGTAATAAAATGAGAACGAATGATTAGTGATTAATGATAAAGAGCTGTAAGGTATAAGTAAAAGGGTGTAAGTGGTAGACAATTTTTGCATTTTGACTTGAATCATCAAGGTAAAATCAAATCAGCCTTCAACAAGCCGGCACAGGTAGGGTAAGTCCCACAAAAGTCAATTAGATGGGTCAATAATTTTTCGGCATTGTCTTTTACGTAAGTTTTTATTATTGTTATTGTGACGGCTTCTTTTGATATTTGTTTATTTTGGATAAAAAGGTATTTATATGACGTAGAAACACATAAATTATTTTCAAGTTTTGGAGGTATATAAACACCCCTTTTAAACTGTATATCCTACTTTCTTACTGCTTTTTCTTCATGGCAAATAGCCTAAAACAAACTCACGAAGCCAATATGTATTTTTGATTCATTGATACTAAATGGCAAATCGTTCCTTTTTCCTACGGCAAAACTGATATTCATTATTCCTTGCTTCGATTCGAAAGCTAACCCAATTCCCGCTCCTATAAAATTGTTATTGATACCCGTTACCGAATTATGTGTTAGTCCAACATCTGTAAAGCCATTGAAATATGAATTTAATCCTAATAAATACCGGTACTCAAACGTAAATACCGAAAATTTATCAGCATAAATACTTTCTTCATCAAATCCCCTCAGTAGTTTATACCCACCAATCTGAAAGAGTTCATTACTAAAATAACCCGGACTTTGATACCATCCTCCTGTTGCCGCCACTTTTAGTACAGACTGCTTACCTACGGGAAAATACTGCGAGAAACTACCCCGCAACCTAAACTGATAACTATTCAATTGCACGGTATCATACAAAGAAGCATACTTGAAATTATTATCTGCAATCTGCAAAATCGTTCCGTTCTTCTTCACCTTTTTATTTCCTACTGCCACATTTACCTCAAAAGCATTACCTCGTGTAGGGTTTGGTCGATAGTTGGTGTTGTCTACTTTATGATCAATTACAATGCTTGTATTCCGTACGTCGGCAATATCTGGCAGTCGTTTATTGGCAATTACACTTATTGTATCTACCGCCAATTGGTTGGTAGAAAAGAATTGAAGTGCAATAGTCCCTGTTTGGCTTGCCGTATTCAGGTATTGAAACCCAATCTTGGTAGTTAGATTCAGGTAGGAAGAGTCTTTTTTGTATAAGTCAAAACTAAAGTCCAAGCCATAAGGCGAGTTGAACAAGAATGGTTTTAGATAAGAAAGATTCAATCTGGGTGACTTCGCTTGCAACTGCTGCCAGTTTAATCCCAAAGATTCTCCTACGCCAAAGGCATTTTTCAGGCTCACATCTGCCGACCCTGTCAACAAAACCCTCCCTCCTGCTTGTGGATTGGCGGGTAAAAATCCGGCGATTACATTTATCTGATTACTCTTTTTTGGTTGCAGATACAAATTCAATAAATAGGTACTAGCCAGCATTGTCAGTGTCCAATCTTTGCTTTGTTGCAGATAGGGGAGTTGCAGCAACAATTGATTTATTTTATTCAGTTTATCAATGCTAAACAAACTTCCCGGTGCCATGCCAAGGTAGTGATAAATAAACCCAATATCAATTTTCTCATTACCAATAATACGGATGCTATCTAGCTTATAGGGTATGCCTTTTCGAATATTTAGTTGTGCATTAACCATGTTATTATTTATCCGTACACTGTCAAAAGCGATGGTGGCAAAAGGATATCCATTAGCCAAAAAATAATCCAGTAACTTGTTTTCCACTGTATTCAGTTGCGCCACATTGATAGGCTTTGCCTTGTACCAATCGTCTTTTATGCCCAGTTGAGCCAATAATGGCTTGTCGGTTTCTTTCACATCTATTTGGCGCCAGGTATACTTCCGACCAACAAAAAGTGAGATACGAACGGTATCGTTTTGTGCAGCACTACTATCCACCGATGCTGCCAAATATCCTTGCGCTTGTAAACTTCCGGGCAATTGTTGCACATATTCTTTACATAATAAAGTGTTGATAAACTGTGTTTTTACATGAAGAGAATCTGTGATAAACCGAGAATACGCATCGATGGGATTGATGGAAAGATATACGTTTTGCGCCCTAGCCACAAAAGATAGGCAGGACAACAGGCAACAGAGAAACCATTGTTTTGAGCGTAGTTTGTACATCTTAATAGGTACAATTTTACAGATAAAGGCGGATACAAAATAAATTATAACAGAATGAAATCTTTTTGGGAATAAAAAATCATGTATTTGATTACAGATATGGCGAAAGAAAGCAAGGCAGTAACATCCAATTTTGGTTATAAATAAGAAATCACATGTCCAAATGCTACTCCCATAAGAAGTGGGAAACATCCATTTCGACTTTAAGAATTAATACCCTCTTCCCGAACTTGCCGCAGAAAACAATGTATTATATGTGGGGGTATATTATCTTTGCGCCCCTGTTTATACTTTTTTAGACAGCTTTATATTGCATATTATGACAGAAACAGTAGCCGCACCACTCCTTACCGCTAAAGATTTTGCAACAGATCAGGAAGTGCGTTGGTGCCCGGGTTGTGGCGATTATTCCATTTTGGCGCAGGTTCAGAAGGTGATGCCCAACATTGGCGTTCCCAAAGAAAACATTGTTATCATCAGCGGTATTGGTTGCAGCAGCCGCTTTCCTTACTATATGAATACGTTTGGCATGCACTCCATTCATGGTCGTGCAACGGCGGTGGCTAGTGGCTTGAAAGCTGCCCGTCCCGAGTTGAGCGTATGGATTGTAACGGGCGATGGCGATGGATTGAGCATTGGTGGTAACCATACCATCCACTTGTTGCGTAGGAACTTCGACGTGAATGTATTGTTGTTTAATAACCAGATTTATGGTTTAACCAAAGGACAATACTCTCCTACTTCGGAAGAAAATAAACTGACTAAGAGTACCCCAATGGGAAGTATCGACCATCCATTTAATCCATTGGCTTTGGCAATGGGTGCTGATGCTACTTTTATTGCACGCAGTATGGATAGGGATCCAAAGCATTTGCAAGCGATGCTTACCCGCAGTCACCAACACAAAGGATCCTCTTTCTTGGAAATCTACCAGAACTGTAACATCTTTAATGATGGTGCTTTCGAAATATTTACTGAAAAAGGAACGAAGCTAAATGAAGTTTTGTTTTTGGAACAAGGTCAGCCATTGGTGTATGGCCCTACTAAAAATAAGGGTATTAAACTAGATGGATTGAAGCCTGTAGTGGTTGATCTGGAAGAAGGGGCAGACACAAGCGACCTTTGGATTCATGATGAAAATGATTTTTATAAAGCACAGATATTGGTGAGAATGTTTGATGACCCACGTGTTGAAGGACATTTCCCTCGTCCGTTTGGCGTATTTTATCAAGCTGATAGAACTTGTTATGAAGATGCAATGGCGATGCAGCTGGAAGAAGCTATTGCCACCAAAGGAAAAGGCAACCTAGATAAATTGTTGAAAGGAAAAGAAGTTTGGGAGATTGTATAACCCCTAGTTTTCTGAGATATACATAAAAAGAGCAGCTGAACTTTAGGGATTAGCTGCTCTTTTTTATTACAAATCCCTTTATCTTCACACCTGTACATCAGCAATAAAAAACAATACAATGGCAGCAAAAAAAGCAAGTGAGAGTTTTATAGTCATGAACGAAATGGTGATGCCGAATGATACCAATCATTTTGGGAATCTGATTGGTGGTCGTCTCATGTATTGGATGGATATTGCTGCTGCCATGAGTGCCATGAAGCATTCCAATTTGCCTTGTATGACAGCCTCGGTAGATAACCTGAGCTTTAAGACGCCTATCAAACTAGGTAACATTGTACATATAGAAGCCAAGGTTTCCCGGAGCTTTAATACCTCCATGGAAATACATGTTCGTGCTTGGGGAGAAGACCCTTTGAGTAAACACACTTACAAAAGCAATGAAGCGTATTTTACATTTGTAGCACTAGATGCCAATGACAATCACCGCCCGATTGCTTCGCCCGAACTGATTCCAGAAACAGAGGAAGAAAAGAAATTGTATGAAGGTGCTTTGCGCAGAAGGCAGCTCAGGCTTGTACTTGCCGGCAAAATGAAAGCCGATGAAGCGATTGAGTTGAAGGCGTTTTTTAATAATAATGAATCAGAGTAGATTAGTCCCTAAATAAACAACACCTAACTCCACTATTTCAAAGAAAACGATTCTTCTAATGGGTTATAAAAGTCACCCATTCTCTTCTTTTTTGCTTCTTGCCACACTAGTTTGAACTTCCCGCGGCTGCACAGGATAAAAAAATCGTCTCATTGAACCTTTAAAGGCTAACATTAGAACCTGTAATGTACCCGTGACACCTTCTAATGTGTCCGTGACAAGTTCTAAGGAGAACATTACACGTTGTAATGTACCCGTGACACTTTCTAATGTACCCCTGACAGGTTCTAAGGAGAACATTACACATTCTAATGTACTCATTACAAGCTCTAATGTACCCGTGACAGGTTCTAATGTTGGCATTTATAGGTTCAAAGAAAAAGTTACAGGGGTTTATTAATCGAAAAAGAGAAGCCCTTGAAGTTTTCACTTCAAGGGCTTCTCTATATAAATTATCAATTGTTAATTAACTAACGCTATCCCATTATCGATAAATTTTATCTTTTGTTGGCGATACAAATTGCCCAAAGCCATCTTAAAGGTTTTCTTACTCATACCAAATACAGAATAAATTGTTTCTGGTGAAGTTTTGTCGTTGTAGGGCAATGTGCCATTCTTCTCTTTTAATAGCCTTAATATCTTTTCTGTTTCTGTTTCCACCCGTTGATAGCCTTGTTTGCCAAGAACAACATCTAGCTTATTGGTTTCGGGATAAATCTTTTTTATATATCCCTTACTGCTGTCCCCAATAGCTATCGGGCGGTATATTTCGTTGTCATAGATTAGTCCAAGGTGCTTATCGTTCACAATAACAGCATAGCCAATTTCTGTCTTTCTATACACTTTCAGGTCTACCTCTTCTAATTCTTTTACAGTGAGTTCATCATTACTCAATTCATGTTCAAACCATTCTGTACCAACCAAACGATTGGTTCTTTCATCAATCTTTACGAGTACAAAATAGTTTCCACCCACAATCATTTCACCCCTGTGTTGAGAACGCGGAACGAATAAATCTTTCATCAATCCCAAATCTAGAAAAGCGCCTATCTCGGTAACAGTTCTTACATTCAAAAAGGCAATGTCGCCAACTTTTGCTTTGCTTTTCAGGGTAGTTGCAATCAACCTATCCTCGGAGTCGTGGCAGATAAAAACTGTTATTTCATCGCCTACTTTGGTATTTTCAGGCACCCACCTGTTTGGCAGCAAGATTCCCTTTTTGCCATCGTCCAGATACACTCCAAACTCTAGTATTCTCTGCACCTTCATCAGGTTGTAGTCACCAATTTTTATATTCATCTTTTTAGTTGTACGTTATGAGTTATACGTTGTAAGTTGTACGTTAGCAAAGAGACGTATAACGTACAACTTACAACGTATAACTTGCTTTTTAAAAATCGAAGCCAAGTGAGAAATACCAAATTGGTTTACCCAAAAAGAATCCTTTCATTGGCCAAGCTGTATCCAATTTCATAAAGTAGCCCAATAGATTGCTCCGAACACCAAAACCATACCCCGCAGCAAAGGGGCCAATACCACCTGCATCTATTTTTACTGCTACAGGTCCCTGTGTATATGTTTGTGTAGGCCGTGTAATGCCATTATACAAACCATTCCAAGCGGTACCTAAATCGAAAAACTGTACTACCTGAAAGTTTCTGATGAAGGCATTGTTTATAGGCTTATCAATAAACGTACTGAAAACAGGAAGCCTGAACTCACTATTAAACACAACAGCATTGTTGCCGTTTGCTATGTTTTGTATGTACCCACGCATATTTACAGCCAGTGACTGAAAAGCATAGTTGGGATCTTTAGGTTGATTTGGATTAAATTGTGGACCACCAAAGCCAAAAAAACTAGTCCATCCATCCACTCCGCCTAGATAATAAACTATCTTTTCTTTTCCCCAACTAAAGTCTGCTGCTCCCCTCGCCGCCCATATAAAGTTTCTGTATATTGACTTATAGTAACGCACGTCATAGCCAAAATTGTACGTGCTTTTTTCAATTCCCTGAGAAACCCCAATTGGGGTATTCACATCATAATATATCTTATACCTCAATCCATTCCAGATGTTTTGAGTAGGATTGAGGGTGTTATCGTTAACATATTCTATATGTGAGAGAAGATATTGTTGCAAAACATCCGGGTTTGTTAGCGTGGCTACACCACCAAGTAGTGATTGCTGGTTTCCGTCGGCTATGGTGATTGTCCTGTCTGTTCGATAGGCAAAACTTGTCCGGATGCTTTTTACTTCATTGATAGGGAGTGAGAAATTAAGCTGGTAAATGTTGGTGTACAAATTAGCAATAACTTCATCAGAAACATTTGGAATCGTGGTTATTGGTGTAACGGTACTAGAGTTGCTTCTATAATATGTAAGCCCCCAATCTATCATCCGCTTATTATTGACAAAAGAAAAGAAACAATCTTTCCCCCCTAAGTTGGACGCATCGAATCTAATTCCCCCCAAAAACCTAATATCCTCGAAGATATCGCTGGTTGAAACATTAAAATCAAAGTTTAAATCTGCACCATTGTTAAGTACTACGGGTCCCTGACCTCCTTGATACTGTTGATACCTGCTTACAAGAATATTATTTGATAAGCCTAGCGAAACCTTATCAGCCTGAAAACGATAGTCATAGTTAAACAACTTCGATTTTGATAAGCTATTTTCTTTCCTTGCAGCAAGCTTTGATCTCTCTATTAAAGACGTAACTGTTGAATCTGGCTTGTCATCAGCAAACTCATTCTGAAAGAAGTTACTTGCCTGACTCTTTTGGGTATCTTCTGCTGCTCCTTTATTATAAACTGTTGCCTTACCCTCCTCGCCTTTGTCTGCCTGTACAATGCTTTTCATGTACGTGGTGAGCGGCACTTTGATATTCCTGTTTTTTAATGCTTCTTCATTCACCTTCAGCTTATAGAGATTTTTATAATCCCCGTCTAGTTTTGTTTCACTGATTTGTCCATTGTTACCTGCAATTCTGGTTTCCAAAATAGAATTGGAATAATTGGTTATTGGAAAAGCATAAGCCGAATCTTTATATGCCTGATAATATCCAATGCTGTCTGGCTCTTGCCTTTGCCAAGCAGCTAGGGTAGAATCTAATTCCTTAGGCGTTGGGTTTCTTAGTAGTTCATCTCCAATTTTATATACCGTATCCAATCCATTCCTTTGAGTGGAGAAAAAGCCTGCCCATCTGTTGGCGATACCATTTTCGTCTGAAACAAAAGTAAAATGGCTGGTATTATACTGCATCGGAAAGTATGCATTGCCATGAGGCATATTGGTTAGTTGTGTTATCTGTTTGCCTGGACCATTATTCAAAATATCAACCATAAAGATGTTGAAACGATAGCGGCTTGGCAGGGTAGTATCTTTTAAATTGTTGCCATTAGGACGATTTGATGAAAAGATAATACCCGTTTTATTTGGAAATGAAACAAACGTCGGATTCAAATCATCGAAGGCATCATTGGTAATTTGCTTAATCTCTCGTTCTTCAATCTTATAAGTATAAATATCCGAATGTCCATTCTTTACAGCACTCAATACAACCGTGTTTGGATCGAGCATAAAAGACGCATCCAAAATCTGGTCAAAATAATCTATTGTTTGAATGTCTTTTTTGTATCCTGCCACCAGATCATACACAAACATCTTTGTTTTTCCTGCTTCCCAATAGATTACCAAAAAGTCTCGCCCCTTCACATCCCAAGAAAGAATGGGGTAATTGGGATTGATATCTCCTTGGTAGGTAAGTACTCCTCTCTCCAGTAAAGTATGTTCTTCACCATCGGCATCAATTAGTTTCACTTTATAAATCCCTTTCTTAAACTCAACTTCGGCATAAGTATTATTGCGATTGTTGGGGTTTACCTGAAAACGATAGTACTCATTTTTACTCACATCTTCCGATACGCTAATACTTCCTTTTGGATTATTCTTACGTTTTGCAACATCGTTATCATA
>Ga0208741_10000457_pt1 | contig 19659 bp, 18 predicted proteins | sample CryBogCBE03Jun09_FD_184576 | JGI IMG/M metagenome (GOLD analysis project Ga0208741, IMG submission 184576) | Freshwater microbial communities from Crystal Bog, Wisconsin, USA - CBE03Jun09 (SPAdes) | ecosystem: Environmental > Aquatic > Freshwater > Lake | place: Crystal Bog, Wisconsin, USA...
CTCTTGGTAAAATCTATCTGTTCCAGCATATCCCCAAACTGATAGGGTCTTGTATCCGAACTTATTTCATCGCCCTGACCCGGCTTTTTGGTCTGGTGGTTACCTTGTTTGGATTTTTTTAGCTTGCCAAATATCTCTTCCAGACTTTTCTTACGAATAGATTGCTCTGTTTTCCCCGTAATCTTAAAGTCACCATTAATCGGGTTTTCATTCAGGTAGCCATTCTCTTTCAGGTCGTCTATAAAGTCGCCGATGCCATATTCGTTGTTGGTAAACTGATATTTCTTATCCAGTTCATTCATCCAACTGAGTGCTTCGGAAGCATCGCCGTTGGTGTAGGTGAGGAGTTGGGTAAACAAATCGAGCATCTGTTCGAACTTGCTTTTTGTATTATCTGCGGGATCAAATTGTATGAAACGATAACCAGTCATGAATGAATTATTTACTAATGGACGATAAAAATATACCTAATCCGATATAAAGCAAATCTATTGGAAAAAGTTTATTGGGAAGTGAAGGATAACGGTTTTCGAAAATATAGATGGATTAATCTGTCTTACCACAATAAAAAAAGACGGATATTAATCCGTCTCTACTTTTTATGCTCAAATTTCTTTTTTACTTTTTCAAATAAACCACTAGAAACCCAACTGTCACGGCAACTTGCCCAATCCAAAAGATAAACATCCACTTAATCATTTCTGCTTTTGAGTCTGCTATTTTAACCTCAAGGTTTGACATTTCAACTTTCAATTCGGCAATATCCCCCTTGGTAGCAATTACATTCAGGTTGGTTTCGTTGTTGTCTTTTATCTTGTGGTCTACAAAGGTCACCAACGCCTCTGCCTCTTGTTCGCCCATCTTTTGTTTTAAGATTTGGAAGAGTTGTATGTCCGACATGTTGATTACCATAATTATTATTTCTGTAAAAGTAGGTTTATTCAATTTAAACAGGCGGATTCATTTGTTTTATGCCCTTATAAAACGATAGCCGATCATAGTTCAATCATTTATTTATGGACGATAAAAATATACCTAATCCGGTATAAAGCAAATCTATTGGAAAAAGTTTATTGGGAGGTAAATGATAACGGCTTTCGAAAATCTCAATAAAAGTAATGATTTATTGGAATACCAAGATATTTTCTAATCATATAAATTAAAACAGTTGCGTCTGAAAGCTCTTCTATGAAAGGGTATCTTTTAAATAATGGTTCAGGGTTTGAATAAAAATAACTTCGTCTTTTGTTTGGCTTTAATAACTCAAAATTATACCCGATCCCATCTGTTATATCAAGGCGCCTTTCATAAGAATCCTCAAAATTTACTGTATCAATTACGTACTCGACCATTTTACTACTCAACTGATTTGAATTAGGGAGTGACAAAACTTTATGATAATTCATTAAGTACCACAATTGATTTAGTTTTGACGAATCAACTTTTACTTCAACAAGCTCCTTTTCACTTTCTTTCCTATTCCAATTAAAATGAAAATACTTAGCAGACCATTTGTCTTTTTTAAGTGTCATTATGAAAACACTTTGGCTATTATTGGATAAACCATCTTGCCAAAGACGAAACTCAAAGTCATAATCCTTGTCTAAATTATAAGTAGAGTCAAATACTCTATCTTTCTCTATAAAAATATTGCTAAGCACATCATCTGTATTACTAGCAACAAAATCAATCTTTAATGGAGAAGGTTGCCTAAATTTAAAGTTGAATTGCGCCGAACAATAAGTTACACTTACAAATGCAATAAAGAAGATTACGGTATGTTTCATCATAAAAGATTTATTGTAAAAATAAGTACAATCCCCCCAAACAACACCCCCTTACAACGAAGATTTGGCAATTCTTCATCCCAAAACTGCCCTTAAACCAAAATAAACAGATGAATAAATAAAATAAACAAGCCTATTTATTTTATTTATTAGCTTGTTTATTTCTAAAACACATGTGTTTAAAGAATAAATAGGCTTGTTTTTTTCTAAAACAGGCTTGTTTATTTTATTTATTAGCTTGTTTTTTTCTAAAACACATGTGTTTAAAGAATAAATAGGCTTGTTTATTTTAAAAACAGGTCTGTTTATTTTATTTATACATCTGTTTTTTTGTCTGAGAGGTCTGTTTTACGTCTGAAATGGGTTAATCAGAAATAATAAATTTTGAAAGTTGATTACTAACCTACTTTCACCGAGTTGGTAATTCTGCCGATAAATAAATTTAAAAGTTATGATACTCGTTCCGCTTCTCAATTGGAAAGTTGGCGAACCCGTCGTAATGTCTTCAAGGGCATTGCTGGTAGGTAACGGCTATGCAGCAAATCCATCGTTGTTTCCAACGCCTCCGTTTGCGGGTACGTTGATTTTAACGAAACGAACGGCATTGGATACCTTGTATTCGAACCGGAAGAATGGCGTATTGGCAAAAAATGCCTTGGACACCGCTTGTATCGACATGGATAATGTACTTAGAAAGAGTGCCGATTATGTGAGCGGAATTGCAAATGGTGTGAAAGATACCATTAACAGGGGCGGTTTTGATGCCACTACGGGAGATATTGTTCACGACACAACGGTGCCTGCCATAGGTACAACCGTTGCTGTAGAAGTGGAAAAGGGTGGTTATGTAAATTTGATAGCTCCAGAAATTGCTGGCGCAAAAGATTATGTATTTGTAATTTTTAGAGGACCAGCTTTTGCATTGACAGTTACTGCCGATGCCATTACGGTTCCCACTGGCAGCCCTTGCCCGGTGATGATTGTGCAAGGAAGTGTGAAGCACAAAAAGCTGACTGGCTTTGTGAAGAATGAAGAAATAAATGTGCAGGTTTGTGGCAAGAACACCATTGGTTATGGCGCTTTTGGCCCGATAGAAAACACATCTATTTTATAAAATAAATAGAAAAAGAACATAGAATAGCGGCTGTTTTGGAGGTAATACTTCAAAATAGCCGTTGTTGTTTTGGGAATAGTATCCGCTAGCATTATTTAATCCTGAATCTGCCATCAATCAGCCAGTTATCTAATTTTAATACTTAAAAACCATATTATCTGTATTTTATTTATCTTCAATGCCTTAATTTTGAAAAAAATGCAGAAATTGCTAATTTCTTCTACCGTAGGATAAAACGAAGACCCACTAAGTAAACAACAGAAATAATATTGACAAACAAATAATACCTGAATAAAATGACGAATGAGGAAGAAGTGTTTATGAAAGAGGCAATCCGCCTTTCTATAACAAATGTAACCGAGGGAAAAGGCGGACCTTTTGGTGCAGTGATTGTAAAAGATGGCAAAATAATAGCCCGCGGGGCAAATCAGGTTACCAGCAGCAACGACCCCACTGCCCATGCCGAGGTGGTTGCTATCCGCAATGCGTGCAAAATATTGGATACTTTTCAGTTAGACGGCTGCGACCTCTACACTAGTTGCGAGCCGTGCCCCATGTGCCTCGGCGCCATCTATTGGGCTAGACCTGCCCGCTTATTTTATGCCAATACCAAGGCAGATGCGGCGGCAATTCAGTTCGACGACCAGTTTATTTATGAGGAAATAGCATTGCCATTAGGCGAAAGAAAACTGTTTACAAAGCAACTGTTGCGGGAGGAAGCATTGGAGGCTTTCCGACTATGGCAGGAAAGCAATGCAAAAGTTGAGTACTAAGAATAGTTTTAACACATAGGAACATAGAGAAATAGAGCACATAGACAAGAGAATATGAGGGAAATATACAGTGAACAATGTTGGATAGATGGCAAGTTGCAGACTGCTACCATTGCAATAGAAGGTGGGTTGATAACGGCGATTCTGCCTTATAAAACAAAAGATGCCACTGCTGTCTCTGGCGTTTTGATGCCTGGTGCAATAGATGCACACGTGCATGTGAACGAACCGGGGCGTACTGAATGGGAGGGATTTTATACCGCCACACAAGCAGCGGCAGCGGGTGGAATCACAACCATTGTGGATATGCCTTTGAATGCTAGCCCTGTAACCACCACCCTTGCGGCCTTTGAGGAAAAACTGGCAGCGGCAGAAGGAAAACTAACTGTGAACTGTGGCTTTTATGCAGGATTGGTTCCAGGAAATAGTAGCGAATTGCCTGCTTTGATGGAGGCTGGCGTATTGGGTGTAAAATGTTTTCTGGTACATTCGGGCATTGATGACTTTCCTAATGTAGAAGAGAAAGATTTGAATGAAGCCATGCCGTTAATTGCCAAACACAAAATTCCATTACTGGCTCACTGCGAAATATCGGATGGTTATGTCTCCGAAGCTTTCTTGAAGGCGCCTACCAGTTATCAAAATTATCTGGCCAGTCGTCCGCAAGAATGGGAAGTAGAAGCCGTGAAACTGGTTATTGGATTGAGTAAACAACACGGTTGTGCGGTACATATTGTTCATGTGTCGGCTTCGGATGCCATCGAAGACATTGCGATAGCAAGAAGCGAAGGGTTGCATGTAACGGCAGAGACCTGTCCGCATTATATTTATTTTAATGCAGAATCAATTCCCGATGGACAAACACTGTTTAAGTGTGCGCCCCCCATTCGTGAGAAAGCAAATAACTTGATGCTTCAAAAAGCACTGCAACTAGGCATCCTGGATTTTATTGCAAGTGACCATTCCCCTGCGCCACCATCCATAAAGGAACTGGAAAGTGGTAACTTATTAAAAGCCTGGGGGGGCATTGCCGGATTGCAGTTTCTATTACCTGCCAGCTGGACAAGCCTAAAGAAAGTGATGAACCTAGAAGCATTTATTCCATTAATCACGGAACATCCTGCTAAGTTTTTACAACTAAACAACCGAAAAGGGAAGATAGCCGTTGGCTACGATGCCGATTTGATAATATGGCATCCTGAGAAGTCGTATGAGGTAAAGGCAGAGGCAATCTTACATCGGCATAAAGCAATTCCCTACACTGGGAACACCTTGTTTGGCAAAGTAATAGAGACCATTGTAAACGGAATAACGGTATATGAAGATAATAAAATAACAGAGGGTTCAGCGAGTGTAGGGAAGAAGATATTTAATGTTTAATTTAAAATTGAGAATTTAAAATTCAAAACAATTCACCATGGTTTCATCAGTAAAAGAAATTATTAAAACGGCACCTGTCTTTGCGCAATTAACAGACTTAGCCGCAGAGCGCTTGGGTGGAAAAGTATTGTACGCCACCGACGACTTCTTCGCAGAGAAAGAGAATCTGATTAAAAAAGGAAGAGGCATATTTATTACTGACAAATACACCGATCGAGGTAAGTGGATGGATGGCTGGGAAAGCAGACGCAAACGTACCCCCGGGCATGATTGGGCAATTGTACAATTAGCAACGCCGGGCAAGATTGCAGGGTTCGATATAGACACCAACTTCTTTTTGGGCAACCATCCTCCACATGCTTCGGTTGAAGCTATTTATCTGGAGGATGCCAGCAAAATATCCGATTGGGAAACGCTACCTTGGGAAGAGATATTGGCTAAATCCCATCTGGATGCAGGTAGTCAGAACTTCTATGAATGCAAGAGCGAGAAATTGTTTACACACCTTCGTTTGCATATTTATCCCGATGGCGGTGTTGCAAGGTTTAGGGTATATGGTACCGTATTTAAAAACTGGGATGCAGTAGCAGCAGACGAAACAGTAGATTTGGCTGCTGCCATCAATGGCGGACAAGCCATTGCTTGCAACGATATGTTTTTTAGTGCCATGAGCAACTTGATTATGCCGAGTCGTGGCATTAATATGGGTGATGGATGGGAAACTAAAAGAAACCGTACCCCCAATAACCGCGACTGGGTAGTATTGCAATTAGCAACTACTGGAACAATTAATAAAATATTGGTGGATACTTGTCATTTTAAAGGAAACTATCCCGATAGATGCTCTGTAGAGGGTTGTCTGCTGACAGAAAATAGTGATCCCTTGGCTGAAAATGTACAATGGATTAGCATACTTCCTGAACAGAAATTAAGTGCAGACAGTGAACATGAGTTCGAAGCAGAGATTTCCAACAAAGGTCTTTTCTCCCATATCCGGTTAAATATCTTCCCAGATGGCGGCATCAGCAGATTGCGACTTTGGGGAAATAAAAAGTAGTGTTTAGCTCAGATTGATAAGAGATAGATGCCCCTATTTTATCATTAAGGCTGTAAGACTTCAAATGCTGGTTCATTTAGGTCTTACAGCCTTTAGCCTTTAAAATCCTGCTTCCATTTTGTCTTTATTGTTCAAAATCTTGCCTCTCAATCCTAATTGACGGGTTAAACCAATTGTTTGCACCATTAGAACAAATCATTTATATACCAAAATGCGTCCTTTATGTCTTATTTGAGAATCTAACGATTACAATGAGTCATATTTATAATATCCCGCAAAGAAGCAGCTTAAAAAGTAACCTATTCAAATTGGTTGCCATCGCTTCATTACAGTTGAGTATCACAGGTTTATTTGCCCAGAAAGATGTTTCGTCCATTGAGTCCCCATTAGAAGTGCTCAAGCTAGTAGGTAATAAGCTGGTAAAGGAAACGCCATTCAAGTATCAGTTGAGTTTAGCTACCCCCAATAAAACATTTAATGGTATTCAGGTCGTTGATTTTGGAAGAACATTTGGTTTAGGAAAACCCGCTGTTGCTTATGCCACTACCTTACTCACTGCTTCTGAAAACACAGATTTAAACATAGAAATAGAACACAATGATGGTTGCAAAATATGGTTAAATGGAAAGGTTGTTTATGAGAAAGCGGGAGATAGAAAAATAAATCTGGTGTATGAGGAGCGTAGTGTGAAGATGAGTAACCAATGCAAGTTGTCTTTACACAAAGGCAAAAATACATTGCTCATTAAATCTGCAACTGCTGGCAATGAGTGGAAAGTTTACATACAACCTCCTGCTACCAAAGGAGCAATCCTTGCAAATGGGGTTAGCTATCCAGCAATTGGGTTGAATAGCATGAAGTATGTAGACAAATCTGTTTCAAACGTCTCAAACTGGCTGGTTGTGGGTCCATTTGACAATACCAACCGCAAAGGATTGGAAACAGTTTATGAACCCGAAAACCAGATTCGCTTTGGATATATGTATGAAGGTGCCGATGAGCTAGTAACCTGGACGATACCAAGAATAGAAGTTTTGGGTGGAATGATTAATCCAAAGAAATGGGGAACCAGTTATAATTGGAACTATCACAATGGCGGAACAGCTTGGGCAATGGAAAAATTATCTCAGATAACTGGTGAAAGCAAATATGGTCATTATGCAGATAGCTTCTGCAATTTTCACTTGGATGGAATACCATTTGTCAACTATCAAGTAAATAAATTGAATGTTGACAGTTCTGCCAACAAAGAAATATTGGGTGTCCCCTTGTTAGATTTCACGCTGGCACCTTCGCTCCCGTTGGTTTATAAATTGGAAAGTAAGGATGATTTTCCTAAACGAGAAGCTTATAAAGCATTCGTAGATAAGATGATTAAATATGCCGAAGAAGGTCAGTTGAGAATGCCGGGCAGTAATATATTCACCCGACTTTCACCCGAAAAGTACACCACTTGGGTAGATGATATGTTTATGGGCATACCTTTTTTGGTGCAAGCATCTCTATACACCAATGATCCTGTCTTAAAAAAGAAGTTATTGGATGATGCCGCCAATCAGGTTATCAATTTCAATAAAGAGGTTTGGGATAGTTCGGCACATTTGTATTGTCACGCCAAGTACTCAGAGAAGAGTGTAAAGTTGCCACATTGGTCTCGTGCAAATGGTTGGGGAATATGGGCAACTTCGGAAGTTCTATTGAATTTGCCCAAGAATCATCCAAGGTATAAAGCCATTCTACAACATTATCGGGAACACGTTGCAGCAATTGTAAAGTATCAGAATGCCAATGGTTTCTGGTACAATGTAATAGATCGTCCCGATTCCAAGGAAGAAGTGTCTGGTTCGGCCATATTCACTATGGCAATAGCACGTGGCGTAACCAATGGTTGGCTTGATGCTGCTGAATATAAAAGTGTAGTGTTAAAAGGCTGGAATGCCATCAAAACAAAGATTGATTCTGATGGAACCGTACACGATATCTGTATGGGTACCATGTGCTCGGAAGATGTAAATTACTACATCAACAGACCTTATTACGATAATGACACACATGGCTTGTTTGCCGTACTCTTTGCCGGGTTAGAGGTAAATAACCTACTCAAAAAAACAGAGGAGGCTAGGATAGAAGAATCAAAAGCGTTGTCTAAGTAGGCTGTTTAGATTTAGTTATAAAATACAATGGGGTGATTCAGCTAAGCTGAATCACCCCATTGTATAATTAAGAATATCTTCTCTTATTTAGATGAATATCTCCACCACTCGGCAAGGCTGTTACAGTCTTTGTAAGCCTCATCGATTGTAATAAAGTAATTAGGTAAATGGTCATTAAACCATTTTGTAAGTGCTGCATGCTTCTTTTCTTCCAACGCTCTATCTGCAACACGGTTATAATCGTCTTTCAAGTTTTCTCTGTGTGGCTGTGTGCGATTTTTCAGGTAAACAATACGCACCATCTTTCTTCCTCTCTCATCGGTGTAAGTACTTGGCTTAGAGATTTCACCTGGTTTTAAGTTTTTGATACTTACTACTAAATCTTTATCCAACTGATCAATATTTAATAAGGAAGAACCATCCCTTGCAGTGATAGAACCACCATTAAATTTACTGCTTTCATCATCACTGAATTTGTCTACAGCTTCGCCGAAACTAAGCCACCCATTGTTAACAATTGTCCTTACGGAGTCCAATTTCTTAATAGACTTAGACACTTCATCATCTGTTACTGGCGGAATTCTAAGTATATGTCTTACCAGCGCATCATCGCCAGATCTACTTACCATCTGAATGATATGATATCCAAACTTAGACTTTACAACGTTGGATATCTGTCCATCTTTAAGTCTGAAAGCAGCAGCTGTAAAGGCTGGGTCAAACTCTTTGTTGGTTCTGTTTACATTGTACTGCCCACCATTATCCTTGCTACCTGGATCTTCGGAATATAACTTAACTAGTTGCTCAAACTTCTTTGTGCCACTCTCAGCTTGTCTTTTATACTCGTACAACTGACTGACGCAAAATTGTTCTATTTCTGCACTCGCCTTAGGCTGAGACTGAATCTGGTTTATCTCTATCTGACTTTCATAATAAGGCAAACTATCCTTTGGAATTTTGTCATAATACGCTTTTACTTCCGTTGGCGTAACTTTTACATTTTCCAAAATCTTTCCACGCATCTGATCGGCCAGCTTACGTTCCTTGAATGGAATCCTGAAATCTTCTTTAATCTGATAAACTGTTCTTCCCGCAATTTCCTCCAACACCTCTTTAGAACCATAAGCATTGATGAATCCACGAATCTGATTATCAAGCCCTGCTTCAATATCATCTTCACTTACAACCAATGAGTCTTTTTCTGCTTGCAAAACAAGTGCTTTCTGTATCAACTGACCTTCCAGAAAAGCACACTCAGGGTTTGGAGGAAGCTGTGCTTCTTGCCCCTGACGTTTATAATCGGCAATTGCATTATTTATGTCTGAAAGCAATACTATTTTATCTCCCACCTGACCTACAATCTTATCGGCGACCACCTTTTGGGTTTGCGCTATGCCAACAATGCAGCCAGTAATTAACGGTAGACTTATTAAAATTCTTTTTATCATATTAATTTTCCTTTTACCAAATGGAGGAATCAACCTTTTATATAATGATTGAAATGAGTTTTCCTTAATGGTTATAACTTAGTCAAAACGTTTCACCTTTACAAACCAGAAGTCCCTGTAACTCAGAATTACATTTAGCTGCGCGTAATTTTCTTGAATCATTCCCCCTGTTGTCATGCCCCTAACACCTAGTTCCGTATTTATCTGCAATCCCAAATTACTTCTCAAAAAGTTTTTTCCGCCCCCAAAGGTGATTCCATACGTTGAAACCTGCTGTCCATTGATTTGCAAGTAGGAGTTATCCCTAAATACACCAGCTTGCCAGAAATGCCTTTCTATACTGATATCCCTGAATTTCTGAATCTTGGCGATCTCAATGCCGGCACCAATAAAACTACTATTAACCAATTTGTAGGTGATGCCCTGCACATTCTGGCTATTCCAGTTTTGGAAAGAATAATCCACGGAGAAAGTGTATTTCTCATTCACTTTAGCAGCAATACTTCCCGAATATTTGGATGGCAAAGTAAAAGGTGTACTCTTATAGTTTTCTATGATTGTGTTTTGTGGAGTAGGTACTGTACCACCACCGTCAGTTACAGACAAGCTTGCCACACCATCCAGAGAAGTTTTAAATGTTGCAGTACCTCCAAAGTACACGCTCACATTACTGTTGAGCTTTGTATTAAACTGAAAACCCGGCTTGAAGTAAAAAGAACTGATTACGTTCTTTCTTGTGGTAGTAATGCCACTATCTGTGACAAAAGAGGATATAATGCTTTCAGTCTGATTAAACTGACCAAAGAGATAGGAGGATTGAAGACCGATTGAGAAGTTTTTGAAAAGCTTGTAACTATTAGATAAATAGAACTGATTGATACTCCCTGATCCTTGATAATATGCCGGAACAGTTACATTCCCAGCCCCTGCAATATTTTTATTTGAATAGAAAGAGTAGTTGGCACTACTAAATGGTAACAGTCCCAAACTCACTCCCCACTTTGGTTTTATCTTCAAAGCCAAGCTCATTTTCTTTATCTGCAAATCAGATGAAGTGCCAGAGCTGCTTGTGATGGGGTCTCCAGAGTAGTTGATATATTTTGCTCTGGCTGTCATCTCAAAATTAAAAAACTTATCATCCAACCCACTCAATGAGGCAGGATTGGCATTGTACAAAAACCTGTTGGAAGACAATGCCATACCGGCATGTCCCATTCCAGATGTCCGGTCAAAACTGCTTTGCTCAATATCCCCGATGCCATAAATGGAATAAGGAGAGTTGTTGTTTTGTGCAATAACGACTTGTTGCAAACAAACAATAGCAGCGATATTTAAAATAATTCTCTTAATCATACTTGTTGTTTGCTTATTGTGGTTGAACTGTTAAATAGTTAATCTGTAAAAGAGTCCTGAAATTTTGAGGTTGGTTCTTATCTCCTACAACCACTCTCGAAAACTGTGTTATAGATGCAGGTGATGATGGCACCAAAAGCAATCCATAGTTATTTGCGGGCGAATTGGTTAATGAATAGCTATAAGCCTGTGCATTGGTAATAAGCGACTTGATGTAGTTGGATACATCATACGTGTAGGCAGTGTTATCACCGGTTATGTAGTCCAATATCAGGTTACCCGTCTCAGCACTATTTGTTCCTGGCGACGTTAATGCCCCTCCAAGTGAATTAGTGAGATTAGTTGTAAACAAGTTTAAGGAAGGAGGGAGAAAATAATAAGTATCATACGAACCTCTGACAGGTACAACCTTAAGTTGGGCGGATAATATTTTTGAGTAATACGGAATCTTCAACAAATTATATATTGTAGGGAATGTAATTTTGGTCATTACACCAGAAGCATATTGGCTATAAGCCCTGTTATTCAGTTGACTACTAGGGATAATACTATCATAATGACTAAGATTCTTTAAAGCGGTCTTACTCCTATCAACATCAATATGATTGAAGTGATGTTGCCTGTTGCTTAAAGTAAAGTCTATGTGATGGTGTTCCAAAGTATCGGGACCTGGCTTCGAATAACTCAAACGCATGATGGCACTATCCTTACAGTTTAGAATTAGGTTTGTGCTTTTGTTGCTACTCAAGCAAAGCCCATTGAAATAGTGCAGAAAGTTGTCATTGTTTTGCAAATCAAGATCCAACGGATTCTTAAGCTTTTTCAACAAAGTCTGACCCAATGTATCAGCAAGCGATATGGTTATGGAATCTGTGTAATAAGTTGGATGCACCAAGAAGTCGCCCTTACCAATAAAACCCGGTTTAACAGGAAACTGGTCTACATTGTAAAAAGTGTACACGTTTAACGGGAACAATATCTGTTGAGAAAGCTGGCTTACATCAATATGTATGGGTTGGGTGGTATCGCCATAATAGTTTCTGTTGAGTCTTAGAATTAATCGTAAAGAATCGAACCGGGTACTATCGTATACCTTCTCGTAAGTTGGGGGATTCAAATCGAAATAACATCTGGTATCAATTCTTCCAAAGGAAGTATCAAAGTACCCCCCCAAAAGGGTAACACCGGTACCAGAAGTGTGGAACGAGTCAATGTTAATGGTAGCAAGGCTGGCAGTAAATGTGTCGATACTGATAACCTGCGTGTATTGATTGTCCAACACCTGCGTGCCATATTGTATATCTACTTTTTGACAAGCAGTAATGCTGAAGAAAATGATGGAGAAAAAATAGAGAACCCGCTTTAATCGCATAAGTGTTTATTAAATGAAGCCGTCAAAAGTAATGGAATACTTTGCAACATTGGCAATACTATAATTACTGCCTGTTACAAAATTGTTACTATGGATGAATGAAGTCAATATGACGATGATTAATTAAATTTTGTCTTTTAATAAATGTATATACCCGAAATGTATTGAACTGTGAAATACACCGATTTTAACTATACCATAAAACGGCATTTGATAGGCATAAAACAATCATTAATCAGCAAAATACACTTGAAAATCCATTTTAACTATTTGCCTAACACCGCCACTTATAATTTCAGCCAAAATTTTAGAACAATGAAGTTAATTAAGTATTTCTTTTTCTTGCCAGCAAGTGCAGTCTTGTTGTTTCTTGCTTGCAACCCTACAACTACAAATCTTCTGCAAAGTGGCAACTGGGTTTCTCTAACTGTTAGTCCTGGTAATACACGTTTTCAAGCTGTTTCTTTTGTAGTAGGTGATACCGCTTATGTGGGTACAGGCTATGATGGAAACGTTAGGTATAATGATTTTTTCTCTTTTAGTGTAAAGGATGGCTGGTCTAATGCGCAACAGATAGCAAGTTTACCTTCTGGTCCTAATGCTAGCGATTCTGCTCCTGCCCGTAACGGTGCAGTTGCCTTTGCAATTGGTAGAAATGGCTATATTACCACTGGTACCGATGGTTATACAAAATACAATGACACTTGGGCATACAATGTAGACAACGGCACATGGACTAGGGCTGCGGATTTTCCTTCCACACCTCGTTATGGTGCTTCTGCCTTTGCTTTATTAGGTAAAGGGTATGTTACTTGCGGTTACGACAATCAATATAAAAAAGACAACTGGCAATTTAGCCCTACAGGTACTACCAATGGCCTTCCGGGAACTTGGATACAAATGGCTCAGATTGGTGAAACTTCTACAGCTCATAGTGACCTAAATGCAATCTATAGTGCAGCTGGAAATCCACGTTTAAATGCAATCACTTTTGTGCACGGCGATAGTGCTTACATTGTAGGTGGTCTCGGACAAAGCGGTGCCAATGTAAATGACTTTTACAAATTCCTTCCACCATCAGTTTCTGGAATTTCTCAAGGAAAATGGGTTGGCTTGAGGGTAATTAGCAATGCAAGTACCGAAAATTATGATGATGACTACTCTGACATTGTTCGCAACAGCGGCGTTGGTTTTGTAATGGGAGATTCTGCCTACATCACCGTTGGTATCAATGGTGGATACACGCAAAAAACTTGGGCGTACGACTTTAAAACAGATTTGTGGAGTCGCAAATCAAACTTCGAGCGTTCTGGTCGTGAAGGTGCCGTTGCATTTGTGATTAACGGTCGTGGATTTGTTTCTTCTGGTAAAGCAAGCGGAAGTTACTTTTTCGACTTAGAAGAGTTTCAACCTTATATTGCTCTAAATACAAATGATTAAAAACAACTGGATCTATATTCTGTTTGCATTCTCTGTTATTGCCTACATCACGTCGGTAATAGTTTATACAAAAGATGCCGACAAAATGGAAGCAAAGGCCTTACGCTTAGATAAAGGATGGGGCTATCAGATATTGGTTAATAAAAAAATATACATCAATCAACGGATTATTCCGGTGGTGCAAGGCAACAAAGAGTTTACTACCCAGGAACAGGCACTTAAAGTGGCTAACCTGGTAATAAGCAAAATGAAGAAAAAAGCTAGTCTTCCTAGTGTAACAATCAAGGAGCTAGATAGCCTTGGAATAGAAAAATAATAACTGACAAAAAAAGGGGTTAATACAAATTAGCCCCTTTTTTATGCACTTTACCATCACTGCTTTATCTTTAGCCACAATTTATTTTTTAAAACACGTACAATGATTCATTTTTATATTGTTCACCACGAATTGTCGGAGGCCATCATCCTGCAAACCTATCTATCTACCACCGACTTCACCAACAATGTGTTGATAGTAGACGAAAATGCACTATTCAATACACCCATCGATCATCCATCTGTTATCATTTGCTCCATTCCCTCGCTCACAAACAATATACTCAAATGGCTTAAAAAGCAACATACCCGCCCATTGTTGGTATGCAGTGGCACAGGCAACGAGATAGAAAACATTGTGAATACGCAGCAGGTGTTTGCCTATCTGCAAACCCCCATCAGCCTGGAACGCGTTTTATCGCTCAAGAAAAATATTTACGACTATGCTTTCGGCATAGCAAAAACAGAGACAGCAGAAAAAAGAGACTTTTTGTTTATCAAATCAGACTACAAACTAATTAAGATAACCCTTAGCGAAGTGCTATTTTTTTCTGGCTTAAAAGACTATACTCAGATTTTTTTGAAGGGAAAGAAAACGCCATTGACCACACTCAGGAATTTAAAAGATTTTGAAAGCAAGCTATCTACAGGCGAGTTTGTGCGGGTGCACCGTTCTTACATAGTGGCCATGAGCCAGATAGATTTTATTAGTAAAAATGAAATCACGATAGACACGTACACCATTCCTATTGGAAACACGTACAGAAAAACGCTGGACGATGCAATTGATAAAAACTCTTAATTGGAAAGCATAAAAAAGCCACCTTTTTCGGGTGACTTTTAAAAGCTGATTAACTTGTACGGAATCATTTCTATCCAATCAATTATTAAAGAACTGTTGCGCTAAATAAATCAGTTCAGGTACTCAAACTTTCATTCTTGGTTATCCAACGGACAGAATAATAAACGGTCGATCCTTTTTGAGGCAATAGAAAAGTAATAGAATCAAAATCCATTTTTCCAAAAAAAGAGGCAAAAAATCATGTGCAGTATAATCATACCTGTAATGAAGGCTAGTATCAATGAGTTACTTTTTTTGGGGCAGCCAGACTTTAAAATTTGACGGTTGAATTTAGCCAGGATAAAAGGAGTAATTATTGATAAAAAACAAAAAAGACTTTTTCAACAGCGCATTAATTAAGCATTCCACGTCATTATTTAAGCATTCCACGTCATTATTTAAGCTTAAATAATGACGCAACAAGCATAAATAATCATCCGTAATGCTTAATTAATCACGTGGAATGCTTGAATAGTCACGCAACAAGCATGAATAATGACGCATCATGCATGAATAATCATCCGTAATACATAAATAATGACGTGGAATGCTTGAATAATGGCATAAAAAGGTACATTTAGGTGAGGCTTTTACAATTGCAGGATAGGTGCCGTGAAAAAAGCAAGATAAAAAGCGTATACATGATTATTTTTTGAGTACTTGGGCATAGAGTAGCTGCCGGTTGCAACTCTGGTCGCTAGCTTCTTTTTCAATATCATGTCTGCGGATACAAACTATTCCTACTTTCCAAACAACCCCTCACCATATATAAAAGTGTAATCCATCTGGTAGTTGACTGTACACCTAAAAATCAAATTATCTTTATTTTTCATTTTCTAGATAACGGAAAGAATAAAAACACCCCCGTTATTTATTCTGTCTTTGCTAATAAAGAATTAAACAACAAATGCTCGTCCTCAAATCAATTTAAAATAGAGTGCAATCGAGGCCGAAAAAAAAAGTTTGCCCTTTTGTAGTATTTATCCTTTAAAAAAATATCTTAGCAACTTATTTCTAACTAAAAAACGATTTATGGATCAAACAACGATTGCGCTTAAAGACACTTCTGCTAATCCTGGCCCATTGGGATTACTTGCTTTTGGAATGACAACGGTTCTGCTGAACCTGCACAATGCAGGTTTTTATGAATTGAATTCCATGATTTTAGGAATGGGTATCTTCTATGGAGGACTTGCCCAAGTGATTGCCGGCATCCTCGAAGCTAAAAAGAACAACACGTTCGGGCTTACAGCTTTCACTTCTTATGGGTTCTTCTGGCTTTCTTTGGTAGGCCTGATTGTTTTTCCAAAACTAGGTTGGATAGACAAGACATCCAATCCCGGTATGATTGCCTACCTGGTAATGTGGGGCATCTTCACATTCCTTTTGTTCTTTGGAACATTGAGACTGAACAAAGCATTGCAATTTGTATTTGCTAGCCTGACTATCTTATTCTTTTTGCTGGCCATTGGCGATGCAACCGGAAACGCCACCATCAAACAATTTACTGGTTTTGAAGGTATCATCTGTGGTGGTTCTGCCATTTATACAGGCGTGGCTGTTTTGCTTAATGAGGTTTATGGAAAGGTCGTTCTTCCAATAGGTCCTGTTGTAAGGTAGCAATATTGCTTATTAAAGGGTTGAAAGCGTATTTTCTGTGGGTGTTTAATACTTACAGGAAATGCGCTTTTTCTATTTAAAATCTCGGTAGTGGTAAAGGATATATGCTGTATTTTTCGTCACAAAGACGCTAAGACTCTAATCAGCACAAAGGGAAGAAAGAAAAAAAGTAAATACCTAGTAATTCTTTCTGTCTTTGGGGCTTTGTGGCAAAAAAACATATCCCAAAGGAAGATTTCACTACAGTACACCTTCTAAAGCACTACTTTAATTTCATTTTTTATTCCTCTTTTTTAGATAATAAAAAAAACAAAATCATCCATCAGAGATAACGCGTTTCAAAAACTTGCTTTACATTGCGGCTGATGTATAGTTTCCTTCATAAAGAGTTTTACAACAACACCATATCGGCATATCTATGTGTGTTTGTATCCATTATTCTGGCTATTCTGCTCAAGCGCTTTATTTCGAAGTACTTCGCTACCTTGTTGTTTAAATTGGTGGCAAGAACTGGAAAGAAGCTAAATAAGCTAGCCTTTATCAACCTGATTCTGCCTCCATTAGAGAATTTTCTTTTTCTTTTTATTGCTTTTGTAGCGTTAGACAAATTAACCTATCCCAAAGAACTCGATTTCAATATATATAAAGTCTCATTGTTTCAGGTGGTCGACTCAGCCACAAGTATTGCCTTGGTTGTAACATTCACGTGGCTTTGCTTGCGGGCAATAGACTTTGTAGCCATGATTCTGGAAGAAAGCGCTATCAAAACAAGCGATCATGCCGAAAGTCAGTTAGTGATATTCTTTAAAGACTTCTTTAAAATGATACTAGGAATCTTTGGATTATTAATGATATTAAAGTTTGGATTCCACAAAGAAATTGGCAATATAGTCACTGGTCTAAGCCTTGTTGGAGCCGCCTTGGCCTTGGCCACCAAAGAAAGCCTAGAAAACCTGATTGCCTCTTTTATTATCTTCTTCGATAAGCCATTTATGGTGGGAGATAACATTAAAGTGAACAATATGATTGGGGTGATTGAGAAGATTGGCTTGAGAAGTACACGTATCCGCACCGAGGAAAAAACATACATCTCGGTACCCAACAAGCAAATGGTGGATAGTATTGTAGACAATCTCAGCCGCAGGATCCAGCGAAGGGTAACTACAAATCTGGAGATAAGTGTATCTGTGAAGGCGGCACAGTTAAAAGAATTGTCACCAGCTATCAGCGAATTATTAAAGCATCCTGAGATACAGAATTATTCTGTTTACCTGAAAGATACGGGCAGGAATGCCCACGTGATAGAAGTAATGTATTTTACAGACATCAACCAGACACTAGCCGATTTCAATTTTATGCGAGAGGCAATAAACCTCGATATCATTGCATTGTTAGAAAAGAAAAAAGTGCCGCTAGCTGCTAGTGATAGTAATATTGTAGTGGTAGAAAAATAGCAAAGTTATACTTCACAACTATTAGCGAATACAGTTTTGAATACTAGCTTGTTCTAATTTACAACCAATCAAAAAGAGGTTTTCTGAGCATCAAATCAAACTTCTATTGAATTTAGAGTGGTGGAATTGGGAAATAGATAAAATTACTAAGAACGTACATTTATTAACCGATCATAATATAGATAAGCTTATTACTGTCTAATACTAAAAAGTATTTTGCATTGTTCTTATACTAATGATTGAAGGTAAATTGTCTAAAACAAAAGAGCATGAGTAAGTTTCCTTATCTCATGCTCTTTATTTATTGTAGAAATCAACTATTCGTTCTAGTGGGGTGGATTGTTGTTACCGTTATTGCCAATATAATTACCTCCAACCTTAATACCCGGTATCGTAGTGGTTTGATGGTCCAAATTATCGGAAGCACTTTGTTTCACAACAAGTTTTGCCTCGTTGGGAGAATTGGTGGAGCAAGTAGGACATACAACTGTATATCTGTTGCCATTATATAAAGCTTCGCAAGAACCATCTTTGTTCCACTTGTCGGGATTGAAGATGTAGTTAATCGGCGAATATTGTTTTGAGTTCAAGAACTTCAATGTATTGGTGCCATTTTCTGCCTTAACCCGCAAACCATCCCCTTCGATGGCATCGCAGATAACGGGAGTGTATTGAGGGAAAATAATTTCGTTCACATACTTCCCATTATTGAACTTAATGACACCATTTTTTACTGCAATCTGGTCATTACTCAAAAAACGGGTCAGAACCAGTTGCTGATCAATATAAAATTGAACTTGTTTTATGTCAATATTATTAGCACTCAACTTATCAAAAAGGTCTCTTGTAAAAGGCACATAAGGATCTTTTGCTGTTGGGGGTTCAGTACGCGCCGCAGCAGGTTGTTGCACCTGATGAATTGGCTTTTTGGGGGCGCAGGACTGTGCAACTATAATAATCGCAAGGATTGCTATTGTAAAAAACTTGTTCATTCAAATGCGTTTAATGTCTATAAATTAGTGTAAAATAACTATTTGGCTCATAAACTAACGCTAATTGTATAGTTTTATTTTCTTGACCCGTAAAAAAGATTTAATACTTAATGATAAAACACCCCAAAAAGTGGGATTAATATCTTCTCCTGTCGTTGTTTCTTGGTTCAAATCTGTTTCCCCTGCTGTCATTCCTGTCATTGCTTCTGTAGTTAAAATCAGTGGAAGTTTTTCGTGGTTGATCTTCTGCTACCTTAACTGCAATCTTTTTTCCAAAAATAGCTACCCCATCCAATAAGTCCATTGCCTCTTTTCCCTCAGTATCGTTTGGCATATCAATAAAACCAAAGCCTTTGCTTTTTCCTGTATTTTTATCCGTTACTAAAATTGCTGACTGAACTGAGCCATACAATTCAAACATTTCTTTAAAATCTACTTCATCCAAATTTGGGGATAATCCGCCTACAAAAAGTTTCATACTTACTATTTTGCGGTAAAAGTACAACTCTCAAGTGTTATGGAAATAATAATTGCTGAATAAAATACTGAAACCCGTCGGG
>Ga0208741_10000459_pt1 | contig 19565 bp, 6 predicted proteins | sample CryBogCBE03Jun09_FD_184576 | JGI IMG/M metagenome (GOLD analysis project Ga0208741, IMG submission 184576) | Freshwater microbial communities from Crystal Bog, Wisconsin, USA - CBE03Jun09 (SPAdes) | ecosystem: Environmental > Aquatic > Freshwater > Lake | place: Crystal Bog, Wisconsin, USA...
GACCTGATCATTATTAACAACACCAGCAATCACTGGAGTTAAAGTTGGCAAGACTGAAGAGCCATAAGTAATTGCAGGATTATTATTGCCTCCAGCTAATGTAATCGTTAGTGGCGCAGGCGTCACGGTTAAAACGGAATAGTTATTTGATACGTATTGGATGTTGTAGTTTGCCAAGCCAGTACCATTAGGTCCGGTTCCAGTTCCGGTGGCTGCACTTCCGGTAATTGCATATGCGCTAGAACCAGAGGCTGCATTCGCAGTAACCGAACCTCCTAAGCTGGTTAAAGTAACTCCTGTAACAGCGTCTGAACCAACCAATCCACTAACACTAAATCCTTTAGCGGAGTTATTTGCTATGTTACCAACGTAGTTAACTGTATCTGTTGAGGTGTTTGTACCATCTGCACTGTTACTGGTCTTAGCGTAATTATTGCCATAGACTTTAGTTTCAGGACTAATAGTAATAACCAAATTAATAGCGCTAATTTGAGCACTTAAGCCAGTAGGCTGGACTAGTGTGTAGTTACTACTCGCACTACCCGTGATCGAATCGGTGGCAATAACACCTACCGCAGCTCCAATATTGGGGCTAGTAAAGTGGCCCGCTTCAACTAGGTTAATATTTACGCGATCGCTAGCAAAGACCCCAACTAAATTACCACCAGATAGAGTGGCAGAGTCAGTTGCATCATATGGTTTTGGTGTAACTTGTGTTCCAGTAACTGTTAGAGACTTTGGCGTAATGACTGCCATGTTCTGAGTGGTGCCAGATAAATTATTGTAATTCTGGGTAATAACATAGTTGTTCGCATTAGCGGTGCCAGTTGCAATGGCTATCGACTGAACATAGTTATTAGCAGTTGTTACATTAGCGTCATGCAGGGTTGCTGCGCTTAACGTAGTAATGGTCTCATTATTTACCAGGCCATTGACTGTGAATGCAGATGGTGCAATGGTTGTACTGGCGGTATAGGTGCCTGTAACAGTAATCCCTAATGAAGCCTTAGCAATATTGGCAGTAATGTAAGTAGGCTGAGTTAAAGCATAGTTAGAAGCAATGCCTGGATTTGGGTCTGTCGAAAGCCCATTTCCGATGGTATAGCTAGCATTTACTTGTACACCATTACCAGCATTAGGGCTTGCAAAGCTGCCAGCTTGAGTTAATGTCAGAGTCTGATATGCCACGAGACCCTGCAAGGATCCGCCCGACAAGATTGCTGATGTTGTGCCATCATAAGTTTTATTCGCAGCTGTTGCACCAACTACAACAAGCGCCGTTACTGGGTTAATAGTTACTGGTGCATTTGTGCTATTTAAGACCGGTAGCGCATAGTTAGAAGCCAATCCAGCATTTGGACCAGTACCATCAGTCAATGTAATGGCATTAATAAACTTACCAACGGTTGCCACGTTGGCATCGTTTGTCCTTGCATCTGAATAGCCTAGGGTCTCAAATCCAACACCCGTCAGAATTGTGACTGCCCCAGTCAAACTTAATGAAGCATCATAAGTTTTACTTGCAGATAAACTTACTATCTTCGGCGTGATATTTGCTGATGAAACCACTGGCTGAGTAAGGCTGTAGTTGCTAGCTTGAGCCCCAGAAATTGAGTCATTTGCGGTCACTGCAATTGCACTTACTGCCGCATCTTTAGATGCAAAATTACCGGATTGCGTCAAACTCACTACATCAGTACCAACTACGCCAACTAACTTACCCCCAGTAATTGTTGCGACATTGCCACCGTCATATACCTTGTTTGCAACCGTACTGCCCGTTACTATCAGTGTCTTGGGCGTGATCGTGCCAGTGACATTTGTAGGCTGTGTTAAGGCGTAGTTAGATGCTAGGCCAGCATTTGGACCAGTACCGTTAGTAATCACATCGGATGTATTCACCCGAACTGCCACACCAGCGCTTGGGCTTGCAAACGCAACAACTTCAGTCAAAGTTAAGGTCTGGTTATTAATTAACGATTGTAAGACACCTGTATTTAATGAGGTAGCAGTTGTAGTGCCATCATATATTTTTGTTTGAACAGTTGAATTAGATATTGTTAATAATGCTGGGGTAATTGTTACCGGTGCATTAGTAGCATCCAATGTTGGCAACATATAATTACTTACAATTCCGCCTGTGCCACTAGTTAAAGTAATGGCAGAAATATATTTATTAGCTGTTGATACGTTGGCGTCATTTACTTTTGCATCGCTATAGTTCAAGGTCTCCCCTGTAATGCCAGTATTGATAGTCACTTGCGAACCAATCAATGTCTGATTTGCATCATATGTTTTGGTTGCAGAAAGAGTGACTACTTTAGGAGAAATGCTGGCACTGTTTAGCGTATATGCACTAGTCAAGGTAGGCACTTGATAATTTGATGCAAGACCAGCGTTTGCGCCAGTACCATCGGTGATGGTGATAGCGCTGATATAGGTTGCCCCAACAACGCCTGCAGTTGGAGCGTTTACATTTGCACTATTAGCTGTTGCACCACTATAACTGAGAGTTTGCTGGCCGACGAGCCCACCAATTGTCACGAAGCCTGTTAAAGAATTTGTGCCGTCATACTGCTTGGTAGCAGTAATGGTGAGGGGTGCCTTGGTAATGGTGTATGCATTGCTAGATGGATTAGCAAAGCTTACCTGATAGTTAGGATTTGTGGTGGTGGCAACTAGGCTGCCAGCACCAAATGTATATGTATCAACATTCGTTACCGTAGTATTTGCGACATTTGTTGGCGTAAAGCTCATAGCCCCTGTTAGAGCAACTGGTGCTGTACCTGTATTATCCGAATTCTTATAGCCAGTAACAGTGTAATTAGCAAGGGTATCAGAATAGCTTGTGTTATTAAGGGTCGTACCGTTATAGGTTTGTGATGCTGGAGCATTAGGCGTCACCGTCAACACTGCTTTATTCACAGTCAAAGTACCTGGGGTGTAAACGATGGCGTAGTTATTTAAGCCAGTACCAGTAGCAGCGCTCGCAATAATGCCGTTGGTATTGCTATAGGTATTGGCTGCTTGGGTTGCCAAGACGGTAGCAACACCACCTTGTAAGAGGGTCACATTATTGACTGCATCACCGGCCACTAAGCCACTCGTTGTGAAGGCTGTAGCGCCTAGTGCTAAAGCGGTACCGTAGGTAGTGCTTTGGTTATTTGCGGTAATGGTGAGGGTCTTTTGACCAATGGTTAAGGTGCCATTTACAAACGTGAGGTTGTAGTTATTCGCTGTACCACTCACGGTATTTGTGTAGGTACCAGCGCTAGTGCCAGTGGCACCAGTAGCAGTTACGCCGGTCAGTACTGCAATCGTTTCACTATTGACCAAGCCAGTTGCACTAAAGCCGCTAACTGATTGGCTAGTACCGTTATAAGTCACATTCGAGCTATTACCAGTCACGGTTGCGTTAGCCTTACTGATCGTCAAGGTGCCGTTGTTATAGGTAATGCTGTAGTTATTTGCAGATGTGCCTGCTACTGGGCTAGCGGCCAAGCTATCGGCATAGCTAGCGACATTCGTACCAGTGCCATAACCAGTAATGGTGAAGTTATCGCCATTCTTCAGACCAGTAATCGTAGCGGCAGTATTGGTTTGGGCTAAGCCGGTATAAGTCTTGGTTGCGCTAGTACCAGTGATAGTCAATGGCGCAGGTGTTACGGTTAAGGTGCCGTTGACATAGTTAAAGCTGTAGTTGCTTGCAGTCAAGGTACCGGCTGCTGCGGTGATAGTAGCAGTACCTACAGAGGTAGTGAGGCCAGCGGTAGAGGTAATACTTGGTGTACCACTCAGAACAGAAGCGCTCTCGCTATTTTGGTAACCAGTCACGCTATAAGTAAACGTTGGGTTGGCATTGCCATACACCTTCGTTTGATTATCAGCAGTCACCGTCAACACTGCTTTATTCACAGTCAAAGTACCTGGGGTGTAAACGATGGCGTAGTTATTTAAGCCAGTACCAGTAGCAGCGCTCGCAATAATGCCGTTGGTATTGCTATAGGTATTGGCTGCTTGGGTTGCCAAGACGGTAGCAACACCACCTTGTAAGAGGGTCACATTATTGACTGCATCACCGGCCACTAAGCCACTCGTTGTGAAGGCTGTAGCGCCTAGTGCTAAAGCGGTACCGTAGGTAGTGCTTTGGTTATTTGCGGTAATGGTGAGGGTTGCTGGGGTAACAGTTAATGCAGAACTATTTCCAGCTGCCTGCACAAAGTTATAGTTCCCGTTATTTGCTGTCAGGCCGCCGCCATTAATAGCATAGCTCCCTACGCTGCTGGTATTACTTGCACTAGTAGTGAAATTTAGTGTTCCAGAAGTCGCGTTTGACAATGTGTCGCTATTTTTAAAGCCCGTAACTGTACCCGCATTTACATTTGGTGTAGAGCCATAGACACTAGATGCATTTGTAGCGACATAAGTTAAGGTCGCCGGCGTTACCGTTAATGTTCCGACAGTACCGTAATTAATATTGTAGTAAGCACTAATTGGATTACCGCCTGCCCCACTGGCAATATTAATATTCGATCCAGTAGCATTAATTGTATATGTACCGACATTTGCAGTTGCGGCACTTCCTGTTGGAGCGCTTAATGTCACAGCACTAACAGTATCGCCATTGACCAAACCAGTGACTGTAAATCCAGCACTACTTACCGCTACACCAGCACTGTAATTAATTCCAGCTGCCGTACTTGTTGCTCCATAAATCTTAGAATCATTACTTGGAGTGATATATAAATTTGCAGCCTGAATAGTTAACGCAGTGTTATTTGAGCTGGCTTGTGTAAAGACATAATTTCCGTTATTCGCGGTTAAGCCACTGCCAGTAATTGCATAAGATCCGGCCGCAGAAGCGGCAGTCTTAGTGGTTGAAAATGCCAAAGTGCCAGAGGTAGCATTTGAGATAGTGTCGCTATTAACAAAGCCTGTGACTGAACCACCATTTAAGCTTGGAGCGACACCATAAGTGCTACTTACTGTATTGGCAACATAGGTCAATGTTGCAGGCGTGATTGTCAATGTTCCGGCTGAGTAGTTAATATTGTAGTTAGCGCTATTTACTGTGCTTGAGGCTGAAGAAATGCTTGGCGTGATGGTATATGTACCAACATTAGCAGCGGTGATGCCACCTGTAGGGCTGCTGAAGCGGATTGAGTTGATGGTATCGCCGTTAACTAGTCCTGTTGCAGCATAACCAGAGCTACTTACAGCTACACCGGCGCTGTAATTGATTCCAGCAGTAGTGCCAACTGCCCCATAAACCTTACTATCATTGCTAGCGGTAATTGTTAAATTTGCTGGCGCAATTGTTAGAGCTCCAGCAACATATGAGAACTGATAATTTGAAGAACTCAAGGTGCCCAAGGTAGGTGTAATAACGTAAGTACCAGCTGGAGAAGCTGAACCAGCAGTGCCGTTATATGCTGTTGCATTGGCTGATAAAGCGGCTAAACCAGACACTCCAGATGTCGATAGAACCTGACTATTAGTAAAGCCGCTAATGGTTGCCGTCAAACTTGGTAACGCATTAGCGCCATAAGTCATGGTTTTAGCATCAGCAGTTACCGTCAAGGTTGCCTTATCTACCGTGAGTGTTCCTGGAGCATATGTGATGTTGTAGTTGCTTAGTCCGGTACCTGAGACGTTACTAGCAACAATACTATTAGTGTATGTGCCCGCATTTTGATTTGCTAAGACTGTTGGGCTATTGCTAAAGTTTAAGCTAGCTGCAGTCACTCTATCAGCATTCATCAGGCCATTAGCGGCAAAGAGTGTTGTACCCAAGTTGAGCCCAACACCATAAGTAGTGCTTTGATTATTAGCTGTAATTGTGAGAGGTGCCGGGGTTATTGTTAACGCAGTTGCATTCACGGCATCCTGAACGAAAGCATAGTTTCCGTTATTGGCAGTTAAACCACTACCGTTGATGGCATAACTGCCGACATTACTTGCGCTGCTTGCGCTGGTTGCAAAACTCAAGGTTCCAGTAACTGCATTAGAAAGGGTGTCTGTATTCTTAAAGCCAGAAACCGTTCCAGAATTAACGTTAGGTGTAGAGCCATAGACGCTAGATATAGGCGAAGCAGTGTAGGTTAAAGTTGCAGGAGTAATAGTGGCAGTATTTTGAGTATTGTTACTTGAGCTTGAGCTATACCACGGGGTCCATGCATAGTTATTAAGTGATGCGGTGCTACCAGTAGTTGGCGTAAAGGCGGAAATATAATTTGAACCATTAGCTGACACGTTAGAGCTTGCGAGTGTTACACTTGCCGCAGCCATAGTTTCACTATTAACTAAGCCGGTTACCCTGAAATTAGTTAAGTCACTTGGGCTAACTGTTGTAGTACCGTTATAGGTTGCACTAATACTAATTCCTAAATTGGCCTTAATAATATTAGCTAAGCCAATTGGTCCCGGTTGAGTTAGCGTGTAATTTGCTGCCGCTGGTCCGCTAATAGAATCATTGGAGTAGACGTAATAGTTTCCACTGTTAGCGCTAGCTACACTTCCGGACTCACTTAAGACTACATTGCCATTACCCGTATCCTTTGCGATAAGGCCATTTAGAGTTCCGCCAGTGACAGCGATCGTGGTTGTGCCATCATATGTTTTCCCTTGTGGGGTGCTGCCACTCACAGTCAACAAAGCTTTATTGATCGTAGCCACCAAACCGGTTGGTTGAGTTAATGTGTAGTTAGCACTATTAGCCCCACTAATGCTGTCGTTTACAACCACTGAAATTCCCACTCCTGCATCAGCACTTGTAAACGCACCCGACTGATTTAACGATATAGAATCACCATAAACAACTCCAACCAAGACGCCTCCAGTTATGGAGGCGGCGGTAGTTCCGTCATAGGTTTTATCGGCCACAGTAGTGCCGCTCAACGTTAAGGCTTTTGGAGTGATACTGTAACTATGAGGATTTCCGCCAAAAATAATCGGGGTATTGTTAGCAGTGAAACTATTGGCAGTAAATAAGGTATTAGATTGAACAATATTGGCATTTATGCCGCCACCAATGATGTTGGCAAATCGTAAAGCCTGCAATGCTGTAGTTGGGGTATCACCAAACATGTAATTGGCAACAGACACTGTAGCATTTGCCTGAAGCCAATTATTAGCACTAGCTGAGTTATAGGCAACCCCATAGACTGCTGAGTAATCTGCATTAATAGTTACAGTGTAAGTTTGATTAATGAATTGGCGATAGTTGATGAAATTTCCACCAGTAAATCCAGTTGGATGGCTGAAACCGCCACCGGCCATGTTGTAACTGACATTGTTATTGATGCTTGCATTGAGGGCAGTAATTCCAATTGCGCTCTCAATAACGCAACCGGACTGACATAGATTCATTTCAGGCGCAGCTGTTGATACGCCAATATTGCCCCCGGTATTACTAATATTTCCAAGCGTGGTAACAAATCCACCGCCAGATGTATCACCAGCGACCATAGAATTACCTGCAGCAATTCTGATGCCCGCACTTCCAGAATTAGTTATATCCCCAAGCGCCACATTGCCTGATGATGAAATGGATACGCCAGCACCTGTTGAACCGTTAGCAATAATTGCTCCCCCAATTGAGATGCTGCCAGTTGTTGGTCCGCCGCTTCCCGTTATTGAGATATTTGCGCCCGATATATTTCCGCCGCCATTGAATACACCCCATCCTACTCCGCCGCCGTTTGAAATTCCCGCAATAGTGACAGAGCTGCTTGCGGTAATAGGGCCAACTAATATTGCTTTAGCATTGGCACCCGCAGTACCATCAATAGTCACATTACCGGCTGCAGAAGTAATAATTGCGCCCGATACGTCAACCCCGAAATCACCAGCGGCTCCAGCATTACTGGTCGACATACCATTAATGAAAATATCACCCTGAGCCTGGATATTTCTTGTTGAGTATGGATTTCCTAAATAACTTAATGAGGCAGCGGAAGCTGCAGATAACTGCAAGCCAAACAGCCCACTAGTTACTGCTGAATTCGGATTAATGGCGGGTCCTGAGGTGCCTTCAATTGTTAATTTACCTCCAGCTTGAATAGCGTAGCTCATGCTAAGGCCCATGCCATTTGAACTTTTTGGAGCTCCAGCTGCAATGACCATATCACCGCCAGACTTTAATAATCCAACGCCATCTGAGCGAATTCCATAATTCGCATTGCTAGCATTAGCCCCATTTGTATAGCCCAATATCGTTAGGGAATTACCTGCATCCAGCACTATGGGGGTTGAGCCATTACCCCTAAACCAAATACCGTTACCGTTACCCGAACCAGTGCTATTCCCCGTTAAACCAATATTCCCGTTTGTCTGGCTTTGCGCTACGATCTGCTTATTTTCAGAGTAGACAATCTGAACCATAATGCCGGAAGCGTTTTGCTGTGTTCCAGCAGTTTGCCCAGAAATGCTAATTGCCCCAGTTTCTGATGTCACTGAACCCGCCAAGTAAACACCGATTACGTCTTGCGAGCCGGCAGCATTTCCGAAGATTGAGATGTTTCCATGCGCAAAAGTATTGGCATAGTTGGTGAGGCCGTAAGTGACAGTTTGATAATTAGTAATACCAACGCCTGAGGCTCCACTTGACGCAAACGATCCAGGACTACTAATTGCCGTATTAGAAATCGAGCCCGTACTTCCCAAGCTGGCTCCATTAATACTAAGCGCTCCGCCAGAATAAAGTACGGTAGCAATATCAACCCCTGCACCGCCAGTGCTTACCCCGGTAATCGAATTACCTGATACAGCGTTTGGAGCAGCACCCGCCAGCGTCATATCACGAGCTGATTTAAATAAGGTATTGCTTCCATATAAAGAGGCGATACCAAATACATTGCCCGCAAAACTTCCCCCGCCATAACCAGCGATAGTCAGGTTCCTAGCGGAGTCAATCACTTGATTATTTCCAATACCTACACCCCAACCGCTGGCATAACTATCGCCAGAATCAACAGCGCTTAAATTGCTTCCAGAGATCGTGATGTCTCCGTAAGTGGTATTTTTAGTTAAAAGGACAACTCCTGATCCACCAAGCCCCGCTCCAAAACCTACGCCATCGGCTTGGTTGCCTTTGGAAACCCCAATCATGCTGATGGAGCTATTCAATGAGGCAATGGAAGCCTCATCCCAGACCCCGTTATCTGCGTAGTTAGAATCAGCGTGGCTAGTACCTGCAATCCAAATAGAACTTGAGGCAACCACATTTGAATAGTTTGTGTTGTTATAAACCAAGACTGAAGCAGGGGCACCAATATAGACAGCATTTTGATTACCGCCATCAGCAGCAGAGCCCGCTGTAGGTGAGGCCGTACCTATGATGGAAATGGTCTGACCACTAGCATAGGGGAGAGTTAGATTTAATGGGGCCGCACCCTCAATATTTAAAGCTCCACCACTATTAATAGTGGTGCCACCTAGATAAATTGCATAGCCCGTGTCATATCCTAAAACACCATTAACGCCACCGGGACCGGTTCCATTGGGGGTACTTCCAGCAAGAATCATATCCTTAGTGGATAGTAACAATGTATAGCCCTGCGACCTTAGTCCAAAGGCGCTATTAACTCCGCCACCAGATGACGTTCCAGCAATAGTTAAGCTGTCTGCCGAGCTGATCAAAGTGTAGCTAGAAGATGCATCCGCTTTTATATAAACACCGGTACCACCACAATTCCCGGTGCAGGTATTGCTACCGTAAATCTCAAGGGTGCTATTAGTAGCTAATGTTGTTATCTTTGCACCCGCGCCAATTTCTACGCCCGAAAAACCATCTCCCGTACTCACTCCAATCATAGAAAGCACGCTGCTCGTGGAAGAGATACTCATACCGGCTGCAACAGTAATTCCATTACCAGCACCCTTACCAAAGAGGTAAATATTTGTTCCAGCTAGGACCGGTTTGTTGATCGTCAAACCACCATCCAAGGCAAATACAAATAAGTACTGTGCACTAGTCATGCCATTTGAGCCATTGACTGTACCAATGTGGAGAGCCTTGCTTGAAAATAAATCAATAGATAAAACATTACCCGCAATTGCTGAAATAGTATTTAATTTATTAGTAGCAGATATGCCCGGATTATTGGCGAATGAAATACCAGAATTATTGTCATTGATAATTGCCGCATCTAAGGATAAATATCCTGGCCCACCAAAAGAGTAATTTGAGCCCTGAATTACGCTACCAGCAGCAAGTCCTGCTGTAGTTGAACTTGAATTAATTAATGCCCCAGCGCCACCTGCTCCAGTACCGGCCAAGTTAAAGGTGTAATTAGTTAAGGAGTTTCCATTTAGATCGATTGTGCTGCTTTGACCAAAAAGTGAAATGAGATTTCCACTTAAACCAAAAGCAGATGTTGAGCCGGCTTGCAGAGTTCCACCGTATACCTGATTCGCGCCGCCTGATGAGTTGTATGAATAGTTATTTGACCCGCTTAGCAACAGAGTGCTGGTTGAAGTCATCCCTGTGTAATTCAGCTGGAGAGTTCCCTGAATTGAGCCAGAGATTGAGCTTACTGAATTCGCTGAACCGACTGCACCATTTCCAGAGCTTGAGGAGATATTTAAAGTTGATAAATTGCTTCCGGCTACCCCAGCACCTAGCACATTACCGCTTAATGTAACTACCCCAGCATTAGCAATCGAGAGGGAAGTAGCAGGCGCACTTACCGGATTCATAACCACTACACCGTTAGCACCAAATCCGCCGCCGCCAATAGCTCCACCATCACCAATTACAAGAATGTAACCTCCACCGCCACCCATTCCAGTATTGGGAGCGCCACCATAACCAGAGGCCTGAGCAGATGGGTTAGCACTTCCACCATATCCATATGGAGACTGAGCTGAGGTTACCCCACCACCAGCGGCTCCGCTACTTCCATAAGTAACTAAGGCACCAGTAATTGATGATTGAATACCATCAACCCCATTAGCCGGATTTAAAGGGTTTGGTGCTAAAGTACCCCCAACCGCATAACCCGCAGAAGGAGGAACAGCAACCCCATTTGCAGTAGCACCTGAAGTACCTCCACTACCACCAATAGCTGTAATAGTACTTAAATTTGGGCCAGCCAGTGAGGAGGTGCCCCCAGGACTTGCGGCACCATAACTACCACCCATTCCAGCCCAACCAGCTCCGTAGACACCCCCAAGACCAACTAAAACAGTATAAGAACTGCCGCTATTTAATGTTGCCGTCGAAGATATAACGCCGCCGCCGCCGCCACCACCGCTAACCGGGCCTTGAATGAAGGGTGCAGTACCTGCACTTCCACCACCGCCGCCGCCGCCAACAACTAGTAAAGCGCTGACAGTGGTTGCATTGGGCACCCAGGTGTATTGAGAGGAGCCAGTATGTATCGATTGATAAGATGCGGGGTTACCACTTACATCAACATCGCCGTTATAAGTCAGCACCCCACCAGCAATCGTAGTGCCGGAATTATCTCCCGGATTTAGGTACATCACTGTGGTGCCAGCAGAGGTAGTAATCGCGTACCCAATACCCTGTCCGCCCACAAACGCATTACCTAAAAGACTCAAGGTCTCACTACTTCCGCTAATTGCACCGTATACCGTTAAATTGCCACCATTTGTTGAAAGAGTCACCCCAGAGCCAATAATGACAACATTCCCGTTATAAACTTGGGCGCCGTTGGTGCTGATATTGGCGCTAATGACCACATTATTTGCATTAAAGGTTAATGAGGCTACTGGGCTTGTGGTTGCAACCAGAATAGGTGAATTAACATAAATGATTCCCGAACCAGAAGAATTAATTACCGTTGTGGTTGTGATGTTGTTTGGGATGATTGCCGTAGCTAGGCCGCTAGGATTAGGAGCTGATACCGAAATTACTACTGAGGTCCCAGTGCTCAGAGTTGAGACAATATTACTTGCCTCGCTTAATCCAATCACATAATCATAAGGATCTAAGAGCCACATACCACCCCGACCGGCATTAATAGAGGCTAATTGGGTGAGGGTTCCGCCTGAGGTTTCGATCAGACCGCCGTCTGTGGAATTGGTGCCATCGGTCTGGTTGGCGCTGAGTATGGTTGCGGCATCGATGGTGGTGGACTGGGAGAATGGGATGGATTTCCCTGCCGAGTCGTAGCCCACCATGATGGAGCCACCCTTGCTAAATCCGGTGGCTTCTAGAGTTGAGCTATTAATAGTGGTGCTGTTGGCACCAGATACCCCGAGGCTTCCACCCCGACCTGTTCCACCATTGGTTTGGATAAGAGAGTTAGCCAATAGCAGATTCCCACCACTGGAGATGAGGCGAATGCTTCCGCCGTCAGTCGAACCATTGGCTGAAATCGTAGCTGAATTGATATTAAAGTCGTTTGCAGCTATAAATGAGATGGTGCCGCCAGGGCCATTATTGCCATTAGCCTGGATCAAACTACCGTTCCCCTGAATAGATTGGGAGCCTGAACTTGGGCTGGAATTGCTACTTGTGACAATGTTAATTTGAGGGGCGGTTGCCATAATCACACCCCCGGTTGTGCCGTTAGCTAGCAACTGTGCAGTCGCAGCAATACTGATCGACTGCGTCCCTGTGAGGGTAATTTGATTATTAATTGCCGTAGTAAAGCTGGTCTGATTTGCTGCCGTAGTGGCATAAACCTGGTCTAAATTGAGGGTGGTTTGGTTAGCCGTAAGCAGGTAATTTGGCAAATCTTCCTGACGAATCAGGGTGCCGTTGTAGCTAACGGTATTGCTATTGGAAGTCGTGGAATTGCTGGAATTGGCCAAATTAGCCCCCACCCTCAAATTACCACTTATATATAGTGCACTTCCTAAAAGCTGGATCGCGGAGCCCAAGTTCGATAGGCTGCCGCTATTGATATTGCCATAGCTATAGATTGTCTGAGCCTGAACCGTGACCTGATTTGCCATAATCGTGCTACCGGCATTGAGGTAGGCAATCGAGCTATTAATAATGACATCCAGGTTTTGGCCTGAGATATTGGCATTGAGGTTAAAGATGCCCGAAGCGGTCAGGGTCAAAGTCGTCAAGCTGCCAGACTGCTTAATGATGTCAGCCCCGCTAGCGATGGTCAGGTTGCCTGAACCACTCTGGGTGCAGCTGCCCAAACTTGGGCAGACGTTGCCAGCCACGGTAATGCTGACGTTGTTATTGACCAGAGCAGCAGAAATCACCGCTGAACTTGCCCCATCGATGGTCAAGTCGATTGGGTCGACGTACCATAATCCGGCATTGCCTTTGCTAGAGCTGGTATTAATAGACAGGCTCTTACCGAGGGAAACGAGTCCGGCGGAGCTGGTTTCGATCAAGCCGCCGTTGCCATTGAGGTAGCCACCAACGGCTTTGAGGATACCGTTGACCGTGGTTTTGACTTGTGACCAAATCACGATTGCGCCACCGTTACCACTATTAATAGCGGAAGCATCGACCAACGCGCCCTGCTCTACGTTAACCGTTTGCGCCTGATTACCAACACCCTGAGTATTGCTTGCCAAGATTTGAGCGGCAGTTTGCTGTGCCGCCGCAATATTGGTGTTCACTGTTACAGCACTTGCTGGGGTGGTATTGGTTGCCACAGTCTTACCAACACCCACCTGAATTGAGCCGCCACCCACATTACCCGTTGCCGTAGTTTGAGAATTGGCTGCCAAAGTAATGTTGTTACCAACGATATTGACCTGACCACCCACTCCGTTGGTGCCGCCATTTGCGGAAATGGTTCCGGAGTTGGTGACGTTATCGGCCACTAACTCGATCACACCACCGTTATCCACAATGGCATTTGCTGAAATACGACCTGTATTCTGAATCACGGAAGACATGAGTTCACGAGCAGTACCTGCAGCAACGACGATTAAACCGCCGTTGGTTTCGATAATCCGCTTGTTTTCGATGAGCGCTTTGTAAGCAGCCTTATCGATCGACACACCAATGAGCTGAGTTCCCCGAAAATCTAATGAGATTTTTTCACCACTAGCCAATGCAACCGAACTACTGGGTCCCATTTTTGCAATCAAGTAACCTTGATTACGAATTTCTGGAGCCAATAACGCGATGTAGCCATTGGGATCGGTTGCCGTAATCGTACCCCTGTTGATGATTTTTCCCTTGCCATTCCCGGAGTAATCATTTTTTCCATCCATAAAATCTTGATTGGAAATATTCAAAGTACTTGCTACTACACCTGCCGCATTCACTTGAGCACCTTTTCCGAATGTCACGCCATTGGGATTGACCAAAATGACTTGGCCATTGGCATTAATCGCACCCTGAATCATAGAAGGAGTTGCTGAAACGACGCGGTTAAGTGTTACTGCACCACTATTGGGCTGATTGAAATTGACCGTAGCATTTTTACCCACGTTAAAGGTCTGCCAATTAATCACTGCCCGCTGTGAGGTTTGATTGATGTTCATCGTGGCTGAGGTTGCCGTAGAAGTCGATGAAATTGTTGCAGCACCTGCAACCACTTTGCCCCCTGTAGGCAGAGCGTTTACTGCAATTTTATTTTGCGCTACAGCGAACTGAGTAGAAAGCGCAAAAAGGCAGACAAGTGCAAAAACCTTGCCTGCCATTGGCAGTTTTACTTCAAACTGTTTTTCCAAATGATTAGAGGAAAGGAGCGACCTTTCCAACGTCTTGGGAATCAAAAAAACCTCATCTACTCAGGGACGATCAGTCTATCAAAATTCCCAGTTTTTTCAATCGCGGATTATCTTTTTTCTATACTTTTTATAAGTATTTTTGAGTTTTTTTGAGCTTATTTGAGAAATAGGCATTTTTCGGGTGATTTTGGGTATCAATTACCTTAATTTTGGCCACTGAAATAGAGCTCAATTTCTCTCTAAAAAGGCCCAAAAATGATCACTTTTTTGACGACACTTTGGCTCAAATTCGAACTGATTTACAGTTGGTAACTTGCAGTTACCCAGAGACGAGGTTGCGTGTTCAGTGACTCGACGTTCACCGCTTGACCAGAGTTGCTGTAGAGAGGATTACCGCCCACCTTCCAAGCAATGATGCCACCAAAATTCCACTGCTCGTATTCCCAGGTTGCTCCAAGACCTGCGCCCATGAGTGCATAGGTATTGTTCGCATTGGTGAGACCCTTCAGTGCATAGTAGGTATTAATATCTTTGTACTGCTGGACTAGACCCCCATCGAAGAATGCAGTGAGGTGTAAGGTTTCTGTCCAATTGTGGCGTAACTCGACTGTTCCAATGCCGCCTTGCGCACCAGGAGACTGAGCAACTGGATACGCTCTCACTGCAGTTGGGCCGCCCAAATAAAATTGTTCAGCCGAGTTGAGGTTACCTGAAGCGAGTTGACCCTGAACAGATAAGTACAAAGTGGTATCACCGTCATTGGCTAATTGTTGATTTCGGTTGACGTTGAAGTTGAACTTAGCAAAAGTGGCGGGGGTATATTGCACTCCATTAATCGTGCTGTAAGTAGATGGACTACTTGGCGAGATATCCAAATGACCATAAGTCACGGTTACCCCAGCATTGGTGATACCGCCACCAAATATATTATCCGCATGATTACCAACTAAACCAGCGTAGGTATTGCGAATAACATATTGGCTGGCAACCGAATCATCCGAAATCATTCGATTGAGATAGGTCTTGTAGTCATAGTTGACGGTTGCATTGAGATTGGTTCTTTGACTACGCCATACTGGATAAGCCAAGTTCACCCCATTAGTCACTGCATTACCGTAGTTACCATTGGTGACATAGTTACTGACATTACGGTAATTGAGGTAGGTGGTGTTGTAACCAAAACGCAAGCCATTAGGCATTAGGGGTAGCGCATAACCTAGCTGACCATATTGCGAACCCTGAGCAAAAATACCGTTGGCCGTAATGATGTCGCCAATACCAAAAGGCTCCAAGAAATCGGTCGTAACCACACCTTGGCCTTGGCCCGTAGTTCGGCTACCGTAGTTATTGGCCTCAAACTTGGCATCCCACATTTGGGGTGGCTGGGTCACATTGACGCGAATATTGGTTTCGCCGTCTTTTTCACCCTTTTCAAGTTCACTTTTTGCAATAACCCCAGGCACTTCATTCAGAATAATGAGCGCCTGCTCTAACTGATCATTATTCAGAACATCGCCAGGCTTATTGGCGTAAGTAATGTAGCGGGCCGCCTTCTCTTTAGGAAAGGCCGTATCGCCCTCTGGAGTTTCAACAAAGATTTGACCAATAATGGCCTCGGTAATCAAAATCTTAACTTGCCCATTCACCACTTTTTGTGGCGGAATGACCGCCTGGACAATATAGCCATCATTACGATAGAAATCGACTACGACATCGCAAGCGTCTTGTAATTCTTTAAAACTAACGCGCTTACCTATCCATTCAGCCAAGGCCTCTTGGACTTTATCAGCGGACTCACTCAAGCCACCCTGAATCACAAAGCCCTTCACAACAAAAGTGACTGCTCCCGATTTGGGGTCAGCAGGGTTAAATTTATTGGGTAATACTGCGTCTGGCAGCGGTGCCGCTGAGGGCAAAGGCAATTGTTGTTGCAAGTCCTGCTGCAATGCGCCCGCGTCAGGTAATTGGGCAAAAACTAAAGATGTCTGGTTGATCAGAGCTAGGGACAGAATCCCGATAGCTACCCGACGGAGAAGCGATAGGGCCATCACTGGTGGATTCTGATAGTTTTCATAAACAATCAGATTCTACCAAAACCACTAAAAATAGAAGTCAAGCCCCTAAATGAATACCGATGAAATCAAAAAAGACTGCATACCCACCATTTGGAGAATATGCAGTCCTGAGCAACTAATTAACCACCTGCTTCCATTTCAGCAGCTGAAATGCTACCGTCTAGGTTCTTGTCATACATCTTGATCTGATCAGCAGTAAAGCCGCAAGCCTTAAGCTCATCCGAGGAAAGAATCTTGTCACCATTTGTATCGCAGGCCATCATTTCAGTTTTAGAAATTTTGCCGTCGCCGTTTTTATCCATCTTGCCAGCGCTAGCTGCTAAAGCAACGCCAGAAACGAGGGTCAATGCTACTAATGTTGTAACTAACTTCATGTGTTTCTCCTAATTTAAATTAAGTAAAACTGCAGTACTGCTCGGTAAATATACTGCTTTTAAATTAAGGTCACAATAATTTGTAATAATTTTCAGCATGAAATGCGATTTGGACTTGAGAGTATGACGAATTGATGACAATTTATTGCAGAGCAATAAGAAATGCTAAGTACTTTCCCTGAGTTATCTCGCGAGAATCAAGCTGCTACTGCAGTACCAATATCCAAAACAAAAAACCTCACCATGCGATGAAGCTGTGACATGCCGCTGGATAGTGGCTGTCATATCGGATCAATGTGGGTCATCACATTGAGGACGGGTAATTCGGCTTTGACCTGATTTGCTGCTGCGAGTGCGATATCGTGACCGACCTGTACTGTGGCATTAGCATCTACCTCAATATGTACGTCGACCAAAATCATATCGCCCATTTTTCGAGTTCTTAGATCATGGCAACCCAATACTCCATGGGTCGACAAAATAATTTTCTCAATGTGTTGATGCTCTTCTTCAGAGACCGCTCGATCCATTAAATCATTTAAGGCGTCCCAGCTAAAGGACCAACCCGTTCGAATAATCATCAAACCAACAATGAGTGCGCCCACTGAATCCAAAATAGGAAATCCAAACAAGGCGCCCACAATGCCGACTGAAACCACTAATGAGGATGCCGCATCAGAACGCGCATGCCATGCATTGGCTACTAACATGCTAGAGCGCACACGCTCTGCAACTGCCAACATGTATCTGAAGAGAAGCTCTTTAGCTGCCAGTGAACCTAATGCAACATACAAAGCTAAGATTGATATTTGGCTTGCAGCAATCGGATTAACAATCTTATGACCTGCACTCCATAACATCCCTAGACCAACTACTAATAAGGAGATGCCCAGAAATAATGAAGCAGCAGTTTCATAGCGTTGATGTCCGTAATGATGATCTTCATCGGCATCTTTAGCACTGTGGTGATTTGCAAAGAGCACTACAAAATCAGCGATCAAATCAGTCAATGAGTGAATACCATCTGCAATCAAGCCTTGTGATCCAGAAAGTAGACCAGCAAAAACTTGAGATACAGTGAGAGCAAGATTAACTGCTACGCTAACTAAAGTACTTTTTTTAGCAGCACTTTGCTTTTCAGCAGATGCATCTCCGGAGTTTTCGACTAAATCATCCATAAGGCCATCTTAATACTCGAGTATGAGTACTGGGTGTCAATTGAGACAGACTGGAATTACTTGAGGCCTTTATTCCAATTGCGGTCTTGGAATACGGATTTAGGTTGGTAAGCCTCTTCGACTTCTGCCTCAACAACGGGGGGTTGAGCTGGCTTCTTAGCAGCGGGTGCAGGCTTTGCAACAGGCGCGCTGGTTGATTGGATAGTTGACTTGACGGCTTCTAGATCAACCACATTGGAGGTATCGATTTTCTTTTTCACGGGATCCATTTTAGCAATTTTGTTCATTTTTTGCACCCTTGTTCTGCTTTCAGACCCTGCAATGCCCCAAAAGCCTTAGCTAAAGACATCTTTTTTTGCTATGCTGGGCTTTCTAATCAGCGTCACCCAACACTCCATAAGGGATCTTTATGAATACCGACAACCAAAACCCCGGCGATGAAGACTTTGATTATGGCTGCGAATGTGCCATGACGCTACTGAATGAACCTACTGAAGATTGCCTTAATGATCTGATTGATGAGTTAGATGAAGACGGCATGATTTCGACTGAGGTGGTGTATGGCCTATTGGCCACCATCTTAATGAGTATTACCTCTGAAGAGAGTGACGAGGAAGAGCACTAAGCAGGATTTTGAATTTGATTGGCAAAGGTATCCATTGCTTTTGCCAACTCAATATCGAGCATCGTCAAATCATTCGCTGAATGCGTACGCAACTGCACTTTGACTTGATTCCAGCTATTGGACCAATCCGGATGATGGTCAATTTTTTCAGCATATCCAGCACATAAAGTCATAAAAGCAAACGCTGCTTCAAAATCCTTAAAAACAAAGTTACGTATCAGGGTTCTTGTGATGAGATCAACCTGCCAATCTGGCAAGGCAGTCCTAAAGTCAAATTGATGGATATCCACAGTATTGTTCATTCAACGCTCTTTGCTAATTGTTGTAAGTCCGATTCATAAAGCCAACGCCATTGACCTTCTGCTAAATCTGTTGGCATTGAGTACGCGCCAATTTGGATGCGATGCAATTGCACTACGTGGTTACCAACTGCGGCCATCATGCGCTTCACTTGGTGGTAGCGCCCCTCAACGATGGTCATTGCCAAACGGCGCCCATCAATCTGTTCGCATGCTTTGGCAAAGCAAGGCTTGGGATCATCATCTAAGACTACCCCTTTCAGTAAATGATCTAGCTGTTTACTCTGAATCGGCTCTGCTGTCGTGATTTCATAAACCTTACCGATATTCTTTTTGGGTGTAGTCATCTTATGAATAAATTGACCGTCATCTGAAATCAACAACAAGCCAGT
>Ga0208741_10000462_pt1 | contig 19531 bp, 16 predicted proteins | sample CryBogCBE03Jun09_FD_184576 | JGI IMG/M metagenome (GOLD analysis project Ga0208741, IMG submission 184576) | Freshwater microbial communities from Crystal Bog, Wisconsin, USA - CBE03Jun09 (SPAdes) | ecosystem: Environmental > Aquatic > Freshwater > Lake | place: Crystal Bog, Wisconsin, USA...
GTATCCATTTCTCAAAACATGTTCAAGCACTTGTTTGGTACTGATAACGCCCCTAGAAATGTAAGGGGATAAATAGGTGACAGCCCCCTGAATATGATTGCGTGTTTTGGCATAAGCAATTGGGTCTATCAGGTCTAGTTTATCAAGTATCTTAATATATTCTGTTTCAAATTTCAATTCCATCTCGCCCCTGTTTGTTTATAAAGTAAAAAACTCATCTGAATGTTGATGTAACATCCATCAACGTTCAAAAGTTTATACTTCAATCAAGTCGGGTTCATTTACTCATCTAGTCCATGAATGTCGGTGTCTTGTTCATGAATCCTTTCATGGACTGCATGTTACTAAATTTTGAATAGAAAGATGTTATTTGATAATGAAGTATCACTAGATTCGACATTCCTAATACTCCATCTCTTTCAAGGCTGGTGCTTTAAACCAAGTGGTGGTTACCACCAGTAAAGTCATACAGCCACCAAACACTACGGAGGGGATTACACCTAATAGCTTTGCTGCCACACCACTTTCAAATTGTCCAAACTCGTTGCTGCTATTGATAAACATAGAGTTTACGCTCATCACCCGTCCGCGCATATTGTCGGGTGTTTTTAGTTGGAGGATAGTACCACGGATAACAACACTGATGCCGTCGAGCAAACCACTGATAACCAACGCAGCAAAAGACAGCCAGAACATTTTGGAGAGGGCAAAGGTGATGATGCAGATGCCGAAACCTGCGATGGCATACATTAGTTTCTTGCCTTGTCCGCCATTAATTGGGAAGAAGGTAAGGGTAATAATGATGGTTACAGAGCCAATGTCTGAGGCTGCATTCAGCCAGCCATAACCCACAGGGCCGCATTTGAGAATATCTTGTGCAAACACCGGAATCATCGCCACTGCCCCACCAAAGAAAACAGCAAACAGATCGAGCGATAAAGCACCAAGTAATTCTTTAGTCTTGAATACGAAGCGGACGCCCTCCTTCACGCTGTCCCATGTTTTCTTTTCGGTATTTAGATTTAATGCAGGTTTCTTGGGTAAGTTAAACAGCAGACAAAAGCCCACTGCTGCCAATGCTGCCACTACACTTAATGCACCCGTGTTTCCAAAACCTGCAATCAGGAAACCTGCACCGGCATGACCTATTACCGAAGCCGAAAGCCAGCAACCTTGGTTCCAGGTAATGGCATTTTGTAAAACTTCTTTGGGTACGGTGGTAGGAAGGATGGTATTGAAAACAGGGCTTACGAATGAACGCAAGATGCCTGTGAGAAATATAATAATATAGATGCAGAAAACGATAATGTGGCTGCTGAACATAGCAAAAGATACTTTGGACGAAAGGGCAATCAACGCCAGAACAGCTAGGAAGTAAAAGGCTACCCCACGAAGCATTAGTTTTCTTTTTTCGCTGATGTCTATCACATGGCCCGCATATAGTGCCAAGGACAAAGCAGGGATTACCTCACTTAAGCCAATCAATCCGATAGCAAATGGTTCGTGGGTTAATTCAAAAACCCACCAGCCAACCAGGGTGCCGAGCATTCTTAATGCCATGATAAAAGAGAATCTGCCAAAAAGAAAATTCCGGAATTCTGGAAATTGTATTGCAGCGAAAGCTTTGTGTCTACTCATTAATAAAGTTGTGTGTGATGGGTACAAAAGTATTGGTCTACTACTTACAATAAAGCACCTTTAAAGTTTTGGGAAAAACTCTTTTTATTCCTTGTTCTTGCGTTCAAGCCAGAGTCTTATCTCTTTCATTATCTTCTCGTTGCGGATAACGATGCTGAATTTCTGATCATAATCCCATAACAAAAGAGGAATGTTTAGTTCGTCCATGACAGCTGTAATATCTTCCAGATAGTTGCGGCGATACTTTTCATCTGCCTCATTTATCACGCCCGCTTCGGTGCATATCAAAGGCATATTTCTTTTTTTGCACTCTTCTGCAATACGACGAAGCCTGACGGTAATATATTCCTTGGTTCCTTCTGCTGGGTATTTTGCATAGTCTTGTTCTATGTCGGTACCATTGTATGCCTTATCCAAGGTTGGCATTCTTCTTTTCTCATACGGGTAGGGGATATTGGTAACATAAGTATGATCTTTTACCCATTCCGCCCCTTGATGCGTAAAAATATAAGGTTCATAGAAGTGGATAGTATAAAGAATTTTGTCGTCATCAATTTTTCCTAGGTCCAATAATTCGTCGGCATTGTTGTAGTTGGTACCCCCTATTATATAATACCTGTCTTTTTCTTCCCAGCGTAATCCTTTTACAATATAATTAATATCTTCTTTCCAGGCAGACCGTTCTTCGGTAGGTTCATTGTATAGTTCGAAGAATAAAGACTGATACCCCATGCCGCGAAACTTATTCTGCATCTGTTTCCACATCCACATAATCCGATCCCTTTCTGTGTAACGGTTATCGCTGCCGTAATATATTTTACCATAGTGATAGGTAATGATTAATGTTAGCCCTAGTTTTTCGCAGGTATTGTACGCATCGCCTAGTTTGTCGAGCAAGGCAACCTGAAAATTGGATGAGTTTGGTTGTAGGTACATATCAAAAGCAACAGGCAATCGAACACTTTTGAAACCAGCATTTTTGATAGCAGTGAGTTTGCGTGTAATATCAGTCTTCAATAAGTCGTCCGCTTGCTCCCAAGTATGTTCCAATAGCGATAAGTTGACTCCAGCACCCATATTTGGGGGTATCTGTGCCACCTTGTATTTTTTGTTGAAGCAGTTATCCACACTGTTAGCAAAAAGTGGGTGTGCTATGATAGAAAATAGGACTATTAATATCATATTTGTATGAATTACATCTAATTTCACAAAAAAATTTGAATTTGTTTCTTTAACCCGTGTCATGCTAAGTGATTTAAAGTTCTCTTTTGTAAATATAGACCAAGAAAGTCTATCCAATGAACTTGGGGCTAAAGTAAAATATTATGCCAATGTTATACACTGGACGTTAATATATTCTTTGCCGCTGTTTTGGTTGTTGGATTATTCTTTTTTGTCAACAGACTGGCTGCCACTTTTCGGTACCAGGATTGTCTTGGCAATTCTGTGTCATAGCATTTATTTGTACGGCGGGATGCCAAAGAATAATTGGGATACGGAAGTTTTGATGTCTTTTGTTATAGGGCTCAATACTGTTTTTTACGCTGTGGTTTGTTCTGTAATATCCGTCTCGTCGGTGTTGCCTTACTTCTTGATGTTTTCAGTGTACTTTTTGTTACTGAATATTTCTATTTTCTGGAAACCCGTTTATTCCATCATTCAGTGTGGGGTAGCCTATTTTCTGATTATTGTGATTTTTAGGGTTATTAACCGGTATGATGGATATGCAGTGCTTATTTCTAATGGAGGAGGACTCTTTTTTGTGATTTCTTCTTTTTCTTGTCTCATTGGGTTTAACCGTTATCAGTTGGCAAAGAGAGAAGTAGCCAAGAATGTAATGATCGAAATGGCAAATAATAGACAGATTGATCAGTATGAAAAAATAGTTGACCAGCAGAAGCAGATAAACGAAGCAAATAGAAAGTTGACAAAATTGAGCCAGTACAGGTACGATACCTTGAACATGGTTCTGCACGATTTTAGAAACTTCACAGGGTCAATTCAGATGTCATTAGACCTGTTAGGGCAAACAAATAGCAATCTGACTGAAGAGCAGAAAGAGATTTTAGGATATATTGGTGTAGGAAATGATAAACTTAAATATCTATCCGAAAAACTTTCATCGTCTGCTATTTCAGATGCAGAGAAGATAGACTACAACTACACTCAGATTGATTTGAATAGAAAGGTCGAACAGACTGTGATTGATTTGTCGGATGCGGCAACAATGAAACAGATTAACCTGCAACTGAATATCGATCCTTCTTCGATGATTGTCTTTCTGGATGAGATATTCCTGGATCAGGTTTTAGCTAAGTTGTTATCTAATATCATCAGGTATGCTAGTAGTGGAACTATTGTTAGTGTGCACTTGCATAAAACAGAGACTAAGGCAATTATAGACATCGCGAATAAAGGGAAATTGTTGGGGCGTCAGAGGTTGGACGAGTTGTTTAGTGAAATAGAAAATAAGAAGGATTCTACAACGAATTCTTATTCTGATAATACTTCCGGGTTTGCAGTATCAAAAACGTTGGCAGAGCAAATGGGGGGTAAATTAACCTACAACAGTGATGAAAGTACGGGAAACTTTTATCGTCTGGAGTTTAATATTTATAAATAAATGAAAATGAAATTCAAATTTATTTTATTGGTTGCCCTTGTGCTGGGTGGGATTGGTGTGAATGCACAATCTATTCGATCTTTCGAGTCAATGGGGTATGAAGATGCAGCTATCACTGGTATAAACGGTTCATTAACCTATTTCATTAAGGTTAAACCAGATGATGATGTAAACAAGAGTCGCCTCATTCTTAATTTCTCGGCATCACAGGTGCTTAATCCTAATTCTTCATTTATAGTTGTGAGTGTAAAGGATCTGCCTGTATATACGCAGCGGATTAGTGTATCTCCTACTGATACTCTATTTAGAATAGAGGTTCCTTTAAATCAGAGTGAAGTGCAGCCGGATGGAAGGTACATCAAAGTAAAAATCTCTGCTAGTATGAGTATTCATGAGGAGCAGTGTAGAGATATTGACAACATCTGTTTATGGGTAAGTGTTAAGAACAGTTCGTATGTAAATGTGGTGAGTCAGGATATTGTAGGGTATCAACGTAGCTTGAAAGAGTGGATACAAGAGTTTACCTCTGTTTACACGCCTGCTGTGGCAGACCTGAATGATATGACTTCGGGAGGTGTTTTATACACTATCCTAAAACAAGCTACTCAAAAGGAAATATATACCGGCGTTTATAACTCTTCCGATTCACTTCCTTATGGTGTAGTTACAGGGGTTGCAGAGAAGCTTCCTTATTCTGTACGTCAGGTAATCCCTTCAATGGGTAAAGGACAAGGATTGATTTCACTTGCCCGGGTAAATACGGGGTTGGGACTAAGAACAATTATGGTAGTAACTGGTGCAGATGTGGAAGGATATAAAAAAGCCATCAATGCATTAACAAGTAATAAAAGGCTGAACAGTACTTTCTCGGAAAAGATGTTGATTGATGAAGCCGTACCCAGTTACGCAAATATTGAAAACAAATCTCCATTAATAACTAGCTTGGAAAGTTTAGGTGCTACGCCATCATTGATGGAGGGAATAGGTTCCCTGAAAAGTAAGTACATCTTTTCATTGACTGAATTCAATGCAATCCCAACTAAGCTGACTTTCCATCTGGAAAGCTATTTCTCTAATCTTAGACAAGACGACAGAGGATTCATCAATGTTTATTTGAATCAGAACTTGGTATATAGTTCCAACCTCGTAAATAGAACTAGTTTTATTGAGGATATTGATTTGAAACCATATATGTTGAGCAAATTCAACACGCTGGAAGTTGAGTTTAGATTCCACCCTTATACAAAAGCTTGTGAAAGTGGCTTTAGTAGCTTCTTTGCCTTTACAAACGTGAAGACGTCGACCTTAACATTTGTTGGTGAACAAGAAAATAAGTTCTATAGCTTCTTCAACTTCCCTGCTGAGTTCAGAAAAGTGCCGACTAAGATTGTAGTTTCTCCAATGTTGTATAATTCAAACATTATATCATCTATCGGTGAATTGTTTTATCAGCTAAACGCACCATTCAATCCAAATTATAGTAGAATAATTGTCCCGCCACTTGTTTCCGCAGATAAGACCACTATGGATGATTTGAAAGGGTTCAACGTAATTGCACTATTGAATAAGAATGATAAGTTTGTTGACAACTTTAAACAGTTGCCTGTAAACTTCAAGAAGGATTTTCAGTTGTACAAAGATGACCAAGGTAAGTTGACCTACGAAATCAATGATTTCTCCAATAGTGGTCTGGCAGAGATTTTTAAAGAACGGGGTAGTACTGTTTTGATGGTTACCTCATTGGGTGGAGACAGTGCAAATAAATCTGCTTTTGAGAGTGTGGTAAAGAACTTTAGTACTCAGTTAACAGAGATAGAAAGTAATGTTTGTATAGCAAATAGTGGTGGCAAGAGCAATTACTTCTTCAAGCTTCCAGAAGACAATGACTTGGTAACTTATCGCGGTGAAACAAATGGCTTCCAGGTATTCTATGAGAAGTATAAATGGATATTATTAGGTCTGTTATTGGTTTTAGTATTGTTAGCATTCTTGTTTGTTCGTAACAAGGTTAAGGAATCTCAGGAAACATTTAAGGAACTTTAAGTTGCCTTAATCAAAAAGAAATATGGCTCAGTGTGTATTGCATAAAATGACATCAGAAGGTTCATTTTCGGATGAAAAGCTCGAAACTGTATTACATATTTCGGATGTTTATAGCTATGCTCCCATAAAAGCCGCGCTGAACTTTGGCTTTCTCGTAAGGCGTGATTATCTGAACTTTCTAGAGAAGCACAATCAAGGTATCATTGATATCAGGAACGAAGAATTGGATGATATATATATCAACCAATGTGACATATCCCACATGAATTCGTTCCTCTATCTGCCATTGCGAAAAAACGCAAGCGGAGAATTGCTGGTGGCAGCAGCTGATCCTTTTGACGAAAAATTGATTACGAGTCTTGTCATTAAGTTTAAGTGCAAGATTAAGTTGCTTGCTGCTTCGGATCTGGACATTACTTGGTTAGCACACAAGCTGAGAGGTGAGTTCTTTGTTAAAGAGGCCGTTTTCAGTTTGATGAAAACACACCCTGAGAGTTCTGCCCTGATTACATTTACAGATGCACAGCTATACTTCATTTTTGGGTTCATAGGGCTTGCTTTTGCATTCATCATCTTGTTTTTCAAGCCCACTTTTATAGTATTGAACTTGCTTTCCTCATTGTTCTTCCTTTTCTCAATACTTTTCAAACTGTACCTTGCCCTTACCGGATCTAAGTCGGAATTGCATTCTGTGGTTTCCAAAAGTGAGATAAAAGGGGTTAATGAATCTACTCTTCCCGTATATACCATTTTACTGCCAGTGTATAAGGAGGACAAACTTATTCGTAAATTAATTTGGAACTTAAGAAGTCTCGATTATCCTAAAGAGAAATTAGATGTAAAACTGCTGATTGAAGAGGACGATGATAAGACTTTGAATGCGGTAAGAAACCTCGACTTCCCAGCAAACTTCGAAGTTATTGTTGTGCCTTTTCACATGCCTAAAACAAAGCCAAAAGCCTGTAACTACGGCTTGCACTTCTCTCGAGGTGAATATTTGGCGATCTACGATGCAGAAGATGTACCAGATAGTGATCAGTTAAAGAAGGTTGTGTGCCAGTTCCGAAAATTGCCAGAGGAGTTTGTAGTACTTCAAGGAGCATTGAACTACTTCAATAAAAATGAAAATCTACTGACAAGGATGTTCACGCTAGAATATTCTTATTGGTTTGACTATATGCTTAGTGGGTTAGAAACATTGGACGTGCCAATTCCTTTGGGAGGAACATCCAATCACTTTAAACTCGCAACATTGCTTGAGTTAGGCGCTTGGGATCCTTTTAATGTAACTGAGGATGCCGATTTGGGATTACGAGTGTTTGATAATGGATTGAAAGTGGGTGTTGTGAATAGTACCACATTGGAAGAAGCAAACAATGAATTCTTTAACTGGATCCGTCAAAGAAGCCGTTGGATTAAAGGATACATGCAAACATATCTGGTTCACATGCGCGATCCAGCAAGGTTGGTCAGACAAGTTGGTTGGAGAGGCTTCTTTGGGTTCAACTTCTTTATTGGAGGCACCTCTTTTACCTTCTTGTTATATCCGATATTGCTACTGTTTTTTGTCATTTACATGATTTTTAAGTTCGCATTCATTCGTAGCATATTCCCAGACTGGGTATTATATATATCCATATTCAATTTCGTAGCAGGTAACGTATTAATGATTTATGTAAACATGTTGGCCGTGTTCAAAAGGCGCTATTATGAGTTGATATTGTTTTCAATCCTAAATCCTATCTATTGGTTAATGCACTCTAGAGCTGCTTATATGGGATTATGGCAACTAATCACCAAGCCGTTCTACTGGGAAAAAACAAACCATGGATTGAGTAAATTGTCATCTACAAGTGCTGTTGTAACCCCTGAATAATGAATAGATTTATTGAGAAATATATAAATGGATTCCTGGCACTTGTTCTACTAGTGTTTTACTTGCTATTGTCATGGGCAATACACAGGGCAGGTTTTGACCATTCTGAAAACTTATTTATCGCAGAGAAGATAAAGATTCTATTTGATGCTACCGAAAATAACTTGGTTACGGTGGGTACAACATTTCCAACGGTAGTTTTTTTATCTTCATTGTTGTTTACACCTTTCGGTTATTTGTTTGCGACAGTTCTTGCTTCAATATCCTTGACGGTGATACTTTATTATACCATTCTGAAAGATTTTAAGGAAACTTCAAAGCTGCCTGATTTTGTGTATATCCCATTGGTCTCCTTGCTTTTTTTCATGCATCCGGGATTGATATATGCTGCAATCTCTGGTAGGGGAGTAGCTGCAATTCTTCTTTTCTTTTATTATGTTTTCAGAAGTCTTTTCAGGTATTACAGAACTCAGACAACGTTTTACCTTTCAATGGCGAGTATCTATCTAACGGGTCTCGTTTTCTGCGACTTCAACTTTATATGGCTGTTACTGGCATTCTTTCCGTTTATCGTATTTGTTTCACTGGAAGGATTGAAAATTAATAAAGATCAAGCACCAGTAGCACAGTATTTTGAGTCAGTTAATAATACTTCTCAACGACGTAAGCTTACCAACAGGGCCGTAGCTATTTATATCATTATCTTCTTGTTGCCAGCGGGTGCCTTGCTTTTGTTTGGATACCTGAATGATAGCCATGCCGGTAATTCAACTTACTTTTTATATAGCCAATATGCAAACTGGCACGTGCTGGGAAATATTCCTTTGGGTGATGTAATTAGTCAAAAAGGAACAAATGCTTCTTTACAATCACAGATTGTTTTTCAGGCTTATGTTCTCTTCCTGAATCCATTATTGGTACTTGCCTTCTACTATTTTAAAGGGAAGCTTTATGAGTTTTTTACACTTGTAGCACCTTTTATACTAGTTGCTATATTGATTATTAATACACAGTTTTATTTTCTGATTGAGTATTACCTTATCTTTTTGGTATTAGGTATTATTGGTCTTACGTTTTACGCTGGTAAACAATTTACCAAAAAAGTTACTTGGTTCATATTCTTCTTTGTAGGCTTGTTGAATGTGTTTATGGGTATCTTTTATTTCAAAAGAACAAATGATGAAGAAGAGAGGATGTTCTTTTCTACACTTAGAAATTATAAGAGTTGGGGTAGAACTAAAGAGACGGATGAAGACTTTAGAGTTGCCAGATATATTAATGAGATTGCAGACGTAAATAATAAGGTATTGGTTGATGACGCTGCTGCTTTTAAAATTGTAGCCCATCTTAAATCTCTGGAAGGCATTGAGTTGCCAGCAAATAAAAGCTTTGGAACGGTAGTAGAAAATCCGTTGGTGGGTGTGAAGTATATGTGCGTAGCTAAACTGGAAAATAAATACAAGAATTTCACGGTTCTCAATTCCTATAACCTTGTTATGATGCAGGCAAAAGGACAATTTATAACTGAATTAGTGTATCAGACAAATAATTGGGCCATCTATAAGTTGTATCCAGCAGAAGAATAACCAATTCTTTCTGATTCATAAAGAGTTTAGCAATACCTGCAATTCTTTCGACCATGAATTGTTTAAAACTTTCATTATTCTCCGAAGGTTTTCATAAAACACGACGTCTTAATAGCATAATGGTTAATAAATTAGCTATTTAAATAACGCAACAACCATTTGAACGAGCAATTACTTATACAGCAACTACAACAAGGTGTAGAGCAAGCGTTTGCCCAAGTGGTGGATGCTTACCAGCATTTGGTGTACAATACTGTTTTAGGTCTTTTGCAAAGTAAAGAGGAAGCAGAGGATGTCTCTCAGGAGGTATTCATCCAGATGTATCAATCTATTGGTCAGTTTAAGGGAGAGTCTAAGCTTTCTACCTGGTTGTACCGGATAGCAGTTACCAAATCGCTGGATTGGCAAAGACGGAAGAACAGAAAGAAACGTTTTGCATTTATAGAAGGGCTGTTTGGTGCAGATGATCGCATCAGACATGATCCACCAGAATTTAACCATCCAGGTGTGGCAATGGAGAGCAAAGAAAAGGCTGCTTTTCTATTCAAAGCAATCAAGTCGTTACCGGATAATCAAAAGGTAGCGTTTACACTAAACAAGATAGAAGGGTTGAGCTATCAGGAAGTGGCAGAAGTGATGCAGGTAACTGAAGCTTCGGTAGAGGCATTCTTACACAGGGCAAAACAAAACCTACGAAAGGAGTTAGGCGATTATTATCATAAACATAAATAATTTCTGATGGAACATTTACACAATCAGGAGGAAGAGATAGAGGCAATCATCAATAGCCTCAACCATATTTCGAGGGCAGAAGCTCCTCCATTTTTCTATACCCGCTTGCATGCAAGATTGCATGAGGAGGTAAAACCAACGCAGCTGCAACAGTTAATTGGCATCCTTACCCGTCCTGCTTTTGTCGTAGCCACCCTTTCTTTTTTTGTTGTGCTTAATGGGATTGCCATCTCTTCGGTTTTGAAAGAAAGTAAAGGAATAACTGAAAGCAATACTGGCAATGATGGCACAATACAATCTTTTGCGAGGGAGTTCGATTTATCTGTTTCAACGCTTTACAGCGATACAAAAACGAATGAATAATGAAAAATATAAATTCAAAGGCAGGATGGATTATAGCTATTCTGGTACTTATCAATATCGCCACCTTAGTAACAATCTGGCATATCTTCAGAGAACATCGCCCACCTCAGAATGGACATGATACTGCCCACTTTTTAATAAAAGAATTGGGATTTGACAGTTTGCAAAAAGAAAAGTACCTGCTATTAGTAAAACAGCATCAGCAAGACATCCAGGATATAAAGGAGCAAGCAAAAGAGTCGAAAGAGGCTTTTTTCTTTTTACTTGCTGACACAACTATTTCTGAAGACAACATCAAAACTCAGGCACGAACAGCTTTTGAAAGTGAGGATGAAATTGCTATAAAGACTTTTCATCATCTGCAACAAGTACGGGCTCTTTGTACAGCGGAACAGAAGCATAAGTTTGATCGTATTATAAAAGATGTAATCAGAATGATGGGAAGACAAGCAGGTGGGCCACCACCACCTCATCCTGATAGATTGGGGGGAGATGGTGATAGGGATCAACATCTCCCCCCAAGAGATGATGGATTTCCACCACCACCAGACGATAATCGCTCACCTAGATAAGATTTGTTTGTTCTTAGATGTACAGTATGAAAAACAAAAGAATACACTACATACAGCATGTTGCCTATGAAGGATTGGGTAGCATTGAAGAATGGGCTTTTACCAATGGGTATCTGCTGAGTGCTACCAGATTGTACGAAACTCCTGTTTTTACTCACATCCCCGAGTTTGACTGGTTGATAGTATTGGGTGGACCAATGGGTGTATATGATGAGGACAAGTTTGGATGGCTAAAGGAAGAAAAGCAACTTATTAAGCAGGCTATCGATGCTGGCAAAAAAGTACTCGGTATCTGTCTCGGGGCTCAGTTGATTGCAGAAGTATTAGGTGCATCAGTTTATTCAAACAAAGAAAAGGAGATTGGATGGTTTGAGGTAAGCTTCACTAAGGAGGCGGCTTCTACAGAGTTATTTTTTGATGCCCCATCCAATACTACAGTGTTTCATTGGCACGGCGATACTTTCAATCTTCCTGACGGCTCCACTCATCTGGCATATTCAGATGCCTGTACAAATCAAGCATTTGTGTACAAAAGAAAGGTAGTTGGATTGCAGTTTCACTTGGAAAGTACTGAACATTCTTTGGAAGATATTTATACTGCTGGAGCAGCAGAACTGGTGAGTGGTCAACCCTACATTCAATCGGCAAAAGAGATATATGAACAAAGGGGGTTTGCCAAACAAAACAAAGCGTTGTTGTTTACACTTCTTGATAGATTAGAATCCTTATAATCAATAAGATTAACCTGACATCCTATTAAATAAAATAACGGAGTCGCTTGGTAAATGGAGCATTTTGATGCGTAGAGGCTATGTACACCCCTTCAAACGTTGTTTTTCTTAGTTGCTATTTAGTTGCTAACTAAAATTTAATATCCAATCAATTAAATAGTTTGGTATTATTGCAGACATCATTTAGCACTAATACACAACAACCTCTAAGCAAAATAACAATAATGAAAAACATATTTAGGCTTTGTTTAGTCTGGATTATCCTTGCAGGGATTTCAACTTGTGCAGTTGCACAGGGTATTCCTGTTGCGGCTGGAGGCGATGCTAAGGGAAGTGGTGGAACGGTTAGTTACTCTGTTGGCGAAGCCGTTTATACTACAAAAAAGTCTGCAAGTGGATTTGTTATAGAAGGTATTCAGCAAGGATATTCCAATGCAGAGCTACCTATTTCTCTTTTGGCATTTACTGCTACGGTTGCCAATAAATCGCAGGTACAACTCTCTTGGGAAACAGCTTCTGAAACTAATAACCAATACTTTCAAGTGGAGCGTTCTTCTGATGGGGTCTCTTTCACCAAGATTCTGGTTGTAGACAGCAAAGGCAATAGTGCTGGCTCCCAATCATACACAGCAGAGGATAATTCGCCTGTTACAGGTATTTCTTATTACAGGTTAAAACAAACAGATATTGATGGCAAAAGTATTTATTCAAAAAGTATCGCTATCAACATCGCCCCAGGGGATAATGAACTGAAGGCATTTCCCAATCCAACGACATCAATATTAAATTTACAAGTTGACAATGCTTCTGCAAGGAAGCTAGTTTTTGCACTCTTTACTATCGATGGAAAGTTAGTTACACAGCAAAACATAATTAACAATACAACTACTGTCACTACTTCTGGTCTTGCCGTTGGTACTTATATGCTACAGGTAAGGGACAAGGGTAACCTGATAAAATCATTCAAAATAATAAAGAACTAACAAAGTATGAAACAAATAATTTACCTCATTACAATTCTCTTTTTATCTGTTGGGGCCATTGCACAGTCCCCGCAATTGATTAGCTATCAAGCTGTTGTACGGAACAGTAGCAATGTGCTTGTTGCCAATTCTACGGTAGGGGTGGCTATTAGTATTGTAAAGGATTCTGCCAATGGAACAACTGTTTATAGCGAACTGCAAACAGCTTCAACCAATGGGAATGGCCTATTTAGTATTGTTATTGGCAATGGCCTTTTTGCAAGTGGGAGTATTGCTGCCATCAATTGGGGAAATGGGGTTTATTATATCAAGTCGCAGATTGATCCCAATGGAGGCATCAACTTCACTATATCTGGTACGACTCAGTTGTTGAGTGTTCCTTATGCTTTGTATGCTGCCAATGGCAATCCTGCTGGCAAAAACAAGGGCGACCTGCAATATTGGGACGGTAGTAAGTGGGTTGTGTTACCCGCTGGTGCCAACGGCACTGTATTGACGATGGCTAACGGTGTACCCACTTGGACAACGCCAACAACAACGCCAACTACTACAGCACCTACTGTAACAACCATCTCTGCTGCTGCCAACAGCTCTACAACTGCCACTGTCTATGGTTTGGTTACAGCCAATGGTGGTGCTACGGTTACTGCCAGAGGCTTTTGCTGGTCTACTTCCAACGCTAGTCCTACCTTGTCCGATAACAACAAAACAGGTACTTTCACCACTGCAGCTGCTGATACTTTTTATGCCGGCTTATCTAGCCTCACTGCAAGCACTACTTATTATGTGAGAGCCTATGCCACTAATAGTGTGGGTACATCGTATGGTTCACCACTTAGCATTACGACTCCTTCGGCAACAACAACTCCTACAGTTACCCTGCTTTCTGCTGTTGCACCAGTGTTTACGCCGGGTGTTTTCGTTGCGGGGTATGGGGCTGGGTTATTGGTTTCCAATGGTGGTTCGGCTGTTACGGCTCAAGGTATTTGTTGGTCTACAAGTCCTAGCCCAACTTTGTCTAACTTTTATATTGGGGGTACTTTTGTTGCTACCAGAGATACTTTCAATACAACTTTGTCTGGGATGAATCCATCATCACCCACTACCTATTATCTCAGGGCTTATGCTACCAATAGTGTAGGTACCAGTTACAGCAATCAGATTACTTTGCAAGTGCCAGGTTATGTAACCAGTACTACTGCCCCTACTGTAAGTACTCTTTCTGCAAGTTCCACTGGCGCAACAAGTGGTAGTCTTTCTGGAATCATAAGTGCTACTGGTGGTACAACTATCACTGCACAGGGCTTTTGTTGGTCGTCTACCAATTCTACTCCTTCTTTGTTGGATAATATTGTTTCTGGAACGATTGTTACACCAGGTTCAGATACCTTTTATGCCAGTTTATCAAACCTTGCAAATGGTACAACCTATTATGTGAGGGCCTATGCCACCAATAGTGTGGGTATTTCTTATGGGTCTACAATTTCTTTTACTGCTTCGTCAGGCACTACAGGCACTCACAAAGTAGGGGATAGCTATGGAGGTGGAACAGTTTTTTATGTTGATGGAACCGGGCATGGATTGATTGCTGCCTTGGGTGATCAAGGAAACGTTCCATGGGATTTGAGTAGTAGCGGATCGTTTAAGGTGACAGGGGCTACCGACACCTCTGTGGGTAGTGGTGCTGCAAATACTGCCACCATTAAAACAGCCTTATCTTCTTCGGGTTCTTATGCAGCAAATCTGGCAGCGCAGACTGCAAATGGCTACAGCGATTGGTATTTGCCATCATTGGGTGAGTTGCAGTTGATGTACATCAATCTGGCAACATCCAAGCTAGGCAATCTTTCCCCAAGCAATGTCTATTGGTCTTCTTCCGAATATCTGGCCGATGGTTCGCATCAGGCATGGGTAAAAGACTTCGGGCATAACAGTATTTATGGTTATTGGAAAAGCAACAATGCCTACGTACGAGCTGTCAGGAAGTTTTAGAAGTATTATTAAATGTTAATCGGGTATGCTTTAAGCACAGACAGTGTGTTTAAAGCATACCCGATTGTATAGAGACAATTAGCCACCTAACAACTTTAAGCCATCAATTGCTAGATTCTAGGCGCCATCTCTTTATCTATCTTTTCTTTCTTATCCTCGAGTATGAATCAGCTTGAATCTTTTTAAACTGTAGTAACGAGTAGCCCATGATGGGAGTTATAGACTAGGTGTTCTGGGTCTGATTGGGTGAATACCCTAAACTAGTGAGGTAGTACCTATCGATAGTAGCGATTGGTATGAACAAGCAAAGGGAGCATTGAAGTGTGTTAAGGATTGAGATATACAAGCTAGATTAATTACTTTTCTAATGCATAATCTTTCGACTTTCAAAAAAATGATCTTTCCAATAACCCACTAATCACTTCCTCTTATATTTGTCCAAAAGGAACTTTATGCAGGTAATAAAAGTGTCGGACGCAAGTGCCGAAAAAGCTTTTCTCGAAATCAATTACACACTTAACAAACACAATCCTGCTTATATCCGTCCAATGGATAATGAAGTGAAGGATTATTTCGATCCAAATAGAAATAAACACTTTAAATACGGCGAAACCGACAGATGGCTACTAAAGGATGATTCCGGCAAAACAATTGGCCGTATTGCAGCATTTATAAGTGAAAGATATATCAGCAAAGGCACCGACTATCCAATTGGCGCGGTGGGATTCTTCGATTGTATCAATAATCAGGAAGCCGCTAATTTGTTGTTTGACACAGCAAAAAGTTGGTTACTGTCAAAAGGCGCAGAAGCAATGGATGGGCCTATCAACTTTGGTGATCGTGACAAATGGTGGGGACTTTTGGTAGAGGGTTTTGAGAAACCACCTGTTTATGGAATGGCGTTTAATCCAGATTATTACCAGCAATTGCTGGAGGGATATGGTTTTAAGGATTATTACAACCAATACTTTTATACGATGGAGGTAGATGCTGCTTTCTCCGAAAAGATTGTGGAACGTCATGCCAGATTTAAAGCAAAGCCCGAATATAGTGCCCACCATGTAGACTTGAAGAACATTGAGAAATATGCCAATGACTTTGCAACTGTTTACAATGCGGCTTGGGCGCAACATGGGGAGGCAAAAGAGGTAACAAACAAGGACATATTAAATTTGTTTAAGCAGATGAAGCCAGTGATGGACGAGCGACTAATCTGGTTTGCCTATTATAAGGAAGAACCGATTGCTATGTTTGTAAATATCCCCGACCTCAATGAATATTTTAAACATTTCAATGGGAAACTAGGACTTATACAAAAGTTGAGATTGTTGTGGATGAAAAAGACGGGTTATTGTAAAAAAGCAACAGGATTAGCTTTCGGAGTAGTACCAAAGTTTCAATCGTTGGGTATTGATAGTTATATTATTCAAGAAGTAGGGCTTGCAATTCAAGGGAAGGGTTGGTACACTGAATATGAAATGGGTTGGGCCGGAGAATGGAATCCAAGAATGATTAATATCTATCGCAGCCTCAATGGCATTCAAAGTCGCCGACTGATTACGTATCGCTACATTTTTGATGAAAGTAAGCACCCATTCGAACGTCACCCTGTGATGGATTACAAATAGGCACAATAGGCAAGGACGGAATAGGGAAAGAGGAAATAGGGGAAGAGGGGAAAGGAGATTCTACATTGTTTTTTAGCTATTTGCCCTCTGTTTATTCTTTTAAATATACAGCAATGAAACGTCTTATTACGATAGGTATTACAGATTGCAGCAAATATGACAATTACAGTAAATGGATACTGGATGCAGATGCGTCGATAAAAGTTGTAAAACTTTCCTATCAACTGGACAATCTGGCGGCAGTAGCGAGTTGCAACGCCATCATCCTATCTGGTGGTGAGGATGTGCATCCCTCTTTATATGGAAAACCGGAATACCTCCACCTACTTGACCCTCAAATGATTGATGAGAAAAGGGATGCCTTTGAACTAAAGGTAATAGAACAAACCTTGCAAGGGAATAAACCCATATTGGGTATCTGTCGTGGTCTACAGATTACCAATGTCTATTTTGGGGGAACCTTGGTGCCAGATATTCCTACTGTAATTGACAGTAAAGTTCATAATAAGATAGATGGAAAAGATCAACTTCATCCTGTAAAACTATCTGAAGGTTCACTGATAAACACTATTACTGGGAAGCAGCAGGGGGAAGTCAATTCAGCCCACCATCAATCGGCGCAGAAGGTTGGGAGCGGACTTGTAGCTACAGGATTTGCTAACGACAAGGTGGTTGAAGCAATAGAGTGGGAAGAAACCGACAACAAATCGTGGCTTTTATTAGTACAATGGCATCCCGAAAGGATTGTTGGTCATACCCCCTTTTCTACAACCATAAGAGAGCGATTCCTGAAGGAAGCAGAGAGTGAAGATTAGTAACCATAAGATAGAATTGAAAATATGAGATATTAGCTTTAATCACTCAATGCTATCAATGAGTACTCTCATTTATCATCATATACATCAAAGTCTTCTTGTTCCTTCCAAAGCTTTATCAAGTACCAGATCATTAATGGAAAGCTTATTATCAACCATATATAAAAGATAATATTGCCTAGGTCAACCCTTTCTTCTATATAGGCATAACCCATCATTATCCCGAAGGTAGAGTTCATCCCCATCCAAAAGAGTACAATCCCAATGGTTGTTAATATGCGCTTTAAAAATGCCGCTACTTCGGGTTCCATTGTGTTTATTTTAGTTGTAAGTTTTGTATTACTTAATACTTATGACTTATCACTTACAACTTGTTTTTAGTGCATCATCTTTTGCAACTTCTTAGTCAATAAAAATAAGATGAGCGAAGCGATGCCTGCCATAAAAACGAATAACATAAAGAAACTATAAAGGTTGCTCATTTCATAGATGCCCAAAAAGTTTGTTGGTTTCTTGTCGGGATATAAACTGCTCAATACGCCTGCAAACTTATTTGCAAAGGCATTGGCTGTAAACCATACTGCCATTAACAAGGAAGCAAACTTTGCCGGTGCCAACTGGTTTACCAATGATAACCCTATGGGCGATAAACACAACTCGCCACAGGTATGCAAAAAGTACATACCAACCAACCATATCATACTTACCTTAATGCCTGGCTGCACGTTCTTTACACCAAATGCTATCCAGAAATAGCCTAATGCCAACAAGAATAACCCCAATGCCATTTTGGTTGGGGATGAAGGCTCTTTCTTACCAAGCTTTAGCCAAAACCAAGCAAATATTGGTGCCAAAGTCACTATAAATACAGAGTTTATTGACTGAAACCAACTAGCCGGTACTACAAAAAATCCAAGGTTGCGATTAGTTTGTTCGTCTGCAAAAAAGGTAAGCGAAGCGCCGGCTTGCTCGTAGGCACTCCAAAAAAAGATTACAAAGAAGGAGACTATAAATATGACGGCTACTTTTGATTTCTCAATCGGATTCAATGTTTTGTCGGAGAATATGACGATTGCGATAAAGGTAACCGAGCCAATGAGGAGGTAAAAGAGATAATTAAATACTTTGGCATCTATATAGATTAGTCCTATCGTTACAAAGGAAAATAATAACAAGCCACCAATGATGGTGATAGGTTTGGTAGCAATGGCTGGAGAGTTCTCTGGGGTTAGTCCTAATGTATTTCCTGCAGGGTCTTTTACATATTTATGGTGAAACAGCATTTGCACAATCACACTCAACAACATCCCGATACATCCTATCAAAAAGCCCCATTTAAAGTCGGCAGGGTTGCCAGTATCACCAAACATCCCACAGAGAAATGGTCCAAAAGCGCCACCTACATTAATTCCCATATAAAAGATGGTATAGGCAGCATCCAATCGTCGGTCACCTTTAGGGTATAACTGACCCACCATTGATGATATATTTGGCTTGAAGAAGCCATTGCCAGCAATCATCAATCCCAGCCCTGTAAAAAATAATAGGGTAGAGAGATGAGGAGCTGAATGATAAAACAAACTGCAGAAAAACAATACTAGCTCGCCCAGTGCCATTACCAAACCACCCGCAATGATGGAGCGCTGATTGCCCCAGTATCTGTCTGCCACATAACCACCAATCAATGGGGTCAGGTAGACCAAGCCCGTATAGCTGCCGTATAAGTTGGAGGCAAAAGCTTTGTCGAACAACAAGGCTTTGGTCATGAATAAAATGAGGATGGCGCGCATGCCATAATAGTTAAAACGTTCCCACATTTCGGTAGCAAACAAAATATATAAACCTTTGGGATGCCCTTTTTGAGCTACGGGTAAATTCATATCAACTTAAATTTAATAAATAATTAGTGCCTCAAAGTAAGATATATTTTCCTACCGACAATAAAATAC
>Ga0208741_10000463_pt1 | contig 19503 bp, 25 predicted proteins | sample CryBogCBE03Jun09_FD_184576 | JGI IMG/M metagenome (GOLD analysis project Ga0208741, IMG submission 184576) | Freshwater microbial communities from Crystal Bog, Wisconsin, USA - CBE03Jun09 (SPAdes) | ecosystem: Environmental > Aquatic > Freshwater > Lake | place: Crystal Bog, Wisconsin, USA...
TTTATAGTACAGAATTTTTGGCGGGAAAGTTGGAGGAGGGGGATGCAGAAGGGCCCGCAGCAGGCGGGGCCGGGGCGCGAGCGCCCCGGTCCCTCCTGCGGCGGGCGGCGGCGACACCGGATAGCGCAAAAAAAGTAAACAAGCAGATTTGCAAATTGATACGTGAAATATAAAGTCGGATACAAAGAAAATCAGAATCAATACATCCGATGCCTAACTCTTCTCCGTTTTCCAAGACCCCGCCGCAGAATCATTAAAGCTGCTTTGTGAATTCCCGCTGTAGAGCTTTTCCTTCTGCGCACCCTACGAACCCTGCGCTTAGTCTTCCTTCTCCTACGATACGGCATCACAATTTTCCCGAAGAATTTTTTTTCTAAACTTATTACGCTTACCAGCGTAAACAAAATCCGGTATATATCAAGAATATCGATGGGTATTAAGATGTTTAGTTAAATAAGATACGGGACATACAGGCATTGGAAATGCGTAGAATACACGGGAAGATTGAGAATGGGTGTGAAGATAAAGCAATCAAGACCGACCAACTACTACAGGTGCCATCCCCGACTTGAGTTAGACTACTGCATCATACATGAAGAACATGTATAGCCTGGAATCCCGTGAAAAGATCTGTGTGGCCTACTAGTCTGTTTCGAAAACGATGTTGAAGGGCTTGAAGTCGTAGGTATTGAGTCCAGAAAGCACGTTCCAATCTGATGACAGCGTCTCCGTATCAAATCCGTATGTACACTTACCGACGCATCGCTACTCATGAAATGCGGGAAGCTACAAAGCGGTATGTCCATTAGTTACCATTACACCGTACTGCGATAAATGAGCAAAACTGTCAGTCTAGGTAGAAGGGATACCCGTCAACGCAGCGCTGAATGAAAAGCTGGAATCATTTATTGGATAGCACGACATATAAGAGCCAGTTTCAGCAGGGTTGTAAGGTCGATCATTAATCGCAAAGTTGAAAGGGTTGATCGAAATATTACCCTTCATGTCATGCTATCGGTTAAAAGCCTTAAGCATATGGGTAAAGAATTCTTTATTCGATGAGTTCCTCACTCCTACTTGGCCAAATGGTGTCGAAGCTTAACCGCGAACACCATCCTATGGCAGGAAATCATTTCCTAATACTAGCTGAAACTTGGTTAGATTATGCGTAACAGCAAACTACTTGCGACAAAAAGACCATTTTTCAAAGTCTGTCGGAATAAACCTCCATATCATATGCTTGAGAGAATTGAAAGAAAGGTTAATCTACTGAGTGCCAGCAACAGAAGCCCCGGTCGGATAGGTATATTAGGGCCCCAAAGCCCACATATTAGTCTAAATGAGGATACCAGTGTCTGAGTTCCACTAGTCAATAACAAGCTTTTCCACATTAGGAGCAAACGATAAGAGATCAGCATAGATCTCGCATCTAGTAATTTTAAAGTTCCTTGTATTTTGTGTCGTCTAATAGCCAGTTTAGTTGCTAACATTTCTATTATCGAAAAACTCGCACTACTACCAATTAGTCACAGGAGTAGCCTTGTAACCCGAGGAATACAAAGCATACTGGTTAACTCGAAGCTCTATAACCAAGTCTTCAAAAATAGCTAGCGGTAAATATTTGAATAATTCAGGCGGCATTAAGATGCCGAAAATCGAAGAGAGCAGAGGTACTGAGAAGGAAAGGAAACTCCTTCCTTAATCTACAATCACTTGGCCTTTAAGATTGCGTCTTACATCACAGTTTACGCCAGCAAAATAAGGTTCGTCTGTACCGATAGCAAACAGCGGATTGAATGGCTGTTTATAACCATCATAGATGTAATAATCAGTGACGGAGGTGCCATTCGTCTGATATCGCTGTGATCGCGTCAAGCGCGCAGACAAACTAGTTGAGAGAGTATTATCTTCAGCAGGCTCGATTACATAGGTACTATCAGCATTAAATCTCTTTGTAAATTATGAAAACTGTGTAAAGCCATTCTAGATAAAAGACTACACCGTATTGTTAAATCTAGAGACCTCCTGTTTATAGGCCATATAATTAGAAAGAGTTCCGCTATCACCCGTAGTATAATTCCATACTTTAGAAAAATCACGCGTAGCGTCAAGACCTGTTAAAGGACAGGCTCCTGTTATAAACCAAGGATCCATACTTCCAGTAGCTAATGCTGCAGTACTACCCGAATTTACATAAAATAGCGCGGTCGTCGTATCAACATTTTTCGGAAATCCGGAAGATGTATTGCTAATGTTTAACATCGGATTTGCAGGACTACTAATCTTGCGATCGATTCCCAACAAGAAGTCGTTATACTTTAGATTAACAGGCCAAGAAGTAGTAGTGAAAGCTGTATTACTGTTTCCCCAGTAAGGATGCTAAAGAGGACTGGTGCCATCTCTACAGATCGTTGAGGTAGTTTAAGAACCTCCCGTAACAGCCTAACTAAATACCATAGGCATAATATCAAATTCAACTCCTCTATTATATGCATCTGATCCAGCAAGAGTTGTACCCTTGTTTGGCTTCCACATTTCAACCTTTGTCGCAGCAGTATACGAATCGTTGTAGTAGTTTCGCGTCAATCCTTCAGTAGAAGCCGTTGTTAAATACTGCTGTCCAATCGGTGTATTATGACTAAAGTTGTCAGGTATATTAAGAGGCATGTAGTTCAGAGGCTTGCCATTTGATTAGTAAGACGTAGTAGCTAGTCTTGATCTATCCCCAAACGAGTTCACATGCTATCCACAACTAAGATCGGATACGCCATGTCCTTCATGAGCTTTAACTCTTCTATCACTAGAGTTGTAATTCATATCATGCAATATAGATGCCAACACGTCATACTCCTGCATTCTCTCTATGATTACTCCCCTCGTGGAAATAATCAGCTCGTTGAAAAAAGAATGTGCACTCTAATCGACTCTACGAACCTCGTCAGGGTCTAGGTCCGTTACTTCCACATCAAAATTGATTCGCAGGGTATACGGATCGAGAAATCCGTTTGACCTAATTTCATAGCGAATAGTCTCTCCGGGTAAAAACGAAGGACTCGAAGTCACAGGGTAAAAGATGACTTCTTTTACATTAGAAGGGAAGCCCTAAGGCTTGCTTACGCGATAGCGCAGAGCTTCCGGAATATTGGTCGAAGCCTCAGAATACATAAACTTTATTTTTTTAAAAATTATTATAATATAGAATACATGGACCCGACTTTAATACCCCAGATAAAATCTATTAATCAATATTAAACGTGGTCATAGCGCTTCCTTCCCGAATACAGCCAGAGCGCTAAGCCGCGAAAATTCATCAGAGTACCGTTCCCTGGCTACCTGTTCTATTTCTTTGTAGTCATAGTCCTTGATAAGCTCTCTGACTTCTGCCTCTTCGAGCCACGGAGTAAAGATGTTATGCCACCTAATCGCCTGCTCGTCGTTTCGAACAATACGATAGAAACACAACATCCCCTGCGGTGTCGGCTATTTTGCAATCGCTCCAAATTTCATCTTATTGACACTACCTGCGCGCAAAAAATATTTTTAAATTATAATCCAGAAGTAAATAATATGAGTCAAATACAGCCAATCAATACGCTCAGCAGTCATGCTGAACTCGTAACACTGCTGCTCTTTACGTATTACGAGAAATAGACGCAGACCGCGAAAGACGAAGAGATCATGACATCTCTACGAACTACACTAACAGCTATACTGGAATAACTAGAAAAGACCAACGCTCTTAATGCGGGTATTTAGTATATTGCTAATAGATCGTTCGAACATTTATCGGAGTAAGTAAGCGTATGGTCTCAGGGGTCTAAGGAAGAGCTCATCGAGTTATACAAACGAGATAACGAACTGGCGCTTGCAGCAATCAACAACGTCCTAAATCAGACCCAATACTCGCAATTCACGCAGTTTTCAACACAAGTCCAGAGTCTTATGAATGACCTATCCAACGATAAACAAGATGGTGCACTTCTCCGACAGGCGCTCGTACTCACACAAGAATCGCAAATATACGAAATTAGTAACGTAACCACTACTAGTCATAATCAAGAAAAAATCTAGTGCATAAGAACTATCATCGCATAAAATATCGTGTGGTAATGGGATCACAAATAAGTGATTCAGAAAAAAGAAATACCCGCCTTCAGCGTAGCCGATAGCTTTTAAGAGATTAACGACCAATCAGCCCGTCTCGCTATCCATATTCCAGCAGAGCATCGCAACGAAATAACCGCATTATTCTAACAAATACTCCGTAATTTAAACGCCAGCAATGGAACCAACCAAACCGTAGCGGAATCTATTCTAGCAGCCAGCCAAAATACACAAACTATGCTCGTCGGAATATCCAATTTCTTAGGAGGATACTGGCATCATTATTTTTCACGGTCATACCTAGCTATCGGCTATATGGAATATAGGGTAAAAGAACCACCCGTAGGAGATGCGATGACATTTGGATTACTATCGATTTGTCTCACGCTAATGCTACTTATTCGCTTTGTCTGGCGAGATAGCGGCAAGCAATTTAAATATAGACTCTCGTTCATTATGTACGAAGCAATCGGATTTCAAAATATGCCCAATGCGTATCAAGGAGGAGCGGCGATCGTCGAGTATATGAGAGAAGTCTACGTTTAACAAAAATATTATATACAATAAGGAGACCTACTCGCCTAATAAATAATGGCTGTCTCCTACATCGGAGGAACTACAGCCACGCGTAATAACGATGTTGCCGAATAGATATTTTTGCGTAACGATATCTGCGATCCCTCTCCTATAGTATCTCACATCCAGGGGATCATTTATCACTCATTTTCCTTGTATGTGGTCCGAAAGATAACCTCCCAATTCGACACGGGTCATGGACCCCTTGCCAGGATTGACCTCTTTCAGTCAACATTTCTTTGCACCGACGCCTCCATCAGCTGGTTTACCGGAATTATCATCGGATAAACACTACAAGCGCAAAAATTAAACGGGGCTTATTCTATAAAGGCTGGACTTCACACTACCTTAGATAAACCGGATCCCTACTAGGAAATAATAATTTAAAGCGCTAAAAGTTACGCATCCGAAGAATATCTTACGGCGAACAGAGGAGTCTATGCTAAAGCGCTTGCTATTCTTGAAGGCAATCATTAAAAAGGATACATTGTCCATCGATACGTAGAAAACTAAATAGAATAGCTACGCAGGTATAGCGCTTTTCAAGTCGATGAAAATAACAAGCGGGTAATATCTACCGCCTGTTACATTATTCCCAACTAGTAAATCCTTGATGATATCGTCGACATGTTTCAGTCATTAACAAGAAAGACCTCAAAGGGGTATTATTATCCCATTAACGATATAACGTATCCGTCACTCGGAGTCTATCGCTGGGCTGCAAGTTACTTTCGCACAAAAATATACCCAATAGGCTCAATTGTACCAGGTACAATTGACGAACCTTCAGAAGCAGGCTATTTCGCCGGACCAGAAAATGTACTACTGCTAGCAGTACCTGTGCTAAACCGACCAAGCTCCAGAATACTAGAGATAGCAGCCTACCAACAATTCTCATTATCTACGGCAGTGCCACTCTACAGTCTGCTTGGAAATAAAACTCTAAATCCGTAAAACATGTAAATCGGAGAAGACGAAGAAACCCCTATACAATAGGAAATGGATATGTTCTTCACAGAATTAATAGTCTAGTACAGAACCATCCGCGGAGCAGTAATTACAGGAAACAATCCCGAAGAACAAGATCTCTACGTTCGCATACAGCAACTCGTGCAGGATTAGCGACTCTACTTTGATGCGGCAATTTTTGCCATGTAAAATAAAAAATACATTGAACAAGAAATGTTTCCCGAAGAGCTCGCCACGCTTGATAAGGCGGTCGAGAAAGAAATCAAGCAAGTTCGTGATATTATCGTCAAAAAGGAAAACGGAGAGGTTGCTCGAATTCTTAACGACCAGTCAAAATCACCAACGACTTCAATACAGGACGTGGCCGAAGCCGAGCTCCAAAACCTCCTTGGGAAATAAGGAATGGATCAATACTTTTCGATCTCCCTTGATGACCTGGATTATTTCGTAAGCGCGCAAAAAAGGTGTTACTACGCCTACATTGCAAACAAGCTAAATTCAAGTGCGTAGAATATATCAACATTCTCACTCGATGTATTCAGTCAGCGAACATTTCAGATTTTCATCAGCACATTCACAGATTAGTTCATCCGCATCAAGCTCTGGCAAAAACCAATCGAGAATACATAGCTAATGCACAAAAACATACTTCTCGTCCAATTAAGTGATATCCAGACTGTCTACAACGCTTTCCGTGAAGGGTAAACCGGCACAGCAACAAAGATCACAATCACAGACAAAGAACTCAACGACATCAAGTAATACAACTCTGCGGAAATTAAAAAATAACTAGATCGGTAAACCCAGGCTCTTGATCAGATGACTAGCGAATACAAATCGCTTCAGTCTGAAATAGCAGACCTTCGCAGAAATTAACAAACGCCCGAACAAGTTGCAAAACTACACGCATCAGAACAGCAGATACAACAACTGGAAATGCTGTTGGGCCAAGAGCAGACCAGAGCCTACAACGAACGAACCCAGGCACAGGAAATAATCAAAAACATGCAAGAAGCAGAGGCACAGGTCACCGAACAGTCAAGACGCAGACAACAACACGTCCGCATAGCCACCGACTTTGCGCAGCAACTATTTGCATGGCATTCTAAAATTATCAACATGAACACACAAGATCGATAACTTCACCTCGCCGACGAGCTGCGCGCACAACTTGATATCATGGGAGACGCCGCACGGATGCTCAATTAAGATCAACCACAGGACGCCGTGCCGCGACAACAACTACCACGTCTATCTGCAGCATATGCCTATTACAATGCATGCGAGGAGTACCTCACCACTCAGATCTCCACGCTCTGCCTGTACCAACAAGGTCAAAATGTCAGCGGCAACCAAGTTAATTACGACCACCAAGCGCTCACCTAGTTTGCAGCAAGAGAGATAGCATCTAGCCTTCCCATGGCACAGCTCTAGTTCGAAGCCAGAAATCAACTTAGAAATCTAGCACCTGACAAAACAGACTAGTTACCAGTTATGTGAATGCTCTTTTATAACAATAATTCTTTACTTTTTTTCTTTGTATAATGAGTGAAACAATATTCGACAATCCGTATTTTATATTAGATCTCGAACTCTTTCAGTAGTACAAACTAAAAAACATTTCATAATTCACAGAACTAGTTTCAACCTATGACACACTCGATCCGGGGATCGTAAAGGTGCACGAAACCTGGTACGACCAGACCCTGCATACCCTGGATATATTTACAAATGGTGGATTCATGAGATACTACACACGTATGAGAGAAACTGATTACTACCGCAAAACAATAGCCCAGTTACTTATTCGCTGGAATAACTACCGTCTCTAAATGCTCCGCGACGATGAATATCTCCGTCTTTTCATACTGAATAGGCGCGAACAAGGTGACGAATAGACAGAAATCGTGCTAGCAGAAATATACAAAGGTGTCACCTTTGTAATCACCGATATTCTTAATGAGCTTTCGGCGTTCGTTCAGGTCTAGCAAACAAATACAATGGAGCCGGTTGACGAATATCTGAAATACATGCAAGACATTAACGCCTCACGCAACAGAGATTCGCCACAAACGCAGATCACTGCGCTCTATACAGAATACCAGAAATATGTTCTCAAATGGAGACAATAGATCGCGAAGGTATACAAGGAACAAAGCGTTGCCAAACAGGACGTGCAGAATTAGCTCGAAGCCTCATAACAAAGAATCTAACAGGAATAGACTTTAGCCGTCTAGACCTTTCAGGGTTTGAGCGGCGAACTTGCATCAACCAAGCAACAGCTAGATAACACCGTGCAGTAATTTACCGAACTGAACGAGCGCTACCAACTTCAGCAGCAACAACTAGTCCGTGTAATGGAAGAATATGAACGAAAAGAACCCCCTCCGCCAGTAGAATACCCGGTCATGTCACCTCAGCACCAGTAGCTAGTAGAAGATTTATTCAATGCAATTATCACGCAGTTTCCAACTACACAGGAATCATTCCGCTTAACAGAACAAATTCAGGAAATACGAGTTTATCTCCAGAGGCCCCTCACTCAGCTAGAGTACCAAGACGCCATCGACAAACTACTTGATTTAACCAGATAACGCACCGAACTAGTTGACGACCAAACGCAAAAATAAAACTAGCGTCTAGCGAGCGAAACCTACACTAAACTTTAATTCAGATTAAAAAAACTGAAAGAACAACAGACGTAACTACTAGATGATGCCAAAACAACAGAATAATAAAAAACCGCTCTATAGAAGCAAATAGACGATCTCTAATAGCGCAATGATACCCAACGGCTACTTATAGAAGAGATATAGGCAAAATAGCCTATTTCAGAGCAAAAGCTATTTATAGCTAAAGCATAGGCAAAGGAAGCATAACGCAGAGAACAATAATTACAAGCGCTCCTAATTGAGAGGGAGGCAGAGTGGAAAAGCGCCCTGGACGAAGCTACACAGCAATACATAGCAGCCGGAAATAAAAGCGCCCAGGAGCAACAAAGACTAGGAGTTGAATATGAACGTTTGACGGATAGGTATAAAACTAGCTAGAATCTGAGAGCACAATCGGATCTCAAGATAGATGCGCTAGAGGATAAGATCAGACTAATAGGGTAATAATAAAACGAAAATCTGCGATTGCGCGAGGGTATCGCGCAGAAGGAAAGAGAAATCACATCAATCCAAAATCTACTTACGCAGGCCAAGCGCGAACACACCGTCACCCGAACTAACCAAAGCATCACGCAGGCGCGCGAAGTATAGACAATAATAAAATAACAGGCTGAGATAGCAAGTCAAACCGAGTAGCTTATAGCTATCGCGCCAGAGTCAGTGCAGACCACTGTCATCCAAACAGTGACACAAATAGTCTAGCAGCAAATTAACAATATTGCGGATCTAGCTACACAAACAGATATCCAAACCCACGATAAGAGAATCCAGACTGACGCAGATAACCGTAACCGGGAATTAGAGCTTGCTAGCCGAGTAAGAGGGCTATCAAAATAGGCATTGTTTTACGAAGAAATTCTGCGAACAGTAGGTGAAATGAACACATAACTTTTCCGAATACAGGCTGCGGCTACCGACATTCAAAACTCGCCTATCGGAATAAAAGAAATGCGTGAACTGTACAATCAAGTAGAGATACTGTACCGGAGTATTCAGCCCAGCACGCCAACGAATGTTTACAGAAGAATAATCCTTTTATAACCACCGCTCGACTCTATCAACCCGTTGGAATGGATCGAAGCAATCGACAAAACCACATGGTCAATACAAGGGGCTATTACCCAAGACTTTTCGACCGTATCGAAAATGATTTAATAAACAAAGGAACAACACGCAGATACGGTCCAGAAAATCTACGAAGACGAATCCGCATTTGCATCCGAAATATCCATGCTCGCAAATACAAAAACCGCTCTGATTAGGGCAGGAGAGGCGGTTCAGCTTGCCGCTGCAGCTCTGCGACCTCCTAAGAGATACAGCAAACAAAATCTATAGATCGAAGAATTAAAATCAGCAACGCAATAGCTATAGGATATTATTTAGGCATATTTAACAGATCTTCAAGCATCAATGGCGCCGTACGGCGTAAACGTACAACAGGATATCCATTTGTTTACACTCGCATTTATGCAAAGCCGTCAACTCGATAACTACAAAACATCACTTACAGACGCACAGTACGAAACCAAAAGACAGGAACTCAGCAATATAATGTAGAAGGTACAACACGACCTGTATTCGTAGCGTGCAGCACAGGCCCTTGCTCTCCACGAAGTTGAGAGGGCACGCCGGGACATCAGCAGCAACACAACTCTCCGAGGAGCTCGTATCACAGGAGATACCACGGAAGACGAACTTCGCGACGCGCAGGCCCAGCTCAAAACGGCAGAGGATATAATCAATCGTTTACATCAATAACTACAAGATGCCTAGAAAGAACCGTCTATCCCCAAAACAATACCCATGATCAAGGACATGTAGCTTATACGAAGAATGCTCGGAGAAACAGGTTAGTCTACTAAAAGAGCTGTTAGCTATATGCGGGATATATTCAAACTGGCTCCGGATGAATAGGAACTGGCCGAGCAGGTCTGGCATCAACTCTTTCAGTAGTCCGGGTACCCGCAATACGAAGACCCGCTGAGACATATGGTTCTAGCTCTTGTAACAGTGGTCGACCTAATCAAGCGGCAGCACGGATTATCACAGGAAATATTCGACGTCTACCTAGAATACATCCAATAGGCGATTGAAAGTATTATGATCGATATCCGCGATCTCTACACAGATGATGCTCCTAAGGCTGATCCCACCGAAGCCGGAGCTCTAGCAGCAGTAGTCGGAAAGACAACTACGGCCGCGCGCACCGCCACTATAGTCGACACCAAATCCAAGGTTAGCAAATACGCGGATCTCCTCACCGACACAACAGAACGATTAATCACGCCAACATTCAAGCTCAAAGTACCAGACACCCTTTTACGCGATACAGTCTCCGAAAGACCAGCACTCTCGGATAAGATCAAAACCGCCGGTCTGGGCAAGATTGTCCGCCTTGCCATTGCGCCCGGCACCGAACCGCTGCTCTCGCTCGTCCCTGCGGCAGAGAGAAAAGCCGGAAAAGGCAAGGTGCTGACTACAGCCAAAACACCTTCTATAAGTTATAAGCCGGTTAGTGACAGGGGCGTCCCGCGGGATTTGGTCATTCCCGGGGCGGATGAGAAACCCTTGGTAGATTGGACAGAGTCGGTGCGCAAGCCGCCGAAATCAAGAGCTACGACATCTGTGCCCTTAGATTTAAACGAAGATCTCGCGGATGACAAAATCGGCATTGACTATGCCCGATAGTTCGCTGATTACTGGGCGTAATAAACGCGAACTGCCGCAGTAGGAGGGCTACCCCCGGCAGCCCCGTTACTACACCACTACCCAGATTCCCGATTCCCCGGTCCAAAAGCTGGAGCTCCCGCTCCGGCCCCTGTACTTGCCCTGCCCGCAGCAAATCCTGCGACTGCTGTTGCCGATGCTGCAAGGCAGCTATAACTCGATGCGCAGAGCATCAGTAGGGCCGTCGGAGCTCTCACTGGAGGTCTGGGATACAGACCACCACCTCCGTTTGTCCCATCTCCGTTGGTATTTCCGATGCTTATCCCCGGATTGGGAGCTTATTAGCTTCCTCCCGGATACCAGCCAGCCGCACCACCAACGGCCCTGAGAGCACTGGGACCTCCTGTTCTGAATCCGATGAGCGCAGAGGCTCTGCACCAGCTCCGGCTGATGCAGCCAGTCTAGCCACCCGCGCCCGAGCTAGCGTCGTCCATGAGCTTCGAACAGCTACGCCTATCAACAATTAATCCATCTGGTACCGGAGTCGACTCAGCAGGAGTTCGCGAGGTAGATAACCGTTACGAAATGGCAGCGCGCATACCTGGAATGCAGCTGCCCACATGGAAGAGGCCGGAAACGTTGCCGCGACCGATACCCCTCACAGCTCAACGACCGATAGGACCGACAGGAGAGGAATGGCAAAGATTGACACGATCCCAACCACAGCCACAGCCGCAGCCACTCCGCGTATGGAACCAACCGCCGACAACAACCACGCGACAGGTCTAAGGCCTCGGATAACCCGGACCTCTCGAACAAATGGCAGGAGACCTTACGACCTAGCTGTCTGCAGCACTGGCACCGCCATAAACTAAACCGGCAGAGCTAAGAGTCTACAGCGAACCCCAACGTGTGCCTCCTCCTCCCGTTGATATAGACATAGCACAAGAATAGCCAATGCGTACGGTTCCAATCACATAATAAGAGGGACGTCTGCGCGTATGGGACAGGCTTGTGGTAAGACCCCCTGAAATAGAAGTAGTCCAAGAGTACAGAACGATTGAAAGGCCTGCCCGACAGTCACGGGACTCTCTGCTAGATTTAGTAAATACCGGACGCAGTGGCGGGAAGAAAAATAAAACAATCGCTAAATACGGCGAAAAGATAAAATCTGCTATTGATCTATGGAACCAGGCCACGTAGGAGGTAGTGATGTTTTGACGAGACACGTGCAGATACCGATTTCGATGGGTCTACGCGCTCCTGCATCAATGGACCGGCATGTAATTAGAAAGATGAACGATAGCATAGACCAACCCGTGCAGGAACACCGAATTCTAGTCGTAGAATCGCCACAAGATTCCTGCCACCATCTAGAAGTCCTTGTGCGTACATTTGCACAAAGGGTTAGTGAACTTTCTAAAACTAAGATGCCCCGGTCTATTCAAACAGGCGTTACGCGTGCTCTATATGCTATACAACGCCAGAAAAGGATCAATATCCAGAACTACAAAGCCGAGTGTGATCTGTAGTTTTAGTGATATATTCTTTTAGAAATATATGGCATCGAGGGGCCAATCTGCCCTGTTAGATAGCTCGCTAAGTCGTTCCAGGGGTCATCTGCTTGTAGATACGCGAGGAGTTGTTATAGACCCAAGCTTCCATTTCGGAGGAATTCCGCTAACAGAAACCATGATTGCGGTACCAGGAAGACATCCGATGTTTACCCTTCCCTCGCGGCTTGTTCCAGGGAGAGCGGACCCTCCCCGTACACCTCCGAGGATTCTGGTAGACTTTGACGACGAAGGCTCAGCGGTGCCCCGCAGAGCACCGCCCACGCCATCGCGCTACCCGGGAGGGGCGGACTAGAGGGCGATGCTTTATAGCACTCCCTCGCGTACAAGCTTGGCGAGCGCTCGGAGGGTGACTCCGAGTTCTGGTTACGGTTCGCTCGCTTCATCACGGGTAACTCTTGGAGACTCTGATATTAGACCCTTTGACGCAATTCCAATGAATTAAAGTCGGGTGTGGAATGAACCTGGTAGTAGTTTCCGCATAGTTATGAACGCATTCGAGTCTGCAGTAGGAGCCTTGGCACGCAAATACGGAAAACAGGTCCCAGAGGCTATTAAAAAAGCAGTAGCCAAGTCACACGGAATAACGGACATACATGAGAAGAAGGCAGAGGCTCATAGCCGAGTGAGGGCTTCATATATATTTTGAATCGTCGTACTGTCTATAATATTTATCTACTCTATCTTCCGTTAACACATAAATAATAAAAAAAGTGTTCTTTACGCGATGTTTTTGCTGGGCGGCGAGCTTGACGATCAAAGACTCGAAGATACCACTCTCAATGGAAAGTATCTGAATCAACAGGCAAGCCTCAATGCCGCACAGCTCCGCCGGTTGAAGGATGAGCGCATAGGAGCAGGTCGTTTCGCGCTGGGTGTTCTGAATCCTAACGATTTAACAGATGGTAGTTTAAAATTGGCACAGCAGGATGCTAATGAGCTCGGATATATGTTTAAAAAAGAGTACGAGAATGCCAAGTTTGTAAAAGATCTCAACAAACTCGTCAACGCGTTATAACTATAGGTCGCGCAGTAGCCACCCGACTAGCTATAACTACTATTAACAAAGATAATGGATGATATGAAATTAGAGCTCGACGAGGAAATGCAAGTCAAAGCAATAACGCGAATGGGTCACGAGACGGCTCGCTCGTTACAAAGCGATATCGCAACAAGAGCAGAGTAGAAGAGATACGCCACAGAATTAGAAAAAGCTCGTGCGCGGATGATTTTTTTATGAAATAACAATTATTTTTTCTTTCATGAATCCTACGCAAAATTCGTTTTTACAGCGATTTCCATTTCAGTCTGCCAATCTGTCTATCCCTCTCAACAAATACAAGTCGTATGTGAAAAAGAATGACTATGTTGTACTTGGCGTTGAGCGGTCGGTGCTTGAATGCGCGAATTTGAATTTCTCCCAGACAAATCCGGGCACTTAGATCAGCAAATTCAACCTTATTCCCGATTCTATACAGATAAACCTTTCTGCGTCAATGAATATAGACTCGGGGCTTATTTCTTTCGACGAAAACAATGCACCGGTTCGGCGAATATTCTGCAGTACCCAGCGCGAGCAGTTCACTGGATCCAACCAGAACGGGCTGTACGCGACGATAACACACACCCCGAGCTTATATGCGTACATATAAAGCGATAGCTATATCTACGACCTCAAGAATATGCTGAACCAGTCTTACGAAGGACACTCTGAGCAGGATATGGATCTTAAAGATAACGAAATTCTCATCCGATGTCAATAGCTCGAACGGATAGATCTTGAGATACAGGTTAATGGTCTCCCGCAGTGCTCGATTACGCTGCATCCGGGCGATGTAGTCTCATATCTGGCCAGCCCCAGAGTGCTATATAATGATGCCATCCAGTTCAGCTGGGATACGAACCTTCCGAAAGACCAATAGCTATGGATCTATAATTTTACTATGTACATCCGTAATCCCTGATCTATTTATTACAGCTACCCCCCTTATCGTTTTAATCTAATAACGAGAATGAAAGAAAAAAAAAAGGATTTTAACATGAAAATTTGGGGCAGGTAGGCGAGGCGGGGGTAAATTCAGTAGTCTTGAGTATAGAATCCGATATTGGTATCGACGGCATTGGCGGGCGTACCCTACCGCATCCGGTCTCCCGAAAACATGGGCTATCTGGTGGGTACCGCCGTGGGCTGCAGTGACCCGAATGAGCTTCCATTGTCCGGGCGCTATCCCAGATAACTAGCGTTCGATAGCTATCTTTCAGGAGCTCCATTTAGGCCGTATGTATAGCCCGAGAACCCCTTGCCCTGATTGTTAGCGGCGGTTTGCGCTACGTTCATCATCCCGCCCCCGTAGCTTGTCATATCCGGGTAACGCGCTGCCTGACTAGTTCCGAACGGGGCGTACTACACCTAGTTGTACTGCTGCGGCTAGTCGTAGTACATGTCCTCCTCCGGGGCGTACTAATCGTAGCCACTCACGCGGTACTGCTGTGCGTACGGGTTTGCCGCCTGCGACATAAAGTAAGACGGGCGACCCTAACTTGCAAACATCGGCTACATCTGGTAGCCCTGCACCGGTCCCCGTAGACGCTCAGTCAGATTGTTACGGAGGGAATCCAGGTGTTGCATAACGGTCGGTCTAAGGGCCGTGGCCATCTATTGCGTAAACGAATTCTGGTTTTTAACATTTCCGAGGTATTATCCTGCGGCAGGTTTAACGGTGCCCAGCAAATTCTCCGGCTGGGGCGGGGCAAACGCTTTGCTGAGATAGTCTCCGGCTTTTGATGATACGTAGCCCGCGAGACCGGTGATAGCAGCAGAGCCCAGTGAGCTAGCGATCGGCGCTATGCCTCTGAGAATCGAAGACCATATGGAAATTACGAACGCGGAAAAAAAAGATAGAGAAATAATAATTTTTTTCAACGATTATATTATATACGGTAAAAGGTTTGAGCAGTAGCTACAGGAAGGTATAAAATCATTCGATCCTAACCCTCTTTCCGGCAGGTTCCTCAGCGCTATCATTGATTCTATTCGAGAATCCATAGTACATTACACCGGTATCGATGTTTATGTAGACGAACTGTCGGGGCTTGGAGAATATCTGCTTGACAATACGTGTCACTTCGAGGGAAACCCCGCTGCCGGTGTGCAGCGTTTCCTGTTGAATATTCTTCCAGTCCTTCGGGGTGCAGTTGAAGACTACCAGTCCCGTGAGGTTTGAGCGCAGAGACTTGGGCAGCTCCGTGTAGTACTGCGTAGTCGCGAGTATGCTGACACACCCGTACGGGATCACATGTCGCCGGTTGAAGAAGAGCGCCTTGAGCAGCGGGTCGTACTGTGCCTTGCGAATCTCTGCGATGCAGTCGTCAAATACGAAGAGCATGTTTATGGGGTCTACGCGGTTGCCGTGTACCTTTTCAATAGCCTGCTTAGTAGGATATCTATTTACTATTTCCTGCGCAAACTCGTCGATCTTCGCCCGAATCCAACTAATGTCAAACTTCTCGCACCAGAATGGTGATCCCTGGAGTATAATATTACCTACTTTGCGCAGGGGTGTTACGAATATGATCCTGTTAAACTTGTGCGCGTAGAGTTACGGGTTGGTAACGTATTCGTATAGGAGGTGTGATTTCCCAGACTCGGGGCGTCCAACGATTAGGGTAGAGAAGTGCTTCTGAATAACTTCCGAGTCTAGCAGGCGCACACCCTTCTCGCGGACCTCGTAGTCCGGTGGTCGGATGGTTATGCGCTCAGGCACCTGCTCGTTAGCCACAGCAGACCTGTCGTCAGGAGCACTATCAATATCCATAGTGTTGTCCCCATCAGAAGAGGGATCTGAATATATTTCGTGCTCGGGCTCGATGTGTTGTGCCTCTACGGCTTTAAATTTGTGCGCGTATTTATCCTAGCGCTGCTGCATGGCTCAGTTCAGAAAAAAAAACGCTAGGAAACCCAATAACACTAAACAAATGGGGTAATGTACGTAATTATAGAATACGGGAATAATTTTTTATTTATTTATTATAGAGACGTGCCGCGGGTCTGCTACTGCAAAGCTTCCCCATCAGTGCATAGCACCCGACAGGTGCTTTTGGATGTAGCTACAGTAGGCAAGAATCATGGTAGGTTCCGTATTGCAAATCCAGTAGCGCCAGTAGTTGCTATCCAGCGGACATGTCGATGATGCATAACGCGTTTCGTTGCGCTTCCTGTGGTGTTCGTTCTGGGAATCGGTAAAGTCTTTGCCCTCGGTGGAGCCGAACCGCACAGTAGCTTCCCTGATCTTCCCCTGCGCGTCACGGTAGGTAAATCTTATCTGGTACTTCTTTTTCTTCACTACGTGCTGGTCCGGAATCAGCGTCGGAACTGAAATGTTTAGAATCATGCTCTGGTCGGACCACTTATCCCTGTGCGGATTATCCGGTCTGGTGTGCGGCGTAGTCTTTGGCTGTGTGGATGGCACAGGTGCGACAGACTACGGCGGTACGCTTTACGAGGACTAGACGGGGAAAGTCTTCAGAGTCTAGCTCGCTGTCTGACTGCCCGTCTGGAGTTGGCGATTTGCGCGGACCTGAGTCAGACGCGCAATACGTTCCTGGCGAATCTCTTCCGGTGTCTTCTTGCGGTGCACCTCGGGCGCCCTCTGGGTCTGCACGGGGGTGAGTGTGGAAATCTTACCTTTCGGCGCAGGGGTCGTCACGCTCGGAGTCTTTTGAATGTCCTTGTTTACTTTTTGCACGTGTTTGCGCTTTAGCTCTTCAATCTGCTGCAGGATGTCAGAGTCTTCCTCGTCCGACTGCTCCTGCTAGTCTGAAATGTCCTGCTGAACCGGAATCAACTTCTTCCCCATTATTTTTTATTTATTTATTATAATCCTTAAAGACCCGGGTGATAGTTTTTCAAAACATTAGAGCGATACGAGCAGATAAATAGAACGGGTTACGGTCGGATGTTAATGGCAAAGTAGCACGGGGTACTCGGAGGGGAGCGTGCGGATCGGATAAATTGCGCAGGGGCGGCCTGTGCGGAATTCACTGCAGAGTCTCGTCCTCTTCCTCGGGTTCTTCGGTGGGGTCGCGGAACAGCAGCTTTCCGGGTCTCTGGATCAGCGAGCTTTGTTTCTGGGGGCGGCGCTTGATCTCTGCTGCGGTGACGGCTCCCTCTTCGCGCGGAATGTGGATCACAGGTCCCAGTTGTCCGGAAGAGCTGACAACCAGGCGAGAAACTCCTCCGTGTCCATTGAAGGGGAGGGCTTTAACCTCACCTCCGTCCTCTCCGCAGGGGTCGGGATGGACCTGCGGAAAGTCACGAAATGGCGACTCGCAGGAGGGGGATCCGGGCGGAGAGTCGAGCATGTCCGAGATAGGAAAGCGCTCGTAGAGCTCCTTCGCGTTCATGCCCTTTTCGGGCATGGTAGCGTCCCCGGCACCCATCTTGTCGAGGATCATCGCAAGCTGCCGGAGGATCATGTCGTAGAGGGAAGCGCACTCGGGACCGGGATAGTGGTGGTACATAAATGAGGTGTGCGCAGCCTGCTTGTTGTGGGTGACGCTGCTGCGGAATGGGTGGCTGTGGATCAGGTTTTTGATCGTCTGGAAGATGGAGACCTCAAACCCGTCCGAGAAGTAGATCTTCTTTTCGAGGCCCTACTTGACGGTCATCCGGTGGTCCCACGAGACGTAGACCTTGCCGGAGATCCACTGCTTCTCGCCGATGCTCCACCGGCTCAGTGCAGATATTACCTCGGGAGGGAGTTCAACTTCGTTGGGGTGGACTTCGTGGAAGTCCTGAATGCGCGGAGGGGAGGTACCGTCGTTCTTCTTCAGGCGCTTCACCGGGTCGGGCGACTGCTTGCGCAGGTCTGTGGCTACGAGATCTGCGTGACGGATGCCTGGTAGGTCGGGGTGGTGCTTTTTGTAGTGGGTGTCGTGGGGGTCGACCTTTTTCAGGAAGGCCTTGGCTGCGTCCTTGTAGAAGTCTCCCAGCTGGGTGCAGAGCTCCATCTGCATGTTCTTGTTGTCTATCTGGCTCTGGCTTCGCTCTCCGCTGCTGTAGGAGCGCAGCCAGTGTCGCAGGATGCCGCGGGCCGTGGTGAGGCACAGCCGAGGGTTGGTCGCGGAGGGCGGGGCGACGGTGATGCGGACGTGGATGTCTTCGGGGTTCGGGTAGCCGGGCATGGTCATGGCGAGCAGGAAGTGCAGTGGCGGAAACTTGGCGGCGCTCTGCTCGGGCGTCATGGCGAGCATGATGTCCTGGCGCAGCTTCCAGTTGTCCCTCTGGTGCTTGTCGGATTCGTCCTCGTCCAGGTACCTGCCGTTCATGTGGCGCTCCATGTGGACCTGGTCGTAGAAGAAGTAGCTGTTGTAGCGGTGCTGGTTGCCCTCGCGCTGTCTCTGGATCAGCGGTGCTACCTGCGGGTAGTTGTTGAGCTGCTTGTGCTGCTGCATCTTGTTGATGAGGTTCATCCCTTGTCGGTTCTAGAGGATTTGGAGGGGGAGGGGGAGATTTGTTTATATTAATTATTTTTTTGATTTATTTCTTTATTAGCCATGAGGTGCGAAAGATTTATAGGTCATGAGGGTAAAACCCGTGTATTTGATTGGCTGTGTGACAAGGGTGTCGAATTGCGTGATCTCGCATGTCATTGGCTACCCGGAATCGGCTTTGGATGGATTAATTAACAGCTCTCGCTATTTTATTCAGAGGAAATTTGCGAATGAGCGCTCGTGATTTTAGAATCTCGATTTTGATTGGCTGCCCTAAATCCGGAATGGATTCTTTATTAAATAGTATTTTGTGCTTTAAATATTGTCCTTTTATTTTTTCGCGCAAATTTTTTAAAGTTTATCAAAAATTCGAATTTTCGCGCATTCTTTATATCTATGCAGAAGCGCGTACTGAGACCTCGTGCCGACAGAGGCACGAGGTCTCAGTA
>Ga0208741_10000470_pt1 | contig 19312 bp, 20 predicted proteins | sample CryBogCBE03Jun09_FD_184576 | JGI IMG/M metagenome (GOLD analysis project Ga0208741, IMG submission 184576) | Freshwater microbial communities from Crystal Bog, Wisconsin, USA - CBE03Jun09 (SPAdes) | ecosystem: Environmental > Aquatic > Freshwater > Lake | place: Crystal Bog, Wisconsin, USA...
ATGTATTGCTATTGATGATTGGTGGCAAAATGCACCATTGGTCAATCACCATTTGCATATTTTGGACAGTGATGCATGGCCCGGGCCCTGGGAGCTTTTGGTAGACAACACTTACTGTACGGTTGCAAGAGCACTGGGAATGTGTTATACTCTGTTATTAGTAGGAGAAAATAACATAGATTTAGTTGAAGCAACTGATAAAATGGGTGAAGATTTGGTACTAGTCCTGGTAGATAACGCAAAATATGTATGTAATTACTGGCCCAACACCGTAGTAAATAATTGTTCATCTGACTTCACGATAAAAAGATATATTGACATATCACACTTACAACTAAAAATATAATAGGTAAAACATGAGCATAAACGTAGTTAAACGCAACGGGCAATCCGTCCCTCTAGATATTTCAAAAATTCAACGACAAGTAGCATACGATTGTAAGGGTATAGATAATGTCAGCCCAAGTATGGTAGAAATCAAAGCACAGATAGAATTGCGTGATGGCATGAGTACAAAGACAATTGATGAATTGTTACTCAAAGCTATGGTTAATCTAATCGATGAAACAGAAAATCCAGACATCAATAATGTAAACTATCAATATGTAGCAGGTAGACAAAAAGTATCAATGTTACGTAAAGAAGTTTATGGTACATATACACCACCACCATTGTATGATATTGTGAAAAAGAATGTTGAGTTGGGTATGTATACTAGTGATTTATTAGAGTGGTATACAAAAGAAGAATGGGATATTATTGATTTGTTTATCGACCATAGCAAGGACGAAAATTACACCTATGCGGCTATCGCTCAGTTATGCGAAAAGTACTTAGTGCAGAACCGTGCTACTGGTCAGATATTTGAGACACCGCAGATAAGATATGCTGTTGCTGCCGCAACAGCATTTCACAATGAACCTAAAGAAAAGAGATTAAAATATGTTAAAGAATATTATGAGTGTGCGAGTGATGGTCATTTTACTTTGGCTACTCCCGTTCTTGCCGGTCTTGGTACTACTACTAAGCAATTTAGTTCATGTGTGCTTATTAGCAGTGATGACACACTAGACAGTATTTTTGCTGCAGGTGAAATGATGGCTAAGTATGCTAGTAAACGTGCTGGCATAGGATTAGAGATTGGACGTATTCGTCCTCTTGGCTCCCCCATTCGCAATGGGGAAATCAAACACACAGGTATGATTCCGTTTTTAAAGAAATGGTTTAGTGATTTACGCAGTTGTAGTCAAGGTGGCATACGTAATGCTAGTTGTACAGTTACATTCCCCATTTGGCACGCACAGTTTGAAGATTTGATTGTGTTGAAAAACAATCAAGGTACAGAGGAAACACGTGTGCGACAAATGGATTACTCAGTTGTGGTTAACAAGATGTTTTGGAATCGTTACAAGAACAATGAGAACATGTCTCTATTTGATCCACATGAAGTACCTGATCTATATGAAGCTTATTACAGAGATAGTGCTGAATTTGAAAAACTATATTTAAAATATGAACAAGATAAGACAAAGACGAAGAAGGTTATATCAGCAGTTGAAATATTCAAAAATGGAATCCTTAAAGAGAGAACTGATACAGGCAGAATTTATCTTGTTAATATCGACAATGTTATCTCGCAAGGAAGTTTTGATACCACACTTAACCCAATCTATCAAAGCAATCTCTGCCAGGAAATACTATTACCCACAAAGCCTTTTCAACGCATCGAAGATGATACAGGAAGAATTGCTTTGTGCACTCTTGGTAGTATAAATTGGGGAGCATTTAAAAACCCACAAGATATGCGTAAAGCATGTAGAATTTTGGTTCGTAGTCTAAGTAATCTACTTAGCTATCAAGATTTTCTTTCAGTACAAAGCAAGTTAGCTAATTTAGATTTTGAACCACTAGGTGTTGGTATTACAAACTTAGCATATTGGCATGCAAGACGTAGTTACAAATATGGTGAAGCACAAGCATTAGCAGAAGTAAAGCGTTGGATGGAACATCAAGCATTTTACTTAACTGAAACAAGTGTTGAATTGGCACAAGAAAAAGGTGCATGTAAATTATCACAACAAACATTCTATGGTAAAGGTGTATTTCCTTGGGAAAGACGTAATTCTGGTGTAAACGAGTTGACAGATTTTACTCCAAGTGCCAATCTAGATTGGGAAACACTTCGCCAAAATCTATTGCAATATGGAATTCGTAATGCTACACTAATGGCTATTGCCCCTGTAGAAAGTTCTAGTGTTGTATTAAATTCAACAAATGGTATTGAAATGCCAATGGAACTTATTAGTGTTAAAGAAAGTAAAGCCGGTAGTTTTGTACAAGTAGTCCCAGAATACAAACGCTTAAAGAACCGCTATCAATTGATGTGGGATCAAAAAGATTGTATAGAGTACTTGAAAACGGCATGTGTATTGGCTGTATACGTAGACCAAAGTATCAGTACGAACACATTTTATAATCCTGCATATTTTGCAGAAGGTAAAGTTCCGGGAACACTAATTGCTAAGAATTTAATGTTAGCATATAAGTGGGGATTAAAAACTGTTTATTACTCATTGATTAATAAAGTAGGATCTAAAGTGGCACTAGAAGAAACAAATAATGTTATACCTTTTGTCAAACAAGATATAATTGATGACGAAGAATATTGTGAAAGTTGTGTGCTATAATGTTGATAAATTTTACTGATGATATGTCATATGAAGAAAAGCTACAAATCTTGCTAGCTTATCATAAAGTACCAGGTACATTCATTTATGATAATGAAGATATTCCAATGATTGTAATGGCACTCAACCAAGATGATGTTGAAAGTATTAAGATAGATGATGAAGGTGCTATAGATATAGCATATTATGGTGATGAGTGGCAGAAGCCGGAAACAAACATGGATGAATATGAGTAACTATTCAGCGATTTGTAGCGTGAATGATAAATACTATTATAACTATAATAGGAAAGTAATGAATAATATATTTTATGTTTACGCATATCTCAGAGAAGATTCAACCCCTTATTATATTGGAAAGGGATCCAATGATAGAGCATGGAAATCACATATTAGAACTAACGGAACTAATCTGTTACCAAAAGACAAAGATAAAATTGTCATTTTAAAAAATTTGCTATCAGAGGAAGAGGCATATGATTATGAATCTGAACTTATTGAACAATATGGAAGAAAAGATTTAGGTACTGGCATATTGCATAATTTAACAGATGGCGGTAGGGGTAATGAAGCAGGATATAAACACAATGAAAATGCGATAGAAAAATTAAGATCCGCAGGGAAATTAAGTGCCAAACAGCGAATAGAAAACGGAACACATAATTTTGTTAATAATCCACCTAAGGTTAATCTTGGTGGTGTTGTTACTAAGAAGTTGATAGATTCCGGCAAACACAATTTATTAAAGAGACCAGATGGTACAAGTGTTGCTTCGGATAGAGTTGCAAATGGTTCCCATCATTTCGTTAATTCCGAATGGAAAAAGAAACACGGAATAGAACACTCTAAGTGGATGAATGAACAAGTTAAAAACGGAGAAGCATTTTTCGTAAAGAATAATCCAGCACGTGTCAAAGTAAGTTGCATTCATTGTAAAAAAGAAACAAATTTAATGGGATTAGGTAGATTCCACAAACACTATAAGGAAACAAATGAGTAAAGCACAGTATGATTTAAGTAAGCCTACAAATTATTTAAGTAGAACAATGTTTTTAGATCCGGCAGGACCGGTAGTAATACAGAGGTTTGAAGAAGTTAAGTATCCTAAAATAGCAAAATACGAAGAAACTGCTAGAGGTTTCTTTTGGGTACCAGAAGAAATTAGTTTAACAAAAGATAAAATTGATCATAAGGAGAGTAGTGATGCTATTAAGCATATATTTACTAGCAATCTTTTACGCCAGACTGCGCTTGACTCGATACAGGGCCGTGCACCGGCACAGGTGTTTGGACCAGTAATAAGTATTCCTGAATTAGAAGCACTAGTAAGCAATTGGAGCTTCTTTGAGACAAATATTCATAGCAAGAGTTATAGTCATATCATTCGTAATATTTATGGTGTTCCTAAAGAAGAATTTAATAAAATTCACGACACACAAGAAATTGTAAGTATGGCAAGTAATGTAGGTAAGTACTATGAAGACCTGCATCAAATTAATTGCTATAAAGAAATTGATAAGAACATGGCCGGCGAAGAAGCTCATATCAAAGCAATTTGGTTGGCATTGAATGCAAGTTACGCACTAGAAGCTTTAAGATTCATGGTAAGTTTTGCTACAAGTCTTGCTATGGTAGAGAATAAGATTTATATTGGTAATGGAAATATTATTAGTTTGATACTACAAGATGAAATATTGCATGCAGAGTGGACTGCATGGTTAATTAATAATGTTGTCAAAGATGATCCAAGATTTGTTAAAGCAAAATTAGAATGTGAAACTGAAGTATATGGAATGTATATGGACGTAATTCAGGAAGAAAAACAATGGGCTGATTATTTATTCAGTAAAGGCGTTGTGATTGGCTTGAATGCAGAAATCCTCAAAGACTTTGTAGACTATACTGCATTTGTAAGACTAAAAGAAATTGGAATCAAGTATGAAGAACTTCATCCTAAACATAGCCCTATACCCTGGTTCAACAAACATGTAAATATTAACAAAAAGCAATCAGCATTACAAGAGACAGAATCAACTAACTACGTAGTGGGAGTAATGTCAGATGTAGTTGATTATGATGAATTACCTGCACTATAAGGAGAACAAGTATGAAAGCAGTTGTATGGAGTAAAGACCAATGCCCGTATTGTGTGCAAGCAAAACAATTATTAGAAAGTAAAGGTATCGAGTATGAAGAAAGAAATATCATGCACGGTACATGGACAAGAGAACAATTACTAGAGGCAGTACCAAATGCCCGTACAGTACCACAGATTTTCTTAGACGGAGAACTGATTGGTGGGTTCACAGAACTCAAAGCTAAATTAACAGAAAGCAATTAATGAATTTTGAAATTAACACCGTTTATACAATTAAGCTTAATTCCGGTGAAGAAATGGTTACTAAAGTAATCGGAATCAATGACGATTCATTGTCTATCACAGATCCAGTCAGTATTGCACCTAGTCAAAAAGGTATGCAAATGATTCCAAGTATGTTTACTTCTGATCCTACACAAAATATAACACTAAATACTAATAGTATTAGTTTTTATGGTGTCACCGAAGATAGCATTAAAATGAAATATATTGAAGCAACTACTGGAATTAGTATTCCAGACAAAAAAATTATATTAGGATAATATGCCCGGACTGAGTAGAAAAGGTGATAAGAATCAATTAGGTGGTGCAATTGTACGTGGAGCAAGTACTGTATTATGTAATGGCATAGCAGTAGGATTACATACGAGTAGTATAACTGAACACGCACCATATGGACCACCACACCCACCTCACAAATCATCAACTACTACTCAAGGCAGCCCTACAGTCTTTGCTGAAGGTGTTCCTGTACTCAGAATAGGTTCAGGAAACAGTTGTGGGCATAGTATTGTTGAAGGAAGTAAGGATGTATTTGTACCATGAGTTTAACAGGAAATTATACACCAGTTAATTTAAACTGTTTAGGCGCACTCGTTAAGAACAGTGGTTTAAATATTAACCCATCTACTGAAAAAATAGTGGGATTATTTGTAGGCACGGACTTAGTAAATGCAGTTTATTATCCCGGAACACTAATGGGTGATAGTATAAACTTTGATACTGTACTAGGCCCTGAATTAGTATCTGTGCCTGTTCCTGCGGTTGCTACTGCATATGGTACACCCAGTATTACTATATTAGCACCTTCTTTTCCTACAGGTGTAACAGGTCCTATATTCAAAGTTACAGGTGTGCCTGGAGAAAAGATTTTAATAAATCAATTTAGAATGTTGCCCCAACCATCTAAGTCACTATACACAGAAGTACACCATGATTATTTTACCATAGGTCCTGATGGTACTTATACGTATAAAGCACAGTCTAATAGTTATAGTGCGTTTGGAACTTATTATATGGCAGTAAAATGGTTTGCTAGTCCAGGAATTAGAAATCAAACTATACAAATTGCAACAGATTCAAAAGGTTTATTTTTTAATGGAGCCGACTTTGGTTCTAGCGATGCAGTTAATAGTACATTGAATAAACCAATCATCATTGGCGGAGTTTCTACTGATGGTTCACAATTACCTGCAGGTTCTATCACAACCAATGTTGTATCACAAATTACGTTACCGAACTTTTTAACTAAATTACCTGCAATATTTAATTATGCATTTGAATTAGCATATCCTACTATTGGTATAGGTGCAATTAAACAAGGTAGGACATACATTATTAAATCATTGGGTGATAAATTAGGATACGGACCTCAAGCTAAATCTGATTTCACAGCCTTAGGTGCAAGTGTAAATGTAGTAGGCACACAATTTGTAGCAAATACAACTCCTACTGATACTACTAATATATTTGGTTACGGTACAGTATACAACGTTAATCCTGATACAACTAATTCAGATCCTTCTAAAAGAGAACAGGGTGGTCTTATTACAAAAGACACATACAACAGATTGATTACTATGGGTGCAGGATTTTGTGAATTGTTAGGTAATAGTGTCCCTACAAATGCATATTCCAGAACGATTCCACTTGTTGAAACAAAATATGGATTTTTAGGACAATTTGCGATTCAGGCATGGAAAGAATTTTATATTAATAATGGCTCATATAGCGATTTCTTAAATACATTTAATACATGTATGAGTACCAGAGATCAGAATAATAAAGTTATTGATAGTTTTACTGCTAGCTTGACTTACTTAGATGGTATCTATAGTAACATGAATGACTTGATAACAGGTGATATCACTGGTGTAAATTCAAGTACATTCTTTTGGGGGCAAGATATCATAGCTAGCGGTCGTGCAATAGATTTATTAACAATAGATAGATTTGGTGATCCAGAAATATTGCTAAGAACATTGAATAAAAATAAAGCAATTACATCTGCACTTAATCTTGCATTACTATCAGCAGGATTAAGTGCAACTGAAGTAAGCAATATACTTAACGGGGTTATACCAACAAACCAACAACGTAAATACATGTATAATGCATTTAATTTAATTATTGGTGTTGATTTAAATGATGTATTATTACCTATCAATTGCCAAACAAAAGGATTAAAATCACTTGCAGATTTACTTGATCCTAAAATGCTATTTCCTACTAGTTACAGTAGTTTAACTTTCCCGAGGTATAATACACAAAAGTTACCAACAAATAGTAAAACATATTTCTTATTATATAGCACAGATGGTAAAGTAAATGTACAACCTAATATAAGTTACGGTAATCGTTTAATAACTTACTTGCCACCTGACATTGCATATGCATGTGATGCATTTAGTGAAGCCATGATGCAGATTAAAAATGTCAAATCTATGGATATAGAAAAGTTTGGACAAGTTGTTAGTAATTTAGAAAATGTAAATGGATTGAATGTTAATGGTACTAATATTCCAACTGATATTGCGACAGTTACAGCTGCACTTGCATCGGTTGCAAAAGGATCTGACATTGATAACAAATATAATATGAAAGACTTTTTTGGTTGCATGACTAATTTTTATCCCTTTGATAAATTAGATGCAGCTATTAAAGAAATAACAAAATTTGACCTAACACCATTGACTCAATATTATGATCAAATATTCACTATAGTATCTAGTGGCTCTACTAATGCTGCCGATTATGCTACATTACCTAATCTAATCACATATGCCAATGAAGCTATACAAACATTATATTTTAATGCAGCCAATACAAATAATGTAAATCTAGCACCTACAGTAACACTTGGTACACCGGGCTTATTTGTTTTACGCTCTAATGTAGGAGTAGGTGAAACATATAATACTGTTTATAATAAAGGACTTGGTATGGCACAAGACAGTACTAGTGGAACTGGTGGAACTACTGATATAGGTACTAGAACCGATACTAGAGCATTTTTTATCATAACAAGCGACAATCTTTCTTATAATGTTACTCTTGCATCAATGATTAATAATTCTTATCCACATGGTAAAAATTACCAAGTTAACGATACAATTACTTTTCTTGGTACTAGATTTGGTGGTGCAACACCTGCTAATGACTTAGTGATTACTGTAACAGAAGTTAGTAATGGGGTTGATACAGGCGATGGGGTAGCAGGTTCAATAATTAATTTTACATTTACCGGAACACCAGGCTTACCTGTAAAAGATCAATATGTAATTGAATTAACTGGCACTGCCGGTGAATCAGTTTCTCTATATATTTTTTATGAAGTACCAAATACTACTAATTCAGGTTCAAATATAATTCCCTATCTTGGAATTGTAGATGGAGAGGCATCAGTTGCATATAATGTTGGTATTAGCCCAGCAGCCGCCCAGCAGGGTGTAATGCATGTTACTATAGGATCAGATGGTTCTTACAAATATTTCACATCATTCCCCAATGAAGGAACATATTGGATAATGGCATATTGGGATGTTCAAACAGGTGGCAGAACTACACCAGTTGTTATTACTACAGGAGCAGGTGACAATTTCTTCTCTTATTTACCTGCAGCAATAAATGCTAGTGCAACAAAAACAAGATTAGATAAACCAATCATTGCTGGTAATAAACCCAGTAACGGTGAAACAATTAATTATATTGTTACAGGCGGAAAAACTAATCTTATAACTGTTAATCCACTTAATTCAGCTGCTAAAGGAGTTATTGATAATGCATATTCAATATATAAGTTATTAGCTTCAAGTTTGCAAACAGAGCAAAATGCAAGAGACTTAGCATTACCTACTGGCACAAATGATTTAGTAACTAATGTACATGAAGTATATAGTTTTATGGATAATATTTCAACATACGCAATAGATACTGATCCATTTCAAACTTCTATGACATTGGAAAATATTAGTGCAAACAATATTGGTGGAACTAATCTAATAGCTAGTTTGCGAGAAGTTCGTAACGCACAGAGATTAAATCTTATGGGCGGTCAACTTGATAACGATGTAGTAAAATTGCCTTTGGTGCTGCCTAAAGCATCATCACAGGTAGCAAATATTACATTATTGCATCCAGATGGTAGTATTGTACCCGGCAATGTTACTATTGTTAGTGGTACAACTACTGTACCAGGTAGCACAGGTGGTACTACTGCTAGTACACTTATACCTAATAATTTAAGTATTACAAATTTGGTGAACAATGGGCTTACTGTTCCGATACTATCACCAACCACCGCAGTCCATGATGTTACTTTGTGTAATTGTGACTGTTGGGAATTAGTTAAGTAATTATACTTAACACATTACTTGTTTGTACAAGTAATAGAAAGGAGTAGCATTATGCTATTAAAATTTAAAAACTATTTTGCACTAGTTTTAATTGTATGTGGTCTTACCATGTCATTTAATATAACTAGTGATTTTAAAAATTTAGAGAATAATATTGCTAGTCATGTTAGTTTAAAACAGGTAACTTGTTTAGCAAAAAATATATTCTATGAAGCTGGTCACGAGAGTGTAGAAGGCAAAGCCGCGGTCGCAAGAGTAGTGGTTAACAGAATGAATCATGGCTTTGGAAGTACGCCCTGTCAGGTAATCTACCAAACAGCTTATGTTAATAGCGATGAAGGTAAAATAAAAGTATGCCAATTCAGTTGGGTATGTGAAGGTAAGGGCGATCCAAATACCAATGACCCAAGATATGTTCAAAGTATGGACATCGCATATGATGTGCTTGCAAACAACAGTTACAATGACATATTACCAAAAAGTGCACTATTCTTTCATAATTTATCCGTAACTGTTGACAGTTCTTGGCCTTATCGTAAAATAAAGCAAATAGGTAATCATATCTTTTACAGTAAAAAGAAAAATTAATGGAAAATAATTCAGCCAAAGGCAGAGACAGTTATGATTCAAACGTAGGGAATAACATTGTACATTTTTTTAATCGCAATGTTACTCCCTATGCAACTGAGTCAAGTGGGCCACAATTCGATTTAATTCCAGTCACTAAACAAAAAGACATAATGATTAATCATGCTAGGATATACGCCCAGCAAGAATATGATCGCATTATGGAATTGGTTACTGTGTTACAAAAGCAAGCAGATGATATAAAGCGTAGACTAGATGTAACTGATATGGTTTACAATGCAGAATATCAATTTCAAATTGTGTTGGGACAGTATTATTGGTTAGCTTTTGACACACGAAAACAAAAAACAATACTAACATCACATGGTCCTGATGATTGGAGTTCAGGAAAACCTATACACTATGATTATATAACACAAGTTAAATACATGGGTGATCATACTTGGATGGAGATTAAAGATGTCTAAAATAAATAGTAGCCCTGAAAGATATACTTTTCAAAAAGAAGGGTATATCAAACGTTGTGAGGAAAAAGGTAAAGAGCCTAACCCGGACTATATTGAGATGTACAAGTCTTGGCGAGAACAAGAGATGGAAAAGCTTGTAGATCCTGATTGGCAAAAAGATAATATGGAATATGATTTGCGTAGTACTAAGTGGATTTGTGACAAAGTAAAACAAAGTAATAGTTATGCTCAAAACTTGTATGCATCCATGTGCAATAGAGACTTCATTAAAAATGATGTATGGCCCATTCTTACTGAAGAAACTTGGAGTTGTAGTTGGAGACATGCAGGTGGTATCATCGCTGACATGCAAGAAAAGGGTGACTATATTGATTGGTACTGTTCAGGTATAATGGAAGAAGGTCATGAAATCCCAGGTTTTGTTACTGAAGGCACTGTGACTGATGAGATAGAGCAAGACTTGTTAAAATTAGGATGGCTAGTTTGCCCAGAAGATGCAAAATAAATTGACTTTTATTAAAAAAACACATATAATAGCAACATATTTTGAAACAGGACTAAATAAAACACTATGATGAATAAAACTTGTAACCAATTGATGAAACATAATACTTTATGGGCGACCATAGAGTCATTTGTACCATCATATCCTACAAGTATTCGTGGCACAAATTTTGTTCTAGATCAAAGAGAGCCGGGGAATAGATAAAAGTTTATCATATAACTAAATTCTAAACCCTGGGAATCTAAAAAGTTCTCAGGGTTTACCATTTAGTGTTGCAATAAAACAACAAATGAGGTTTGACAAGAAATGAGAAAAGAAGTAGAATACAAAACTGATAAATTACGTTGGCGAGAGTATACTCACTTGACTCCTGAAAAAGTCAAAGAATTGATACAAGAGAAGTTAAAACGAGCAACTCTTTTAGCCGAGTCTAATAGGAAATTGATAGAACGATCAAAATCTATGTAAGACAAGTGTGATAGTAACGAGGACTACGCTAGACACTATAATAACTAGCAAACGGGCGGCCTTGAGGATGAAGTCTCTTTTGTGAGATGAAAAATTCAAGCGTATTAAAAAGCATAGAGCTGACATGGGCTGAGATGCCGCAGACTGTGCTTTTTAATACACACTTTGGGATAAACATTTAATATGCCTGGACAGTATATTACCCCAGAGTGTTTACAAATTTATTGGTCTATGGTGAAATGGTATCACAACGGATTTTGATTCCGTCGTCCTTGGTTCGATCCCAAGTAGGCCTGCCAAATAATTATTATGGGCAATGCTTTAATTAATAAATATATATTATGACAATAGATTTAACACAACTAATTTTCCGCAAAAAAAATGCATTCTCAAAAGATGAATGTCAATTTTTAATTGAAGAATATGATAAATTAAAAGATGACATACTGTTAGAAAGCTGTTTTCATGCAGTTACAGGAGAAGATACAGTATCAACATTCTTACGAACTGAAATAAAATATGGAACTGAGGCTTGGGATTTAGTATTCAAGGCAAATGAAAATCTTATCAATGAGTACATGGATTACCTAGATGACTTTGGTATGTTTCATGTTGGTATAAGAGAGACTATGCTATATAGTCATATGTATCGTTTACTGAAATATGAACCTGGTAGTAAGATTCATCCGCACATAGATCATGCTACACATGTATACGGTAGTGCTACATTCAATTTGAATGATGATTATACAGGTGGAGACTTTGTGTTTTGGAACGGTAAGCATCGTGTAAAATTAGAGGCTGGTGAAGCAATGATTTGGCCTGCTGACTATTTTTGGGTACATGAAGTAGAACCTGTAGAAACTGGAGTAAGATACTCTACCAATAGTTTTCTATTAAATTTACCTGAACCTATTATAAAACATTTTGATATGCACGAGAAATTAGCGGTAGAACATCCTGACTGCCAAAGATATATTAAAGATCAAGGTTATAAAATCAAACCAAATAAGCGTCTGTAGCTCAGTTGGATAGAGTACTTGGCAACGAACCAAAGGGTCGTGAGTTCAAATCTTTCCAGACGCACCAAGTTAATTGTTAACAAAAGCGATAAAATGAAGTGGCCCTTCTGCCGAACTATTAGGTAATTTAACCCCATATTTCTTGGATGTATCGTGACTAGTGATAGTTATACGACGGGTCTCTTAGCCGGAGAATGAACACAGATATGGGGAGGGCGAAAAGGTCGAACCCTCTTAAACGTGTGATAGTATTTGTTAACAATTATTTAATATGGTGATATAGCTCAGGGGAAGAGCAGATCCTTCATACGGATAAGGTCGTTAGTTCAATTCTAACTATCACTACCAAAATTCTGAGATAGACGATAAGCTTGAGTCCCACTTAGCATAACATATCATGGGGTATGTGAAAACGCCAGGCTGCTATTTGTGGTAGTTAAACTCGCTTATACGAGACAATCACATGAGTCCTCTCAGGAGGATAGTGTGGCTCTCAGAAATCTTTTTATGGTGGCTGTAGCTCAGTTGGTAGAGTCCAGGATTGTGATTCCTGTTGTCGTGGGTTCGAATCCCATCAGCCACCCCAAATCTCAATGCCCCTGTAGTTTAATGGTAAAACGGCGGATTTATATCCCGTAAGCAACAGATAATTGGTTCATGGGAGTTCAATTCTCCCCAGGGGTACCAACACAAAATACCCCAATGGCGCAACTGGAAGACGCACTCTCTTCAAAAGAAAGATGTTGAAGGTTCAAATCCTTCTTGGGGTACCATTGTCGGGTCTTTAATTCAATGGATAGAATACCATGTTCCGATCGTGGTTATACAGGTTCGATTCCTGTAGGACCCACTCAAACCAGCTAAATAATAGTAGTGACTATACCAAAAAGGAGTTTAATCGTGGCAGTATTAGCACTAGATGTGTCAGGAGTTCCCCGTAAGTGGATCTCATATGATGATGCAATTACATACCATGCAAAAAACTCAGTAGCATGGGCAATGGGTGAAGTCATTGCAAAGTATCGTGGTGGAAATCAAAAGAATGGTGAGATGAGTTACCTTGAATCTACTAGCATTATTGCTATTAAAGGTCATGGTTTCAATCCTTATAAACATTCAACAGTTGCATTAACCAATAAAACATTATTCGGCCGTGATAGACATGTATGTGCATATTGTGGCGATCATTTTCCAAACTATCATCATCTAAGCAGGGATCACATTATTCCTAAAAGTAAAGGTGGAGAAAACACTTGGATGAATGTAGTAACTGCATGTCTTAGCTGTAATAGCAGAAAAGGTCATAAACTGTTGAAAGAATGTAAGATGGAATTATTGTATGCCCCATACGTGCCCAATCACTATGAAAATATGATACTTCAACATCGTACAATACTAGCAGATCAAATGGATTACTTGCTTGCAGGTGTTCCCAAGCACAGTAGAATTTTATTGAGTTAGTGTCATACTACTAAATAAAAGTCATATCAACAACAATGCCCTTCTAGTATAATGGTATTACACCTGATTTGTAATCAGGTTACGGCAGTTCGATTCTGTCGAGGGGCACCAGAGTATTCCGCAGAATTCGAGCATGGTGCACGGACTTGCCTGTTAAGCAATGACTAGCTGAGATCGTTACTCAGATGCGGAGCCAATCATCAACGCTAATACTGGCGTTCGTTCAATGGATAGGACAGGATTCTTCTAAAGTCTTAATAGAGGTTCGATTCCTCTACGCCGGACCAATGTAGTATTTTTACAACAAACACATTTGACAGTATATCCAACTAATGATATAATTCATACATGAATTGAGAAATTGATTCAGGAAATATTGAAAAGTGTTTGTAGTAGAAATACAACAAATTAGTTTGACAATAAATCTGAATTATAGTATAATTCATACATGAATTGAGAGATTGTGCTTAGTTCAAAGGTTCATTAAAAAGTTAATTAATGTAGTATTCTGTTTTTAACAGATGCTATATTAAAATATATTGTAGGTTACCTACACCGTTAGGCGGTCTGAGAAAACGAGCAACATTGCAGAAACAGCAATCTCAGAAAGCATGAAACAGGCTACGGCCGGATATAGCGGCGGGTTTGTAGGCAGTAATGACCGTACAGGCTCTTGGGGTAGCGCCCTTGAGTAGAGATAGATGTACAATGGTTCCTGTAGTATGTTTTAATATAGTAATATCATTGTTAAGTGTTATCAGGGTATCGTCTATGGACGCATAGACTATACGGGCCTAACTGGCGAGGAACAGGTCCTGATATAACTGCTTATTCGCTTTGGAAGGTTGCGCACCGACTCCTAAATTGAGCAGATAATACTTAACAATGATTTTGGTCCCATAGTATATCGGTTAGTATAGTGGCTTGTCACGCCATTGAGGCGAGTTCGACTCTCGCTGGGACCGCCAAGTTTTAAAATGTGTGTAGCAGTTGAGTCTGCCATAAAACACGGTTCGCCTGTAGCACGGTACTCAGCCCGACATAAAGAACAGTTACTGACCACACATTTTAATTTGTTTTATGCTCAGATAGTTCCACGCAAAGTTCGCAACTTTGGTCCACGGTGAGTTCGCAACTCATGGCAGTTGGAGAGGTAAAAACTCCCGCCATAGGGGGTCTCCAGTGAGAGAAGGTGCAAATCCTTCATAGAGCGCCAACTTGCTGATGAATATAAAACCACTAAAAATGTAATTTGGTTTATAAAAACTAAACGAACATACAAGTGGATACATGATTAAGTCCCTATAGTTTATGTTGGTTAGAACACCGGCCTTTCACGTCGGCAAGCCCGGATCGTCACCGGGTAGGGACGCCAAACAATGGATAGTGAGTAGCACTGGTGACTGCACCGGATTGTAAATCCGGCTCCTTACGGAATACGGGGTTCGAGTCCCTGACTATCCACCAAGAACACGGAGCGTTGGCCGAGTTGGTCGAAGGCACTTTCCTGCTAAGAAAGCATCGGGGCAAAAACTCTGATCATTGGTTCGAATCCAATACGCTCCGCCATCATTTGTTTTTCAATTTGTTTAAAACTTTTTGAAAAACTTCAATGTCATCGTACATTAATTTTGCAAGTAATCCAGTAAGATATCCTCTTTCGTAGGCTAATCTTAGATGTGGATCATCATACTTACTACCTTCTTGTTGTAGTAGTAATTCAATGAGTTGGCGGCATCTTTCATCAGGTGTCATTAACTATTTATAGGAACATTTTTTTTAAAAGGAGAATTTATGAGATTGTCTAGAACTAGTAAATTGGTTAATGCACTTGAAAGAGGTGAAAAATTAACCTTAGCGCAAGTTAAAGCAAGATATAAATTAAAGGATCCTGCAGTAGCAATGAGTGACTTGAGATTGCGTAATGGTTATGCAATTGAAAATGGATACTTTATTGATACTAAAGGTAGAGTGACAAGAAAATGGTGGTTAGGTACTCCACCAAAACACATTGTAGCAATGGGCTATAGAACAGAGTTAAACAACAAAAGGAAAAATCATGGATAGTGACAAGAGTGGTAAGATAATGGGGGTGAAACTTTAAGGTGAAGTAACTGGCTTTTAACCAGTAAAATTCGGATCGTTCCCGAACGCCCCTACCAAAATTTCCATATAATTGAACTTAGGACTAAATAAGTTAAAGTTAAAAGAAAGTTCAATTATATGAAAATTTGCCCAAAATGTAATAGTGAGCATGATAAACCAGGGACATATTGTTCTAGGACTTGTGCTAATAGTAGAGTATTTTCTGACGAGGCTAAATATAAAAAAAGCATAGCACTCAAAGGCAGAAAGCCTACAGGTATTATAGCAGATAAAGAAGCATGGGCTAATAAAATAAAAGAAACAGCTTTAAGAAAATACCTAACAAAGTCTTTTGATGAGTTAGGTATGGAAAATAAACGCCGAAGAGTATTTGAAGAACAAAAATATTGTTGTAATAAATGTGGTATAAGTGAGTGGTTCTCTAAACCCATCTCTTTGGAGTTAGAACATAAAGATGGAAATAACTTAAATAATACCAGAGAAAATTTAGAAGGATTATGCCCAAATTGTCATAGTATTACAGAAACATGGCGCGGAAGAAATAAGCCTGCTAAAAACGGCATTAACAAAATTAGTGATGAATCATTATTACAATGTCTTAATGAGTCTGTTAATATTAGGCAAGGTTTATTAAAAGCAGGAATAGCGGCAAAGGGTAAGAACTATGAGAGAGCAAAGAGATTATTAGGGCAATGATGTCCCACCATCTGTCCATATAAAAGCATATTTACAAAGTGTGTTTCTATATGATAAGAAGTATGTGTTATAAATAACATATAAGGAACAAATATGAGTAAGAAAAAATTAGTTATCATGGGTCGCGGTACTGCTGGTGTAATAGCATTGGCATACTTTACAAAGTTAGTAGGTGATCAATGTGATATTGAATTGCATCACAATCCTGAAATTCCTCCACAAGCAGTTGGTGAAGGATCACAAGTTTCATTACCTAGGGCATTGTTTGAAAGTTTTGGATTTACGTTTCGTAATGGATTGCCTCATGTAGATGGTTCAGAAAAGCATGGTATATACAAAACGGGTTGGGCTGGTTCAGGTGATTATATGCATGACTTTGAAATGCCTAGTATTGGTATGCATTTTAATGCAGTCAAATTACAGAATTATATACTAGAGACACTTAAAGGCAAGTATAAATTAGTAGAATCTAATATCACTGACCACAGTCAAATTGACGCAGATTTTATCATGGATTGTTCAGGAAAGCCCAGTAATTATGATGACTTCAATGTACTAGAAACTATTCCAGTCAATAGTGTATACGTAACACAATGTTATTGGGATAAGCCTGAATTCAATTATACATTGACATTGGCTAGACCATGGGGATGGGTATTTGGTATACCTTTACAAAATAGATGTAGCATTGGTTATATGTATAACAACACGATTTCATCTATAGATGAAATTAAAGAAGATGTTAAAAATGTATTTGAAGAGTATAATTTGACTCCAAGCACAGATACAAATAGTTTTAGTTTTAAAAACTATTATAGAAAAAAGAATTTTGATGGTAGAGTAGTATACAATGGAAACGCAAGTTTCTTCCTAGAGCCACTAGAAGCAACTAGTATTTATGTAATGAGTCAAATCAATGAACTTGCATTGCAGTATTGGTTTCTTGGATATCCTGAAGATGTTGTACATGTAAGATGCGAACAATTGAATCAGGAAGTGGAAGCAGTTATCATGTTGCACTACTTTGCTGGTAGTAAGTACGATACTAAATTTTGGGATTTTGCAAAAGAACGTGGTGAAAAGTGTATTAAGAATGCACTAGTCAATACAAATAATCTTATAGAATTTATTGAAAAATCTAAAGAAGAGCAAAATACAATGCTTGCAAAACATCAAGGTTGGTCAGCTAGGGGTTATGGAAGTTGGGGCTTTTTTAGTTTCAAACAAAATTTAGAAAATTTAGACCTTTATAAAAAGTTTGATCCACTAATTAGTGATATCATGTCTTCCGCTAAATAGTATAAAGGAACAATAATATGGCAATGACGGACCAACAAAAACAAGATATTAAAGAATATCTAAAAGAAAATTTAACAATTACAAATGAAATAACATCAGACATCTATGGTAATAATCCAGATCAAATTGATTTGACAGTTTTATTAGAAGGTGAAGTTGTTGCAACAACAAGGTTGTATCCTTTAGATTCATATTAAATCAACAACGGGTCATTAGTATAGTGGTAGTGCGATGGTCTCCAACACCATTAGTGGAGGTTCGATTCCTTCATGACCCGCCAAACAATGTATCGGTGGCCGAGCGGTCTACTAACTATTTTATGATGCCATGGCCGATCGGTTAGGTGAAAGTCTGCAAAACTTTCTAGGATGGTTCAACTCCATCTGGCATCTCCAAACATAGTTGATTAAATTTTTTGATTCTATCTTTAAGTTCATCTAATGTAATAGATGGTATATTCGGTGTTGATACTATCAAAGATGGTAAATGCCCAGATGGTATTGATTATGATTGGAACAAAAAGTCACGAATAGGTCGTGTCAAAAAAGAAAGGGTGTAATATGCCTAGCGTATTTTTAGTTAGTGATACGCACTTTGGTCATAAAGGCGTATGTCACTTCACACGTAATGATGGTGTTACAAAACTTAGACCATGGGATACTCCAGAAGAAATGGATGAAGAAATGGTTAAGCGTTGGAACGAACGTGTAAAGCCAACTGATAAAGTATATCATTTGGGCGATGTGGTGATCAATCGTAAAAGTCTTAGTATCATGCATAGACTGAATGGTGATAAAGTTCTTATCCGCGGCAATCACGACATCTTCAAAGATGAAGACTATAGAGAACACTTTCGTGAATTACGTGCGTATCATGTAATGAATGGAATGATTCTTAGTCATATACCATTACACCCAGATAGCTTAGGTCGCTTTGGTGTCAACATACATGGTCACACACATAGTAATCGTGTAATGACTGAAGTACGGGGTGAATATAAAATTGATGTTCGTTATCATTGTGTTTGTGTTGAACAAACAGATTTTACTCCCATACTTTTTGAAGACGTATTAAAACGAATCAAAGAAGAAGGTGGTGAAATTGGATTTAAGAACGGGAATGGTCCTGCGATGTAGTATCTACGGGTACTACATCATTTTTATACTGACTAGATGTTAGTATAGGATCAGGTACGAATTCAGTACTGGTATTCCATTTGGCTCTTGGTACATAAGGTTCATTAGAAAATTTAATGAATAAATTATCTAAGCCTGGATTAGTG
>Ga0208741_10000474_pt1 | contig 19242 bp, 30 predicted proteins | sample CryBogCBE03Jun09_FD_184576 | JGI IMG/M metagenome (GOLD analysis project Ga0208741, IMG submission 184576) | Freshwater microbial communities from Crystal Bog, Wisconsin, USA - CBE03Jun09 (SPAdes) | ecosystem: Environmental > Aquatic > Freshwater > Lake | place: Crystal Bog, Wisconsin, USA...
AACCGGAGAAGTCCAGGGTCTTGTGATTCTTGCACTCAATGACCAGCTCCGGCCCCATGCCGGTGATGTCTCCCTTGTCCAACGTCCCGACAAGTGCTCGACGCTCGGCGTGAGGGTATCCGTTCTCGTTGAGGTAACGGACCACCTCGGTCTCAAAGGCAGTCCCCTTGATCTTGGGTCGGTTAGTCATCGTTCTCCCAACTGTGCCGTGCCAACCCCTCACGGTGGGCGTGGTCGGGGAAGTCCTCCACAAGTCCATTATGGAAGTCGCAGAGCAAGACTACGTTATCCATGTCAGTGATGCTGCCGCCACGGGATCGTTTCAGGATCTCATGGCCGTGGATCTGGCCGTAGCAACGGGTGTCCATGAACATTGGGGCTGAGCAATGCCAGGTGTCGGGAGGTCCGAACCGCTCGATCATCGCAGCCTTGCGTTGTGCGTTCTCACGCCGGCGCTTGGAGCTGACTCGGTTGATGGGACTACGCTTCACCGAACGTCCCAATCCTCGGGGCTACCAAGCCTGACCATGTGGGCGCAGGGGTCCCAGCCTTCCTCCCATGCCTGCTCCTCGGAATCGTGCATTGGGTAGCCAGCATGGGTGTTGCAGAACTGCTCGGTGCAGTAGCCATGCTCGATGCCAAAGCGCAGCCACTCGTCAAACTCCATGACCTTCTTTGGCTGCTTGGCTCGATGCGCTCGGGATCGGCAGGTGTCGGAACAGTAGATACGGGGTCGGCCTCGCAGCTCACGTCCGATGGTCTTTCCGCACACGGGGCAGTCACCATCCAGCGTCATAGTCTGCCCCATCGTCATCCAGGAAATCGTCGTAGTCAGGCTCGGCGTGACAGCCACAGTCGCAGGACTCGCACTCGCACTCGTCCTCATGGCTGCACACATCGCCCTGCTCATCGACCTTCTCGGCCTCATCCACGCACGGGCAGTCCTCGCACCAGTCCGGTGCAATCTCGCCAACGTGCATCAGGTCACGCCTGCTCATCCCATCGGGATAGTTACTCATCTGTCTCCTCCTCCTTCAACGGTGTCATCCGGTTCCTGTTCTTGATGCACCTATGGGCTGCTTCGATCATAAGCCCCTTCTGCACCAGGTTGCAATACGGGCAACGGAATGTCCTCATGCTTCCAACTCTTCTAGCACCTGCCGCACCTCGCACTCCTCGTCACAGTCAGCGTGCTCCTGCTGCGAAAGCTCAATCAGGCGCTCCACAGCACCGATGCTCAGCGACTTGACGCGGATGGCGGTCATCGCCTTGCCTCGCTTCACCATCTTCAAGCGGTAGAAGTAGTCCAAGGACTTGTGCTGGTAGTTCTCATCCACGTTCACAATCGGGGTGCTCATGGGTGCCTCTCAATCCATTGAGTGATGGCACGCAGAACTAGGTCTGCGGCCTCAGCAAACTCAGCAAACGCCTTGTTCTGCTCCTCCAACTTGATGACTCTCAGTTGGAGCTTGATCCAGTCATCATCGCTCAGTGTGTCTAGGACGCTCACTTGCCCTCCAACGGTCGATCTAGCCCGTCAAGTTCACGCAGCGCATCCATCAGGCGGGCAAGTTCAGCGCCTTCCATGAAACCAGGATTCCCGATTGAGGAAACGAAGTCTCTCGCTGCCTTCACGACTGCACTTTTCAGGGAGTTCGTGTCGCGTATCTTCGGGAGTGGGTCGGTGCAGATGTGGCCGGTGCCGTTGTGCCAGCGGTTGCAGTCGGGGCAATGGTAGAGAGTCATTGCTTCTCCCAAGGTGTTTGCTGTGTGAGGAAACACACCGATTCAGTGAACTTCTGCTTTGTTGCCGATGTTGCACGCTTCACGTCACCAGCGTGCGTGGTGTGCTCGACAACACTTGACTCGCTCATCGCACCCCTGCCCTTCTGATCGGTCGCGCCGCTGCGAACCCCCCCCCTTGTGGAAGGGTTCGCAGCACTCGACCGATTGTCGGCCTCGAACTCTGCCGTTCGTCCGTACTTCACTGCGGCAGTGAACATCGAAAGATCGTGAAGGTTGTGTTGGCTCATCGCTCCCCCTCTAGTGCTGCTCGGCAAGCCGCTTGGATCTGGCGCTCAAAGAAATTGCCAGGGTCAGCCATAGATCGGTGCATTGCCCACCATTCAGCCTCGTTGCGGGTGATCGTGATGGTCACGGTGTCGCTGCGGTCGTTGAAATCATAAGTTGCCATGTCTACTCCCCCAGCGCTGCTCGAAGCGCCGCATCGAGTTCGAGTTCGTGCGGCCTGTCCTCTGCCGGGTAGTAACGGTGGAGCGCCTCTGCTGACTCACGGCTGATCGTGATGGTCACGGTGGACCGTTCGTCGGCCTCGAACTCTGCCGTTCGGCTCATCGCTCCCCCTCTAGTGCTGCTCGGCAGGCTTCGGTCAGTTCGGGGCTGATGACCTTCCAGTCTTTGAGGTCGTGTTCGGCAAGGTCTTTAGCGACGTCTCGGCTGATCGTGATGGTCACGGTCTTGGCCTGGCGCTCATCGAGCAGGGGCTGGACTGCTGCTCGGTGCTGCTCGTAGATGCGATCGTGGCGGTCGAGCCTGTAGCCATGCTCTCGGATGACGAGGTCGTGCTTACGCTCGTCCTCTTCGAGCATCTTGATCCGACGCTCCAGGTCCTCGATCTTGCGCTTGCGCTGGCTCATCGCCCCTCCTCCAGTGCTGCTCGGATGGCTTTATCAACGGGTCCCCAAGCAGTTGCGTGAATGTGATCGTCGTCGCTTGCCCACCGCTCGGCGTCCTCACGGCTGATCGTGATGGTCACGGTGCCGCTACGTTCCACCCCGCTTTCGGGGTGTGTTGCAGTAGCGGAACTTGAACCAGCGTCAAGTTTCGTGACACTTGGCTGCACGTCGGCAATCTCGGACACGGGGTCGATGTCCGACGATTCGGACACGTTCAAGCTGACGAAACGGGTAAGTACATCCACATCGTTGTCCTGTGGGCGAGCGGTCACTTGCGTACCCTGAGAGGTACTGTTCTGGCTCAGACCGTCCTGGGTGCTGTCTGGCACCTCGCAATCACACACCATGCAGTAGTCGGGGGTGTGGTCCCCCGCACCGTGGCCGCAGATGCGACAAGTGTTGTTGATGATGTCAATGACATCCGGCGACAGGTGGAAGTAGGAACCGATCTCGGCGTCACTCACCACGGAGATCCCTCTCAAGCTTGGCCTTCTCACGGGTCAGGTACTCATCGTCCTGGCCCTGAGCGATGCGGTCCTCGATCTCCTCCAACGCCTCAATCGCAGCAGCGTAGGCAAGGCTCGGTCCCTCGCCGGGGATGGTGTCGTAGAGTGACGTACCCTCGGCGTACTCAATGCCGTAGCCCCCAGCGTGCTCACGGAAGATCCGGTAGTCCTTCCGCACGATGACGGTGCAGGTCTCCTTCCCCCACGGGAACTCCTTCCAGTAGAGGACTTCACCGCCCTCCTTGTGGAAACCGAGCTCCTCGATCTCCTGTGCAAGTTGCTTCATGTAGCCCACGATTATCTCCCTTGGTAGTGGTGCTGTCATTGAATCATGGATTACGTTTCGTGTCAACCATCAATATCAATGTTGTTGGCGATCAGCGTCGTCAACTCCATCAGCTTCTCGGTCGGTGTTCCCTTGGCCTTCTCCACCAACTTCGCTCGGTAGGCCCTGACTTCCTCGGTGGGCTGGTTCTCGTTGCGTTGCAGGGAGCGGCGAATGTCGGCACGCTCACGGTGGTCCGTCCCACCCCAAATGCCACGCTCAAAAGAATCCAGGGCCATCTTCAAGCATTGTTCCCTCACGGGACAACGGTTGCAGTACGACAGCGCCTCCTCCTTGAAAACTTTGCTGGCCTCACTAGACACCGAGCGTGGTCCCGTCGAGGTCTCGTCGTAGGGGAAGAAGATGTTGATGTCCACCCCCTTGCAGGCTGCCTCATCCTGCCAATCCGATGCCCCTGACTGTGCTGGCCCGCTTCGATGGTCCACGACAACCGTGCGTCGGCTGTCGGCAGTCTTGTTACGGATCAGCGCAGCAGCCTCCTTGCACGAGTCACACCGGCACTTCTTCCGGTGGTACATATGCGACGTACCGATCTTGTGGTACGGAGCGGAGCAGCCGGGGTTGTCACAGCAAGACTTCATCCCCCCTCCTCGTCTAGCAGGATGCAGGCGATGATGGCGTAGGAGGCAAGGTCGATCAGGGAATCCCGTGCGCTCTCGTTCTCCAACTTGCCATTCTCAATCAAGCTCTGCAACCGGATGATCTTGTCGTTGGCACGGATCATGGTCCCGATCCAGGGCGAGATCCCCCACCCTGCACTCGCACGGACGTTGGCAAGAAAGTCATCTCCCGTGCCGTAGTCCGCAGACTTCCTCTCATGCGTTGCCTTCAACTCCGCAAGGATCTTGTGGAATCGAGGGTCGCCCTTCTGCGAGGGGGGCATGTAGAACTTCTCGTCGTTGTAATACTCGCTCATCCGAGACCCCAACGCAGGTTCATCCCCACCTCCTGAGCGATCAGCTCAAAGGACTTGACCACCTCGCCGGCCTTGTTCGTGTACTCGGTGGGCTGCAACTCACCCACCACGATCAGCGACGAACCTTTGTGGATCACGGCAGACGCCTGCTCAGCGATTGCCCCGAACATCTTGAGGTCGCACCAGATCGGGACCGAGGTCCACTCCCCGTCCACCTTCTTGCGCACCTCAATGGCGAACCCGACTCCGCACCAAGCGTTGCCTGCCTCCGAGAAACGAAGGGCAGGGTCATCCCCGAGACGACCGATGTATGTGTTCTGCATTTCTCTCTCCTTACTTGGCGATTTCAATGGCAACGGCAACCAAAACGGTGCCGATGATGATGATGGATGCTGCGAGTGCGACGAAGAACCGCTCCATTAGAACGGCCTCTCATCGTGCGAGCCGGGGAAGGCGTCTGCGATCTTGTTCATCGTCCCCGACTGCGGTGCCTGAGTGAGCTTGGTGGCGGCAGCGAAAGCGGCGGCGACCTGCTTCTCACTGAGGAACTTGAACTTCTCACCCTTGCCGTGGATGTCCGTCAGCATCTCGGACGCACCAGGATGCTTTGCTCCCTCAGCGATGGTCGCCCAACGGCTGTCCTCCAAGGCGTTGATCTTGCCGGCTGGGGGTGCCTGCTTGTTGGCAGCGACGGTTGACCGTGCCTGCTCAATGTGCGGAGCAGGGTCGGCGTGCTTGGGCTTGATCGTCGGCATCCCCGAGCCGGCGTTGCCATCGTCATCGTCGTCGGCCACCAGACCAAGGACGCTCATGTACGAGTAGCGACGGGCGTAGGTGACTGCCGATCCCTGTCCCTGCGGGTCGCTCTTGACCAAGTGCAGGCGCATGGCGTGGGCGATGTACTGCCCCGACTCATGCAGCAGGTAGGTGGTCATCGTGTCGTTGTCACCCTCCACGCTGATGTGCTGCGAGATCGACAGCCCATGCTTGTTGAGGATGGGCGATGCCACCGCAACCACCACCGGCAGACCGGCGTACTTGCTCTTGAAGAACGGGTTGCTGCTGTCCTTCGGGATGGCGGTGAACTCTGTCTGCGCTGCACACAGGGCCTTCGCCAGTTCGTTGATGCTCTCACTCTGCATTACTTCTCCTCCTTCGGGAGCTTGATGATCTTGTCGAGGGGGACGATGATCTCCTCGTAGTCCCCATCGGGGTCAGCGATGACATCCGTGAGCGGGATTCGGTGGTCGTAAATCTTCACCACCACCGACTGCACAACGTCAATGACCACGGCCTCACTCCACTCGCCGTACTCCGGCTCAATGTTGATGAGAACGATCTCTCCTGGGATGATGCTCACTTCTCCTCCTTGATGTGCGGGTTGGCGGGGGTGTCGGGACCATCGGTGATGCAGGTCTCACGGTACGAGCAGTAGACGCATTGCCAGGACTTGTCGGTCTCGGGGTTCAGGTGCTCCTCTGCGCCACTGTCGTTGATGGCAAGACGGGGGGGCAGGCGGTCCATGCGGAGCTCATCAAGGATCGTCAACTGACGGGCGATCTCGGCGTCAGCCAGTGGCTCCCACACTTCCTTCGGGATGATCCACTCGGAGATGCAGCGGTTCCACTCCGGCAGTTCGAGGCGTGATGCCTTCTGGCGGGAGATGGCTTCGAGGGCGATGTGGCCGATGATGATGGTGTCGCACCCGTTCGCCTGAGCGTTCAGCGCCGACTGCAAGATGGCGGAGTAGCGAGGACCACCAGGGGCGTTCATGCCACGCTGTCCGGCACCGATGGACTTGGAGTAGGCAGTACCGCCCATACTCTTGAACTCAAGCAGCACCTTGCCAAGACCGGGGACATCGGGGACGATTCCATCGAAGTGACCCGAGGAGGTCACGACCTGGCTCTTGCCCTCAAACGTGGCCTCGGGGTAGCGGCGCAGAATCGCCTCCTGAATCCACTCGTGGATCATGGTGCCGAGCTCCGTGACCAGCGTGGAGGGACCGTCGAACGGCTCACCCTCCAAGCCGAGGAACGAGTACGCCATCTGACGCTCGCACTTGCCGGCGTCGGAGTAGCGGAACGGGGTGTTGAACGCCTGAGCCTTCTTCCCCTTCTCAGCGTTCGCCTGCATCATGTCCTCAAGGAACAGATGGGTGAACATGGGCTGTCGTGGCTGCATCCAGTCAGACATTGACTTCCTCCTTGAAGATGCCGAGAGATGCCTCTCGGTCCTTGATGTCGCTCCACTCTCGGACCGCATCCTCAAGGATACGGGTCACCAGTGACAGTTCTGTGAGGAGCCTGACTGACGCCTCACCGATACCCAACAGGGCATCGTACTCATCCAGTGAAATCTCCACTGTCTCTCCCTTGGTTTCGTGACCTCTCGGTCAACACAAGGGACACTACACACGCAGCCGGCGCTCGTCAATACTTTCTTTGAGAGAACAGTGGTGACCGTGGTGAAGGTCGGCCAGCGTGGAGATCAACCTGCTGGGCTGCGGGAGCTGTGCGAGGGGGGCGATGCGATAACTAGCGGCGCATCGAGGGCAGGTCACTGTGAGGTACATCTGAGTCCTTGAACTGAGGAGCGTAGGACTTAGGAGTGTAGTCCCTCAGACGCTTGCCTGTATAACGCCTGCACAGGTAATCCATTGACACGCACATGATGTCGTAGGAGCCATCCTCAACCTGGTGCTTGACGATGATCCCTCGCCAATACGCTTGCTGCGGACCGAGGTAGTCCTCGTCGTGCATGTAGAACGCACCCGCCACAAGACCGTTCTGCTGCCTGCCGGCAACATATCGGAGTCCATGCAACAGCACCTGCTGGTGACCCATCGTGAACGAGTGGCCAATGGTCTTGAGCCTGGTCTCCATGTTGTTCCCACCATACGGGCGACCGTTCATCTGGTTGTAGAACAAGTGTGCGTAGGCGACCCCATCGAGCCAGAGGATGTGGCGGTAGGGGTGGACCTGCCAACCGCTGCGCTCGTAGTCAAGATCGTTTAAGGAGATAGTGCCTTCCAGCTTGGCATCCAAACTGACAGCACGGTCGATCCGGTCCTCATGGTTCCCGAGGGTGAGGTGACGCTCAGGGTCCCAACGCTTCTCCTTGTACCGCTTGCGGACTTGGTTGTACTCCACCAAGGGCTGATTGAGTACAGACCATGCGTAGTTGCTTGCCTTGATGTCGGCTGCATAGCGGCGTCCTTCCATCTCCTTCTTGCCCTTGTCGTAGAGCGAGAGGGATTCCATGTCAGCGAAGTCGCCAAGACAGATGATCTTGACGTTGGGCTTGTGGGCGAACTCGTCCACGATGTACTGACCCGCCCACCGAAGATGGTCGATGGGGACACCTGGCTTTACCTGACAGTCAGGAATGACCACATGCGTCGTTGGTGCGTAACCCTTCATATGGCTCCCCCTTGGTAAGGGTTAGGTTTCAGTCCACATTGCGAGCTGTGCAGGCGTCACCTGGTACGGGTCGTAGTCACCGGGGACATCCCAGCCCCCGTGCTCCCATGACCGTGCAACGAGAGCGGAGCAGATGAGAGCGGTGCCGTGGCGACGGAAATCAAACCGCAGCCACGATGGGGTGATGAGGTTGAGTGCAATGGAAAGAATGGTTGCAACGCTGTACTTGACTCCGACTTGGTGCAAGGCGTAATCAACGGCCCTAACACGATCCACGTTAGCAGGGCAGGGGCGGATCTCGGTGTATCCACGAGGTGCTACATCTTCAATCCAACAAGTCTGACCCAACCGTCCCATCTGCACGCACTTGATACCAGATGTGGTATTGACCACCATTGCGGCGTGGTTCCACTTCTTGTACTTCCGCCACGAGGGACGGAGCCACTGGCCGAACCGGATCAGGGTAGCGAAGGCACCCTTGTTGTGCGCTAGGACCAGATCACCCGGCTGTGGAGTTTGCTTGGGTCCACCCAATGTGTCGGACATGACTTACCTTTCTCCACTCGGGAGCAACACTTCTCAATTGTACACTTCCAGCATTTCGTACCTGTAGGAATCTGCGGGTAGAAGAAACAGGACTCACACTTGGGGAGTAAGGGCGGCAACTTGCGCTTCGAGCTTCTTGATCCTTGCGTCCCTGTCGTCGTCCTCGGCGGCATCCTCAGAATCCTCCATCCCACTCGCCAACTTCACTGAATGGTGAGTCACGACAAAGGCAGTACAGAGAATGGGAATAATCCCGAGGTAGCCCTTCCATCCGTACCCGTGCGTCAGGTCGTTGGCGGAGATGGAGAGAATCAGGATCTTGGCGATGTCCCCGAGCACGTCCATTGCCCCGGCCAGGTTGGGTCGGTTGGTGTTGATTGCTCGGACGAGGAACGTCCCCACCGAATCCTGAATCGCCATCCCGACGCACCCAATGGCCGAGAGCCATGCGATCTCCCCCCACATCAGGGTTCGTTGCGACGAAGGATCTGTTGTACGTCCTCAAGGATCTCACTGGTCTCCTCCAACTCCTCGACCTGCTCCTGCTGCAAGAGGACGAGGGAATCCATGACCCCCTGCTGCCGCTCCATAATCAGCTCAAGCTTCTTTGCCGTGGCTGCCGAGGACTGAGCGAGGGCGGGCTGGGTGATAGCGGAGTAGACCGTGAGGACCATGAGCAGGACAAAGAAGTGCGGATCAAGGTCGGGGCGCACGGCCTCCACGATGACAATAATGGCGCAAACAAAGAGGGTCTGCCACACGCACGAGGGAGAGGTGAACCAGACATCAAACCGCTCAAGCGCACGGGTCTGCCACTTGTGGAACCGAGACTCAGGGCGACCGATCATCGCTTCCTCCACCAACGGATCGTGCGGACGATCCCTGCCACGATTCCGACAAGCGCACCTGCAACGATGAACCCCGAGGCGAGCGCCCCGAGGACGTTGTTCAGGTACGGCCAGTTCATCAGACGCCTAGCGCAGCCCATGTAGCAGGACCGACAACACCATCTGAGAGGAGGTTGTGGGTCTGCTGAAACATCTTCACGCTTGCGGTGGTGGCGGGACCAAACACACCATCTGCTGCAATACCGAGGTGCTGCTGCAACTTGATGACAGCCATGCCCGTAGCACCCTGCGAGAGAACCGGGAGGGTAGCGGGCGCAGCGGGTCCAGCAGGAGTCTTGCCATGATGCAGAAAGGAGATGATGCCGGGGAGCTGATCAAGAACAGGCTGACCAGGGCAACCCTGATGTCCACCACCTGCGTTCCCAAGCTCACCGTGACCCAACCACCCCGTCCCGTTGGGATCGAAGGTGCGACGGATCGGGAGGCCGTGAGCCTCACGCGCCCACTTCATCAGGCACGCAAGCGACCACGCCTGCTTGTCCGTCAGCCGCTCGCCAGCGTAGCCCTCGTGCTCGACCGAGATGGCCTGCCCGTTGTAGTTGGCCTCAGCCCATGCGATGTCGGAAGTGTCAACCCACTGGTAGATGGTCCCGTCCTTGCCGATGCCAAAGTGCGCCGACACCTGAGCCGAGGGATTGTGGAACCAACCATCGGAACCACCGAGGGAACCCTGCATGATGTGAACCACACCAAGCTTGATCGGCCCCATCTTCCCACCGATGTTGGGGACAGGACCGTGCCACTGAGCGAAAGGACAAATAGCCATGATTACTCCTAAGTGAGAGGACCGAGGTAGGTGACGGTGAGAAAGTTCTTGCCCGAGGACTTCGGGACCGTGACGTTGTTCGTTCCTGACGTAATAGTCGTAAGCGAGATGTACGGGGTGATCGTCTTGGCCGTGTTGGACGGGTTGATCGGAACCACAACCTCAAGCGTCCCCACCGTGTCCACCGCCGAGTTCGCCGTGAACGCAGAACCGTAGTGAGTGACAGTGGTGGAGCCAGTCGTATCGGGGGTGACGAGGACCGGCATGACGAGGGCGTTGCCCGAGATCGACGTTGCCTGCAAGCCGGTGCGAAGGGTGATCTTGTACAGCCCTGCACGGTTGATCGTGACCACGTTAGAGGAAACGGTGGGGGTGTTGGTCCCGAGCGTGTAGGTGGAAGCAATGGAGAGCTTGACCTGCTGATCTGCCGTGGAGTTGGTGCTGATGGTCTGTGCCGTGCCTGCGCTGTTGTCAAACTGGCCGTGCGGCGGGATGTTTGTCACCCACTGTAGTCCGGTGCTGGTGGTCTGCAAGGTCGTTCCCTGAACGCCCGCACCGAGCCATGCGGGGACACCGCTGTTGGTGTACAGAAGGGCGTTCTGGCTGTTGGAGCCAACTGCGAGGCGGGCGAGGGCGTTCAGCCCGCTGGCGTAGAGCATGTCGCCCGCAGTAGTCACCTGCCCTAGCGTCTGGTTGGCAACCTTGTTCGCCTCGTATGCCTCCACAGAGGAGAACACCGGCATGACAACCTCGCCGGCAACGTGGCTTGAAGCAGTCGTGCCATCGTAGCCACGGCTTGCAATGTTTACCTGCGTCCCGCTGATGCCGGAGCACAGCACTTTCTCCTCGTTGGACCCTCCGTAACCGATGACGCACACGAAGTTGCCCGAGTAGCCAAGCTGCTGCGAAGAACCGTTGGTCTCAACCCAAGTGGCAGAGTCGGCGCTGGCGATGTTGAACGATGCAACAATATTGTCCATCCCCGCCTGCAACGTAGAAGCCTGGGCCAAGCCAGAGTAAGAGCGAACAGAAAACGACATCAAACTATCCTATCATCCGGTAATGGTCTTGAGAGTAACAACAAGGTCGCCGTGGTAGCCACCTTGAACCGTGGGGCGTCGGCGCTCGGGGAGCCATTCAATGAGGTCCACCGTGACGGACGCTGACCACGAACCCTCAACGTAGGTGACTACCTTCTGCTGCTGACGCAACAGCTCTAGGTACTTGTACTCAACGTAGGGATCTTGGTAGACCATCGTTCCGTCCATGTCAAACGGCTCGTAGAACAGCAGGACAGCCATGATGGTGATACCAGATGGGATACCAGGCAGGGCCTTCAAGGTCCAACGGTTGAGCGTCGGGGAGACATAGTTACCATTGGCATCGGTGGCGGGGTAGAGGTCCGTGTAGATGCGGTACTGCTCACCGAACTGTTGGGTGGGGAACGGAAGCGTGGTCTTGGCAGCAAGGCCGGAGTAGGAACCAATGCTCAAGGCGGCACCATTGTCCACCGCAACCTCAAACGCTACCGAGGAACTGGTGGAACCACTGATGTTTTCAATGTTGGCGTCAATGCTGACAGCGTTCTTGAAATCGGGGATGCCGTAGGTGATGAGGCCGGAGTCCACCTGCCCTTCCTCAACGCAGTTGTCAAGGTCGGCGGTGTAGATGGCGGCGTTCCCCGAGATCGGGTCAAAGGAGATTAGGGGGCTGTTGTTGATGGGGTCGAAGTCCAACCACGTCACGGTCCCCTGCCCCGAGATCATCAGGTCAGAAGCGTAGGCAGGAGCTTGCGTGTCGATGAAGCTCGTCAGGTCCATGCGACCCAAGCCCGAGGAGGTGGAGTCGTAGTTGTTCCAGGCGAAGTAGACGTACCTGTCGTAGCCCATGATGGCGGTGACGGGGGAGGAGACAGGCTGAGTGATATTGGGGATCAGCGGTCCCGACTTGAGATCGCCCGTGTTGCCCGTGGGATCGAGTGCGTTCAGGGTTTCGCACATTCGGATTCCCTTATTTGTACCCACGAAGATGTAGTTCAAGTAGTTACGAATAGCCGTGGGGTACTCGCCTGCGGGCATTGGAAGGGCGACAACAGGAATGGTCAACCCACCTGAAACGGCTACTGCCGTGGTGGAAGATGCCGTGCCAGAGGTCAACGTGCTGCGGTAGACAAGACCAGGATCTTCGGTGTCGTCAGGGTGGCCCGCAAAGTAAATCTGTGACGAACCACCTGCGATGCCCGTCCACTTCCACTGTAGGTTCGGGTGGGTGTAGAGCAAGCCCGCTTCTACGGGTTGGACGCCTGCAAAGTTGGGAACAGCGGCGCTGGTGCTGTTGATGCTGTAGATCGGGGTGCCTGCGTTGTGGGCGGCAGCGATGGTGGAGAGCTGACCACGGGTGACGGTGCCGAGAGAGGTAGCGCCCATGTTTGGAGAAGAACCGACCTTGATGATCTCGCCTTCAATCTGCACATAAGCACCAGTGCCAAGTGCTGACTGCAAATAGTCAACCGTGATTGAAGTCTGAGACGAGTTGATGTTGGCAGCCAAGTAACCAACAATCTTCGCCACGGCAGTTCCCTGCTTTGCACTGGTCAGGTCAAAGACGCTCGAACCCGTGGGGACGGTCATAACGCTGCTTGAACCGAGGGACTGGATGTTGTTGAGCGCCATGATGAGACGCCCGCCAGCCCATGCAAGCACCCCCGTAAGCGAAGTCCCGACGAGGGGAGTGAGAGTCCAAGAGGTGAGCTTGGCGCAACCGTCAGTGTTGCCAACGATGGTGTTGAACAAACCAGCGGTGGTCAGCACCCATACGTTATATCCATCGGTAACAAAGTCAAGGATCGTCCCCGTGATTCCCGTGGCAAGTGCCGTGTAGGGAGTGACGGTGGTGTTGGTGTGACCTACAACGCCGGTGTTCTGTTGTCCTCGAACGACCGTGATGTCGTAATATCCCAAGCCGGAGTTGTACGACCACGAACTGACCAACATGACTTCGGAGTCAATGATGATGTAGAACAGTGATCCACTAGCGGGCCAACCAGCGGTGGACTTGACGCTGAACGTCGTAGTGCCACTACCGACAGGTCCAACGGACTGAGTAATGCCGATCTGGTTCGGCCAGTAGGAAGTAAAGCGGATTGTGTTGCCGTCCTGCCAGTAGACATAGTTGCCGACTCGAATAGCCTTGACAACATTGGTGCTGTTGGCGGCGGTGTACTGAACCTTGGTGTCAGGGAGGAGTTGAAGCTGCCACTGGGTCCAGGGGTCAACACCCTTGCTGCGGTAGAAGCGAGCCTCATCGGACTTCTTGCGGTCAAAGTAAATCTGTCCCGCACCGAGCGACCAATCCCGTGCCTCCCGTCGCCACAGTCCCTCGGTGGAGATGGTGCCATCGTCGGGGTTGTTGGTAAAGTGGAGCGACTGACGCTGCGGTGGGATGGACTTGTGCTTGAACGCTTCACGGCGGTACGGCTCAAAGGACGTATCCACCATGTAGTTCCGACCGTCAATGCTGACAGGGAATCCACCTGTAGGGGGAATAGAGACAGCAACGGACGGGGTGGGGATCTCCTCGCCAAAGCGAAGCAACTCTGTGCCGGCGACAGTACCCGAACGACTCCGGTAGGGGAGGGTGTAAGAGTGCGTGGGGGTGAGAGCGGCCACTACCAACCCTCGACTCGGGTGTACTGGCGCATGAGACGATCTGCTTCCTCACTGATGCGTGAGTTGTACGTCATCATCAAAGCCTGTACAGAGTTGGAGATGGAGCCGGCAGGAACCTCGGGGGCCTTGCGAGGATCGGGCTGGCTGTTCATAAAGTTCCTGCGGATCTCACGGGGCAGGGTGAGCTGGATCTCAGCGCCGAGGGGCGGGATGTCCACCATTGTCGCAGTCATCCCCGTAGCAGCAGCCACATCGGACGTGCTCGCCCATGCAGCCGGATCAACCGTGGTGAACGGGGCGCTGTACTGAACGTACATCGGCATACCAGGGTAGCCCGACTCGTAGACAACGATGCCTGCGCCCGAGGGGAACACACCGGCGTCGGGGATGGAACGGAGCACCTTCCACTTCTTGATGCTTGGGTAGTTCCTTGTCGGGTACGGGATCTTGTGGCGAATCTCCATCACGTCGATGAAGTTCGTCGGGATGCCAGCAAGGTCGTAGCCCATGTAGACGGGGTTGTAGGTGATCGTCTCCACGCCCACCTTGAACAGACCGTTGCCGGGGGAGGACAGGCGGAGGAGTTCGTCATTCAGCGCCACGCCGACATCGAACTTGGTGTACACCGGCTGGATGTAGACAAGCGTTCCGCCCGTGTGCGCAGCAGCAACGGAACCCTCGTACCCACGAACCACAGTCACCGAGTTGGAGGTGCTGTTGTAGCCCGTGACGTACATGACTTCAAGGTCAATCGAAAGAACCGCACCCACCCGCAGAGCGTTGGTCGGGACAGTGGAGGGGTTGCTGCCCGATGGGGGAGTGACGGAGAAGGTGATGTCAGAGGAGGAGATGCCACCGGACCAGGTGTTCGTTGAGGAGTTGTACAAACCAAGCTGCACCGTGGCATCTGCGGAGCCTGAGTAGACACGACGCCAGACCTTCTCGATCCAATCGTTGAATGAGGTGGTCATGCTGCGAATCCTTCGTCAATGCTTTGGGGGCGGGGCTTCTCGTAAATCGCCTTCTCAAACGGGTCAACGCAAGAGGGGTCAACGTACCCAGCGTCGTAGAGAACCCGCTTTACGTCTGCTGTTACATTGTACTCTTTATTGGGAACGAATGAATGAGATCTGTCCCCGATGTTGCAGTCAATGGGCTTCGTGACCCTGAGGCTGAGGTAGGTCTGCGGGCAGACGAACCACTTGTCCGTCACCTTTCCCTGTTTCGGCAACGCCCGCAGAATCTCCTGAGCCGTGCGGTCCCAAGTGAACTCACGAATCTTCTCGGCATTCTTGAGGGCGAGGGCTGCGTAGTGACCGTAGTTCTCAAACACGGCAATAAGGGTGTCAAGAGCCTGGTCCTCGCTCGGCTCCCACCAGTTGCCTGATCTGCCAACGATCTCGGTCTCGGCTTTGACTTCACGCCACCCGATTCCAAGTCCGTACTTGGCAAACTCAGCATGTCCGTGAGCATCGGTAAGGATGGTGGGCTTGCCAGAGGCGATGGTCTGATGCGGGATCATCCCCCATCCCTCACCCCTGCTCAGCCCGAGGTAGACATGGGCGGAGTCGTAGAGCTTCTTCTCGTCCTCCTCGGACAGCACCTCGTCCACGACGATGATGTCATCGTACTTCTTGGAGAGGTTGACGGGAGACTTGATGATAAGCCTCGGGCGAGGGTATCCCTTTCGCACAATGTAGTCAGAGAACCTACGGAACACCTTGATCGAGATGTCAATGCCCTTGCGCCGGCCACCCCTGCCAGCCGTGATGACAGTAAAAGGGTCCGACATAACGTGCGGCGTTATGCTCCACAGGTCGTAGTCGCAGCCAAGCGTGAACTTTGTCGTGTTTGGGTTGATCCGAGAGAACATTGACAAGTTCTGCTCCGAGGGAACCAGGACTCGATCAAACAAGGGAACGGCAGTAAGGTGATCCATCGCAAGCTCAGTGGATTCCCACATCGTCAGCAGGGAAACAGACTGTCCCTCCCACCAACCCTCGGGGCGCTGAGGGGGGCAGGTGAACAGGATCGGATCTTTACAATCCCGTTCGTAGTCCACCACTTCAACGCCCGCCCGTTCTAGGGCAGCACGGATCTCATGGACCATCCGACCGTATCCGGTCCAACCAATCCTGTCTCCGTAGATTTGCAGCCTCACCGCTTGGCAAGTTCCTTGACGGTGGTTTCCACCTTGGAGGCAAGACCCTTGTTCCCAAGAAGCTTGCCAGTCTCAATCTCGTGCTTGGTGTGGGCTTTGTCCTGCAACTCGGCAGCGCCCTTGAGTCGAGCGGGCTGGATGCCCTGCTCACGCATCGCCTTGAAAGCGTCACGGTCCTTGGTCAACTGCTTCTCGGCACGGTTCGTCTCGGCAACCGAGTTGTTTCGTGTGGGCATAGACGAGGCCGAAAATGAAACAGAGGCGACCTTGCAATACCAGCAGGTCTCACCAGGGCAGTCGTGCTCCATCATGGCAGGGTGTTCCCAGCCTTGACGTTCAGTGCCTCTACCCCACCAAGTCCATTGGTGCCGGCGATGCTGTTGCACGCACCAGCAAACTCAAGGAATGGGGGAACAGTGATCCCTGCCTTGACGTTGAGGGCGTGGATCAGCTCAAGGTTGGTCGTGCCGGCGTAGGCGTTGGCAGCCCCAGCGGTCTCTAGGTTGGTGGTCCCGGCAAGCTGATTCAGCACGCCAGCAAGTTCCTTGTAAGGCATTAGACATACTCCACTGTGTAGCCAGCGGCCATCAGAGCGACAGCCTCGTCTTGGGTAATGGCATGGGTGTGACCACCCTCGTATATCTTAGCAATGTACGGGGACAGTGCAGTTGTCGTAACGGTTCCGTCAATGTTGTACACCGTTGAGTAGGTGTTGGGAAGCGCACCCGTGGGCCAACTAACTTCTGGCCCATAGACAATCTGACCGTTGACGTATGACGGAGGGTTCCAACCGATCTTTGTTGGGTCGTTGTTCAAGATCCACGGCAGGGGGTAGCCACTGTTTGCGTTCTCGGGGGTGGCGGTGTCCTGCACAAACGTCCCGTCCGAGAGAAGGTAGACGTTGACCCCTCGATACCTGGTTGCGTAGTGGCGGAACAAACGCACCTGTAGACCGCTTGAATCGGGAAGGTAAGGTGCGATGTCCTTGACCGTGGGTGGGGTGAAGTATGGCTTTAGCCCAACAGTGCCATCAGCATCATACGCACCTACGGCATAGGCGGTGCCGTACATTATGCAGCTCGGAAGATGATCGTGACCGATCCGGTGCCACCGTTGCCACCAATACCAGCGGTCCCACCTGTGAACGCACCGCCACCGCCACCGCCACCACCACCACCGGGAGACGTAGACGAAGACGATTCGCCATTGCCGCCTGCGGTGCCCGACGTGGTTGAGTTGACGCCGTTGTTCTTGGAACCGCCGGTTGACGATCCACCATCGCCGCCCTTGCCACCGACCGAACCGGACTGCGGGTAACCAGCCGCTCCGCCGCTGCACCCATAGGGCACCGGGCCGGGGCCTTGGTTCGTGGTGACCGTGCTCGAAGGAGCACCTGATCCTGTGGACGGTGCCGATGTGCTTGCAGAAGCAAGACCATAGATACCGCCTGCGGAAGCAGCCGTACTACCAGCGTTTCCGGCCTGTCCGCCTGTTGCCGTGTAAGTGGTTGAGTTGTGGATGAACGTCGTGCTGCTTCCCGAAGTTCCACTTGTGCTAACTGCTCCACCACCACCGCCCGCTCCGACGCTGCCAGAGTAAGCACCGCCGCCAGTAACAGAAAGCGTTTTAGCAACAACAGTTCCCGCTGCTCCTCCGCCTCCCCCACCAAAGCCAGTGACTGAAAGGATGCCGCCGCCGCCGCCGCCGCCACCGCCAACCATGCGGACTTCAGCAGTCGTGGCCCACGAAGGAACGGTGCCGGCATAAGAACCAGAAGCCGTGACAGTGACAGTCTGCACCTGAGCCGGTGCCACCGAAACCCACGTTCCAGGAGTTCCCGCTGCGGTGCAAATCCAAATGCGACCCGTCGCGTCGGGGACGATTTCAAACAGGCTGTGCGTACCCGAGCTTGGAGCGCCCGAAGCGGTGCCACCGGGGATAAACACATCGTAAGGAGTTGTGGCGTTGCCCTTGATCCCAATGCCCGAGGAAGCGTTGGTGAGTCCTGCGGTCGCTCCGGCTGCAAGCGTGCCGGCGGTCGTCTGAAACGTCCCGTATGCCTGGACGATTGGGTAGTTGTTGAGGTACGAACCGACCCATCCGCTGTATTGCATCGTTGCAAATGGCGCAACGTAGGCGAGGATTGACGTGGCCTGCGAGCTGCTGTTTTCTACCTGCCAGTTGACGATTGAACCGACGAGGCGGGAAGCGTCCGTGGTCGTGTTGCTCACACCGGGCCTGGGCGTGCCGACAACGATGCCAACCGGAGGCAGCTCGACGAACGAACCGCTGGCGAAGGTAGCCGAGGCGGTGACCGAGTAGGTGGTGAGCGAGGTCGCTCCGCTGGCTACGTTGCCGTAGACCATGAAGGCCTGCTGGACGTTGACGGTGCCCGATGCCGCGGAAGCTGCTGTAGTCGCTGCTGTCGCGACTTGGAACGTCGTGCTCGAAAGGACTTTGGTGACGTTGGTCAGTAGAGGGCCGCCGCTCGGACCGGCGCCGGGGATCAGGACGCTGCACCCCTGCCAGACCGTCGCCGTGTTGCCCGAAGCGAGCGTGACGATGTTGCTCGAGGACGTGGTGGTCGCCGAGATGGTCGTCGGGCTGACGAGGTTGACGATCTGGCCGTCCTGAACTCGCCAGTTGGTGCCCGCCGAGGTCGGTAGCGACGTGACAGTGCCCGAGACTGAACCTGAAGTCGTGCCGATGATTGCGGGGCATCCGCTTAGGCCGTAAGACAACGTGACATCAGTGGATGCCGAAACCGTGCCGCTTGCGTTTGGTGCAATCAGGTTGATTGAAGATGAGCCTGCTGCCTGATATGCGGGACTTGTAAAATACACACCACCAATAACAATGCTTGCGCCTGCGGAAATGGCAACCGTGGTGTTGGAGCTGAGGGCAAGCGAGAACTGCTGGTAGTTGGTGTAAGAAGTTCCACCCGAAGAAGTAGATACTGCAAGCCGAAGGTTGTTGCTAGACGTTAGCGCCATCTTGGAACGGAAGAACGTGCCAGCTTCGGACGAGCATCCCGGTCCAACGGTGCCGTTGGCGTTGATTGTGGAGTGATACAGGAGCGCCGAGACAGTTCCTGAGCCGCGCACCATGAATGCACGAGCGCCTGGCTCGGTGATGCGCACCTGGATGTCCTCAAACACGGTGCCCTCAAACGAGTTGGTTCCCGTTGAGGCGTCGAACTCAATGCCGACGAAGCACTTGTCCACGCCACAACCGGCGAGGAACTTGGTCTGCTCGGTGTAGCGGGTGGTCCCGCTGACGATCAGGTTGCGGATGCGCCAGCCACGTC
>Ga0208741_10000476_pt1 | contig 19218 bp, 16 predicted proteins | sample CryBogCBE03Jun09_FD_184576 | JGI IMG/M metagenome (GOLD analysis project Ga0208741, IMG submission 184576) | Freshwater microbial communities from Crystal Bog, Wisconsin, USA - CBE03Jun09 (SPAdes) | ecosystem: Environmental > Aquatic > Freshwater > Lake | place: Crystal Bog, Wisconsin, USA...
CCGCAAACTATCGGCTGTCATCACAATACCAAACAACTGAATCACGGAATCCTTCTGAAGGTTAACGGGTGTCTGTGCTTTTACTTGCGTAGAGAAAGCTAGTATCAGCAAAGAAAAAAGTATGAATACGTTTTTTTTCATTCAAATAGTATTAAACAGCTGGTTAAAGTTTGCAAATTAGACTAATAAACCAGTCTTCTATGATAATTATCAACAAAGTAAAGTGGTGACTGGTTATTTTTACAGCCAAACTTATTTTTTAACAAAAACTTCGTGATGACAGAGGCAGACATTTTAAAGGCGTTGAGTAATGTACAGGAGCCAGATTTAGGCAAGGACCTTGTTACTTTGAATATGGTGAAAGACATTGTGATTGATGGCAAGCAGGTATCTTTTACGATTGTTTTAACCACCCCGGCTTGCCCGATGAAAGATATGATGAGCAGGGCTAGTGAGAATGCAATAAAGATTCTGGTGGACAAAGAAGCCATTGTAACCGTCAATTTCACCTCCAATACAACCACCAATCGCAAAGATGCCAAGATGGTATTGGGTGGCGTAAAAAACATTATTGCTGTAGTAAGCGGAAAGGGTGGCGTTGGCAAAAGCACTGTCGCCGCCAATTTTGCCCTTAGCCTTGCAGAAGGTGGTGCAACAGTGGGTTTGATGGATGCCGACATCTATGGCCCTAGTGTGCCGATTATGTTTGGCGTACGTGGCTTGAGACCAATGATGAAAGATGTAGATGGCAAGGGCGTAATTGTACCGCTAAACAAGTATGGCATTAAACTGATGAGTATTGGTTTGCTGGTAGACGAAAAGAATGCCGTTGTGTGGCGTGGTCCAATGGCTAGCAGTGCCATCAAACAGTTTGTGACCGATGTGGACTGGGGCGAACTGGATTATCTGGTGATAGATATGCCGCCCGGCACTGGCGATATCCACCTTACCCTCATGCAGACGGTTCCTGTAACAGGAGTAGTAATTGTGACTACACCGCAAAATGTTGCTTTGGCCGATGCCAAAAAAGGGATTGCCATGTTTGGACAAGCACAAATTAATGTACCAATCATTGGGCTGGTAGAGAATATGGCCTACTTTACCCCTGCCGAGTTACCAGAAAATAAGTACTTTTTGTTTGGTAAAGAAGGGGGAAAAAGATTGGCAGACGAATATGATTTACCTTTCTTGGGACAGATTCCATTGGTGCAATCCATAAGAGAAGGTGGCGACGACGGCGTTCCTGCGATGGTTGGAAAGGATGCTATTTCGCAGCAGGCATTCAGGGACATTACGGCTGCCGCTGTAAGAAACATTGCCATGCGTAATGCCAACATGCCGCAGACAAAACTGGTGGAAGTTGTGGCGTAACTGATAATTAATCATTATAAAGTATTTTGCTTGTGGGTAGACTGCTACTCTTTGTATGGTTCAATTTAGATCCATACGAAGAGTAGCACCCGAGCGAAAAAAATTAATGCCATTCTATTGATTGATTGCAGTTTTAAAAAAGCATCCTTTTATTTGTCATTAATACAAGCCTGTTAAGCAATAAACTTTAATTTGACAACTAATTTCAGAGAAAATCCGACTAAGGATATAAAAAGCCCTTCCATTGATTAAAAGATCTTTTAGAGATATTAATCATTACCCCCTAGCGCTACTACATTATTTGTAACAATTATACTACATGTGTTTGCAAAAAACCCCGTATTTATACGGGGTTTTTTGCAAATCAGTTATTTGTGTAGTTATAGCATTTACATTTGATTCAAACAAAGAAAAGTAAGCCTTAAAAGAGGTGCCAAAAAATTGGAACATTTTTGATACTTCTTACTATACAATTTGAACCTGAATGATAAATGTTGTGTTGTGTGACGCGTCTGAAAATGGCATTCATTTTACCCGAGAATTACTGCACAGTTGTCCATCTATAGAGGTAGCAGCTACGGCAAATAGTAATACTCAACTGCTACAAGTGCTTCAGGATAGAGTGGATGCTGATTTGATTGTTTTGGATATTCATTTGCCCTTTACCAATAGCCTTTCTCTGATTAAATACATCAGCGAAAAGCACCCGTCTTACAAGATATTGGTACATAGCCTGGCTGATGACTTAGAATTGATAACACTTGCAATAACCTTTGGAGCGGGTGGTTTTTTGTATAAAAAGGATATTGTGCCGGGCTTTATGGAAGAGGCAATAACCCAAATACACAGGCGTGGTTATTATACCAATGTAATCGTGACAAAAGAAATATTGGTTGCTGCCAAGAATTGTAAACCGAAGTTGCCCGAGACTGGCATGTTCAGTATCACAAAAAAAGAGGAGGAAGTTTTGAAATTATTGCAAACCTCCAAAACTTTTAAGGAAATAGGGCAAGAACTTGGCTTACAAAAAAGAACTGTTGAATGGCATATTGAAAATATTTATAAGAAACTGGGCGTAACAACCAGGGCGGGAGCCATAGAAATTGGCAGTTTCAAAAAGCAGTACCCACATCCTCTTACTTAACAGAGGATTTTTCATACACCATATCTCTATAAGAGCCAGAACCATCTTTTACTCCTCTTCCTAAAATCATACATACTTCCAATCCCCAAAAAATGAGTTCCTCCTGTTTTTTATTTATCACGGCAGTTTTCATTGTTTTATCCAGGCACTTATCAATGGAGAACGTGTATTGGAGGCGTATTGTGGTGCGTAGTCGTTTTTAATACTCCTTTTTAATTACAAAAAAAGAGCCTCTGATTATTCCTGCCAATTTAGATTTCTGTCTGGCAAACTTAAATTTTGCCAACTCTTCAGGTATGTCAATTCCTTCAGAAAGTTTAAAACCTACTGCCCGTTTTTTAGGGTCATTAAGCGTATAAAGTACATTAATAGAAAGTCCGCTTTCATAAAAAACATGAATCCATTTTATTCCCTCAACCAACAAACTTGCTGTTTCCAATGGCTTAGATTTAATAACAATACCCCGCTCCTCTTCCAAAATTCTGGTAATCCAATCGAGCGTTTCTTTGCTTTCGGATGCTGGAATTACTATAAAATCCTGTTTGTATTTATTCTTAAAATAACGCGCTTCGTTGGCACGCAACCCAGCAAGTGCTTTTGAGAAAGGAGAAGTTTCTAACCCTGTTTCCGACACAGTAATAAAATCTACTTTATAAGCCATAATATAATTATTTATTGTTGGTGCTAATATATGTTCTAAAAGCAAAAGTACTAGTCAGAACCCGGTTCATGCAACTTCAACAGATCTTTTATGTTTACCCCCTGCTTATCTGCTAATTTTAAAAAAGCTTTACTAACTCAAAAAGAGGTTGCTGTGCAACATCTTAGAAATACCTCTAAAGATTGTTTTTGAGAGACTTTTGTGAAGAGTACCTAACATTTGAGAACTCATAACCCTAAGGAAAAAGATAAAGAATAGGCTTCCCTTGTTCAGGTTTACCAGCTTGGTGGCATCGGGGTTTAACAGGCTAGTGTAAGTGGTAATTTTGCTACAAAAAATAAAAAAGCCCTCGAAGCAAAAACTTCGAGGGCTTCTTTTTCTTAAACTTATACTTTATAACTTATCACTACTAAATTATCTCCACTTTCACTGTCACAATTCCTGCTCCAGTGGTTACAATGTATAAATGAGAGTTTATATCTGTGTATCCTGCTTCTGAAAAGCTATGGGTACTGATTGTGTTTTGCAGCAAAAGAATTTTTGCAGCACCTGGTGCCAATGTTTTTACAATACCATTGGTATAGTAGGCATAGGCATCCACGCCTCCAACAAGCGTAAATCTGATAGAACCACTTACAGTATCCATCTTCCTGCGACAAATCTTTTTAGGTTTAGCTACTTTTAGGGTAGCATTAAACGTCATCTGCGGTACACTGTGCAGCATACTCACATCATAAAAATTATCGATTGTTGTTGGTGTCAGAGAATATTTGGTAATCAAACCCCCATATACAAAAAACAAACCATGTGCTGCTGCCAGAGCGGCTGCATCCAGAGCTACAATTGCGGTATCAATACCACTTATCTGTCCACTTTGCTTGCCCATAGCAGTTGTTAATAGCCCCGTAAAAGTTGTTACGTTTGTTTTTAGGGCAGCAAGGCTAGCATCTGTGCCAATGGCAGTAATCAGATTATTAAGGGCATGAACCCTTTTTGCAATAGTACCTGTTTGAAAAGGGACACGATGATTAGGCATTAATGCCTTGTATTGGGTAGTTTTAATGCCATAGATAGTTTGTATAGCAACATCCCATTGGCGGGCATAAGTGCTGGAAAGTTCATCCAACAATTGGGTAACACCCAAAGTATTGCTTGGGTTACTACTTTTCAGACCACTCCAAACAGTATAAGCCGTACTATAAGCTACTTTGAGGGGGTGAAAAAACGTGTAAAGGGACAAGATAGCAGGATCGGCATTCGCAACAAAAAGGGCATTATCTGTAAAGTCGATGATTGTTTCGGCGGTAAGATAGTTTTCTTGAATGTGTGGTAAAAAGAAATTGACGGAACGGGGCCAGATGTAAGTGGACATAGCAAGCGTTTTAAATTATTAATAAATAAAAAGAAAAACACGCTGCTGCGTCAACGATAAAACAAAGGTAGACCTAATAGTGCTACCAAAAGACAAAAACAAAATTAATTTGAAAATAAACTTTTTTATTACTGCAACTACTTGTTGAAACTGCAAAAAATGTTTGCAAAAGCACACTAATAGCCACTTGATGGGCATTTTTAGTTGAGAACCCTGTTCCCACACGTGTAGATGGTGTGTTCCAAACTAAGAACCCTCTTCCGACACGTGTAGATGGTGCGTTTCAAACTAAGAACCCTCTTCCGACACCTGTAGATGGTGTGTTCCAAACCAAGAACCCTCTTCCGACACCTGTAGATGGTGTGTTCCAAACCAAGAACCCTCTTCCGACACGTGTAGATGGTGCGTTCCAAACTAAGAACCCTCTTCCGACACGTGTAAATGGTGCGTTCCAAACTAAGAACCCTCTTCCGACACGTGTAGATGGTGCGTTCCAAACCGAGAACCCTGTTCCCACATGCGTAGATGGTGCGTTCCAAACCAAGAACCCTGTCTGGTGGTTTTATTTACTCCTATTTACCCCCGTATTTATACGGGGTTTTGCATTTTTGTTTTAGTTATTGATTAATTTATTGTTTCTTTGGAAACGGGATGAGAAGAGTGGTTTATAGCAAATTCCAGCTATAAGCTAGTTTAACTAATAAACACAAGTAACCCTTGGAAGATTTGCGCTAGAGGTGTGCTGTAATAATTAAATACCTAAAAATGCTGAATGATGCAGATTACTTTAAAACATTAGTCGATACAGTTTCTGAAATTGCTATTTCAGATAAATTGGACTTGCTATTTGAAATACTTTCTAATGGGAAAATTACAATTGAACAAACTGATTACGACAATTGGAATGGAGGGTCTTATGGATATACCATCTATGTAACTGTGGATGTGAAAATATTCGTACAGATTAAAGAGGATATTTCAAATTTAGAAATAGCATTATTTGATATTTTTAGGCTGGCAACACGAGATTTAGAAAATGAAAGTATCTCTAAAATAACATTTGTTCCAAGATCTAAATCTGTTGGAACTACTAATCCAAACCCACACCGTCCATTTTCAGTAAATGAAATTAAAAAGCGACAAGAACTAACAAACTATCTTAATAATGCAACTGAAGATGAAATAATCGAAGAAATATTATTGCCATTATTTCGTCAGTTGGGCTTCCATCGAATAACATCAGCGGGTCATAAGGATAAAGCTTTAGAATATGGAAAAGATATTTGGATGAAATATAGTTTGCCTACTCAACATATTCTCTATTTCGGCATTCAAGTAAAGAAGGGGAAACTTGATTCTTCGGGCGTAAGTAAAACGGGTAATGCAAATGTTGGTGAGATCCATAATCAAGCAACTATGATGTTGGGACATGAGATATTCGATCCAGAAATCGGGAAACGAGTTCTAGTAGACCACGCTTTCATTGTGGCAGGAGGTGAAATTACAAAATCGGCTAGAAATTGGCTTGGTGGTAAATTGGATGCTTCAAAAAGAAGTCAAATTATGTTTATGGATAGAGACGACATTTTAAATCTTTTTATTGTTACTAATTTGCCTTTACCTTCTGCTGCTATTAATAAGCCAGACACTTCGGAAGATGAGTTGCCATTTTAAGAACTATTTATAGAGGCAATTAAAATGTTATGAGTTATTGTATTTAAACAAAAAAACTTTGAATGAAAATAAATAAGACATATAGAAGTTTATTGGACAAATCTATTAACTCGATGTTATCTGCGATTGAGATATATAATAAGCCGAACTTTTCTTATAGGGAGGAAACATTTGCAATTTTAGCAGTAAATGCTTGGGAGTTAATTTTAAAAGCGGTTCTACTAAAAAAGTGCAATTACAAAATGGCAAACCTTTATGTAATGGAGTCAGTTTTGAAATTAAATGGAGAAAAGTCGACTAGAAAGAAACCAAAACTTAATAGAGCAAATAATCCAATGACAATTGGGCTTTTTGAAGTAATTAGAAAAATTGAGGAACGAGGAATTGCTATAAGTGTGAACTTGAAAAACAGTATTGAAGCATTAGTAGAATTAAGAGACAATGCTATTCACTTTCACAATGAAAAGGAAATTTCAAAGGAATTACAGGAGCTTGGCTTTGCTTGTATTAAAAATTATATGAACATCATAAAACATTGGGGTATTGAAATTGACCTTAGTAATTATAATTTTTATTTAATGCCACTTGCATACATTGATTCTAAAGTTGAAGCAAGTTCAATTACAACAGATGAAGTTCAAAAATATATTGACTTTGTAAAGAATAAAGTAAACTCAACTACAGATGATGAATACACAATTGCAATATCAATTGACATTCAGTTCAACAAGTCAAATAGTTTTGAAGCAATTGGATTTAAATATGCCCAAGATGGAATACCAATTATTATTACTGAAGAAGATATTCGAAATAGGTTTCCAATTGACACAAAAAAACTCACTGATACAGCAAAAGAAAGGTACTCTGATTTTAAGCAAAACAATAAATTCAATAATTTAATGAAAATTATAAAGGCCAATGATAAGTTGTGTAAAATAAGACAATTAGACCCTGCAAATCCGAAGTCTAATAAAAAGCCCTATTACAGTTCTAATATTTTTCAAGAACTCGACAAGGAATATACAAGAAAAGTAAAATAACAAGCTCAACTAGCTCATGAATGTCGGGCTCTGGGTCATGCCTCCGTCATAGACTAGCCGTTACTAAAGAATAAGCTATTTATTATTCAAGCCTAGTATGAGTTTATTATGAGCTCAACATTCTTGTCTGCCACCTTCCCAAACACTCATTCGTAAGCTGCTACCTTGCTCCCCACTTCATGGTTTTATTATTGAGTTTAGACAATAGAATTGTTTCCCATTTAAGAAACTGCTACATTTGACGAAATTTGTTTATGACGACAAAGTTTGAAGTAGAATTGTTGCCAGAAGCAGTTGAGTTTTTAGAAAATATTGACCACAAAGCGAGAGAAAAAGTTTATTACAACATAAAGAAATCTCAGTTTGTAAACGACAATGAACTATTTAAAAAACTAAACGAGTTTATCTGGGAGTTTCGTACTTTATACAACGGTAATGCATACAGACTTTTTTCATTTTGGGATAATGTTGAAGGTAAAGAAACTTTGGTTATAGCGACCCATGGAATATTGAAAAAGGCACAGAAAACACCATCTAAAGAAATAAAAAGAGCAGAAGAAATAAGAAAGCAATATTTAATAAATAAGACAAAAAATAAATAGTCATGGAAAATAAGTTTAAAACTGTTTCGATAGACACAATGATAGACAAACACATTGGCATGAAAGGAACTGAAAGACGAGATTCCTTTGAAAGCGAATTGAGAATAGACTTATTAGGTCAAGCAATAAAACAAGCAAGACAAGAGCGCAACTTGACACAAGAACAATTAGGCGAACTTGTAGGCGTTCAAAAAGCACAAATTTCTAAGATAGAAAACAGTGTGAAAAATGCGAGATTTGAGACCATTATGAAAGTGTTTGATGCTTTGGGTGTGAAAGTGAATTTCAAAGTCGAGCTTAATGACAAACAGCTTGCTTACTGATATGACAGGACAAGGCAGCAGCTTACATAAGTGTTTAGGAGAGTGCTTGCGGAATAAATTCAGCAATAGTGCTTTCTTTTAGCAGAAGTTTCGGCAGAACTAATATTATGAGACAATTGAGCAAGAATTAACCAATTCAAAGGGAAAAACTAAAAAAGAAATATTATGAAGACAAAGCAAAATAAATTGGTTGATCTAGACGAATTCATAGATAATCAATATGGCATTCGTGGCACAAAGGATAGAGAAACCTTTGAAGAGGGCTACGAAACATTCAAGTTGGGTGTTATGCTACAAGAAATGCGTAAGCAACAAAATATGACTCAAGAACAACTTGCGGCTAAATGTGGTACAACAAAAACCTATATATCACGTATTGAAAACAATTCAAGTGACATTCGCCTGTCTACACTGATGCGTATTGTTCGTGAAGGGTTTGGTGGACAATTAAAATTGTCGGTTGATATTTAGTACCCCCCAACTGACGCATAAATTTCTGGATACCCCCAATACTAAACACCCTAAAATCAATCCAATCCTCACTCATATTTCATATTTCACAGTTCATAGTTCCCAACTCTCTCTCCCTTCAATTACATTTGCAATCTTCAAAAGGAAAAAGGATGGCAATTGATTTTAAGCAACTGAAGAGTAAACTGAAAGGGGACTTATTTACGGATAATACAATACGTACGCTGTACGCAACCGATGCTTCGGCATACAGGGAGATGCCGCTTGCTGTTGCAATCCCCAAAGACGAGGAAGATATTCTGGCATTAATTCAATTTGCTGCCGAAAACAAAACGTCTGTCATCCCCCGCACCGCTGGAACTTCATTGGCCGGACAAGTTGTTGGAAATGGAATTATTGTGGACGTTTCCAAACACTTCACCAAAATCATTGAACTGAATAAAGAGGAACATTGGGTGCGCGTTCAGCCGGGCGTAATCCGCGACGAGTTGAATATGTTCCTGAAACCATACGGCTTGTTCTTTGGCCCCGAAACCTCTACCGCCAACAGGGCTATGATTGGTGGTATGGTGGGCAATAACTCTTGTGGTTCCAACTCGGTTGTTTATAGAAGCACAAGGGAACACCTGCTGGAAGTGAATGCCATATTGAGTGATGGAAGTAAAGTTGTATTTGGTGCTTTGAACATTGATGAGTTTCATGCCAAGTGTGAACTGGATACGCTGGAAGGAAATATTTATAAGAAAGTACGTAGTCTGCTGAGCAATTATGAAACACAGGAAGAGATAAGAAAAGAGTTTCCCAAGAAGTCTGTAGAACGTAGGAATACGGGCTATGCAGTGGATATGCTATTGGAAACAGCTCCTTTTACCGCAGGAAGCGAAGACTTTAATTTCTGTAAACTGATTGCAGGTTCTGAGGGCACTTTGGCTTTCCTGACGGAGATAAAACTGCATGTAAATCCGCTACCTCCTAAAGAAGTGGGATTACTATGTGTGCATTTTAATAGTATTGACGAGGCATTGAGGGCAAACTTAATTGGATTAAAATACAAGCCTAGTGCCAGCGAACTGATTGATCATTATATTCTTGAATGTACCAAAGACAATATTGAACAGAGCAAGAACAGGTTCTTTGTACAAGGGAATCCGGGGGCTATCCTGGTGATTGAGTTTTGCAGGGACAACCGTGAAGATATTGCCGCCATCTGCAAAGAAGTGGAAGCTGATATGCGTGCAAACAACTTGGGGTATCACTTTCCATTATTGTACGGTGCTGATAGCAAAAAGATATGGAGTTTGCGTAAAGCAGGTCTGGGGTTATTGAGCAATCTTCCTGGTGATGAAAAAGCAGTGCCTGTAATTGAAGATACTGCCGTTGATGTGAATGATTTACCTGCATTTATAAGAGAGTTCAATGAAATATTAGCAAAAGATAATCTCTATTCTGTTCACTATGCCCATGCAGGAAGCGGGGAGATTCACTTGCGCCCCATCATCAATCTAAAAACAGTTGAGGGTAACAAACAATTCAGGAAGATTGCTGAAGAGATAGCGACACTAGTAAAAAAATATAAGGGCTCGTTGAGTGGAGAACATGGTGATGGAAGATTGCGCGGTGAGTTTATCAAGCAAATGGTGGGTGAAAAGAACTATGCTTTATTAAAAGAAGTGAAGAAAACCTTCGACCCTGACAACATCTTTAATCCAAATAAGATTGTAGATACACCACCAATGGATACGATGTTGCGCTATGTGCCGGGGCAACAAACACCAACGTTTAAGACGTACTTTAGGTATCACAATCAGGATGTATTGCAACACGCTGAGCAGTGTAATGGCTCGGGAGATTGTAGAAAAACAGAATTGAGTGGCGGCACCATGTGTCCTTCTTTTATGGCTACCCGCAATGAAAAAGATACCACAAGGGCAAGGGCAAACATATTGAGGGAGTTCTTGACTAACTCTACGCAAACCAATCGCTTCAATCACAAAGAGATTAAGGAGGTGATGGATTTATGTTTGAGTTGTAAAGGCTGCAAGTCCGAATGTCCTTCCAACGTGGATATGGCAAAGCTAAAAGCAGAGTTCCTGCAACATTATTATGATGCGAATGGTGTTTCATTCAGGTCTAGACTCATTGCTAATTTTAGTACTTCTGCAAAGCTTGGTTCTATTGCGCCGGGTATCTATAACTTCATGATGAAGCAACCTTTTATCAGTAAGACCATCAAGAAAGTGATTGGTTTTGCACCAGAGAGGTCAATGCCTCTATTGCACAGTGAGACCCTTTTGCATTGGGATGAGAAAAGGCAAAAGAAAGCAAGCGACAATAAGACAGTTTATCTTTTCTGTGATGAGTTTACCAACTTCAACGATACGCCAATTGGCATAAAGACAATCTTGCTATTGGAGCATTTGGGCTATCAGGTTATTATTCCTTATCATTTGGATAGTGGACGTGCGCCTATGTCGAAAGGTTTGTTGAAGAAAGCAAAAGTGTTTGCCAATGGCAATGTACAATTGTTGCATCCACTAGTAAGTGCAGATAAGCCTTTGATAGGAATTGAGCCTTCGGCAATATTATCTTTCAGGGATGAATACCCCGACCTTGTTGATGAAAATCTTCGTGAGCAATCAATCGAATTAGCCAAGCATGTATTTATGATTGACGAATTTATTGCCAATGAGATAGACAAAGGGAATATCAAAAAGGAACAGTTCACTACTGCCTCCAAGGAGATAAAGCTACACGGACATTGCCAGCAGAAAGCTGTTGGGGCATTAAGTAATACCGTCAAGGTGCTGTCTTTCCCAGAAAACTTTAAGGTCGAAACTATTCCCTCTGGTTGTTGCGGAATGGCAGGCTCTTTTGGTTATGAAAAGGAACATTACGAGCTATCTGTTCAGGTGAGTGAGTTGGTATTGATGCCTTTTGTAAGGAAACAACCCGAAAGCGTAATTATTGCTGCACCGGGAACCAGTTGCCGTCACCAGATAAAGGATGGCGCCAAAAGAAAGGCGTTGCATCCGATGGAGGTATTGTATGATGCGTTGGTGAAGTCGTAAGTTAGGAAGCAAATGCAAACAATTCGCCGATAATAACATTCGTTTATCATTGTCCAATGCAATAAAGAAGGTACTTTACTGTTAATTTTTACATTATGAAAAGAATATTCACCTCATTAATACTGCTAAGTCTTTGTCAATTTGTACTGGCACAAGAGAGCTACCAAGATCATAAAAAGAAGGAAAATCCAACTTCAGAACCCGAGGGGTTTAATCCTGCTCGCTTATTTACTGGAGGAGGATTGAGTCTTGGATATGGTACTACCCAAGCTGGAGATGGAACAACCAATAGTTCTTTTAATATTGGAGCGATACCTGAATTTGGCTACTCTCTGTCAAATACTTTCGACGTGGGTATTTCAACAAGCATCAACTATACTGCCACCACCAATTCAGCTTATGACGCAAAACAACATTATACTAACTATAGTATTGGGGCTTTTGTGAGGGTTTTCCCAACAAATAACTTCTTTTTGGAAGTGATGCCTGAACAGGATTGGGGAACAGAAAAACAAATCACAAGTGGATACACTCAAATACTTAAGATAAAAAGTAATAGTTTCTTGGCGGGCATTGGTTTTGGGCAAAGGATAATTGGCGAAAGCTACTTCTACACATTAATAATGGTTGATTTAGGTAAAGACGCTTACTCACCTTACAACTCCTACAACTCAGTTACAGGACAAGTTTCAATTCTGCCTGTTCTACGTGGTGGATTTAACTTTTATCCTTTTCGTAAGCATCAAAAATAATTTGGGGCGTGTCAGCAACTGTTATTTTTTCTTGCCAGTCACCATGCAAAAAGCCTTGTTGTTGGGAGTACTCCAGATGCGCTAGTAAATGATTGTAGTATCCTCCAGAGTTAAGCAGGATTATTTTTTTTGAGTGGATGTCTAACGAATTCCAGGTTACAATTTCAAACAATTCATCTAGTGTGCCATTACCGCCGGGTAATATGATTGCTGCATCGCAGAGTTCATACATCATTCTTTTGCGAACATGCATATCTTCTACCTCGCGTAACTCAGTAATCTGCTGATGCCCCACTTCCCATTTAAACAATGCCTTTGGAATTACACCTATTGCTTCTCCCCCATTCTGCATTACACTGTCTGCAATTGCGCCCATTATACCAACGCTTCCTCCGCCATAAATTAGCTTAATACTATTTGCTGCCATCCATTTACCTAACTCTAGGGCATGTTGTTCAAAAAGTGGATTGTTACCTAGCTTACTACCACAAAAAACAGCGATACTTTTGTACATCGAAAGAAATTTAGAAAGCAATATTATTGTATTTGCAACACCCTATAAAAAGTATTCCCGTATGAGTAAGCTTAATAATAAAAAAGCCCCAGCAAATCTGCTGAGGCTTTTTCTATAAACACCCACTCTTTCCTAAAATCTTATTTTACTTCTTCAAACTCTGCGTCAGTAACAGTTTCGTTTGAATCTTGATGAGCCTCCCCTTGATGTCCACCATCTTGAGGTTGTGCACCACCAGCTGCTTGTGCCTTATATATCTCCTCACTTGCAGCAGTCCAAGCAGCATTCAATTCTTCCATAGCTTTATCTATTGAAGGAATATCTTGATTTTTGTGTGCTTCCTTCAATTTTTCAAGCGCAGATTCAATTGGTGCTTTCTTATCAGCAGGCACCTTATCACCGAACTCTTTAAATTGCTTTTCAGTTTGGAAAATCAAGCTGTCAGCGGCATTAATCTTCTCTACTCTTTCACGAGCTTCCTTGTCAGCAGCTTCATTGGCTTTAGCTTCAGCCTTCATTTTTTCAACTTCTTCTTTGCTCAAACCACTACCCGCTTCGATACGAATCTTTTGTTCCTTACCAGTACCCTTATCTTTCGCACTTACATGAAGCATACCGTTTGCATCAATGTCAAAAGTTACTTCAATTTGAGGAACGCCTCTTGGTGCTGGTGGAATACCATCTAAGTTAAACATACCCAAACTCTTGTTTTGGTTAGCCATTGGCCTTTCACCTTGAAGAATATGTATTTGTACACCCGGTTGGTTATCGCTCGCAGTAGAGTAAACTTCTGTTTTCTTAGTAGGAATCGTTGTGTTGCTATTGATCATTGTTGTCATAACACCACCCATTGTTTCAATACCCAAGCTAAGTGGCGTAACATCTAATAACAATACATCTTTTACTTCACCTGTTAATACACCACCTTGTATAGCTGCACCAATAGCCACCACTTCATCAGGATTTACACCCTTGTGTGGTTTCTTGTTAAAGAATTTCTCTACTAACTCTTGTACCTTAGGAATACGTGTACTACCACCAACCAAGATAACTTCGTCTATCTGAGAAACACTGTAACCTGCATCTTTCAAAGCAGCTTCACAAGGCTTCAAGCAACGAGCAAACAGGTTGTCAGCTAAAGCTTCAAACTTTGCACGTGTTAATTTCTTTACTAAGTGTTTAGGAACGCCATCAACAGCAGTGATGTAAGGAAGGTTAATTTCAGTTTCATTAGAAGAACTCAATTCAACCTTAGCTTTTTCAGAAGCTTCCTTCAAACGTTGCAAGGCCATAGGGTCTTTACGTAGGTCGATGTTTTCTTCTGTTTTAAAATCAGCAGCCAACCAATCCATAATTACTTTATCAAAGTCATCACCACCTAAGTGTGTATCACCATTCGTAGATTTTACTTCAAATACACCATCACCTAGTTCAAGTACAGAGATATCGAAAGTACCACCACCAAGGTCAAATACAGCAATCTTCTGATCGGCGTGTTTCTTATCCAGACCATAAGCCAACGCAGCAGCAGTTGGTTCATTTACAATACGCTTAACGGTTAACCCAGCAATTTCGCCTGCTTCTTTAGTAGCCTGACGTTGTGCATCGTTAAAATAAGCAGGCACTGTAATAACAGCTTCTGTTACTTCAACACCTAAATAGTCTTCTGCAGTTTTCTTCATCTTCTGCAAAACCATTGCAGATATTTCTTGTGGAGTATATAAACGACCGTCTATGTCTACACGCACCGTGTTATTATCACCTTTCACTACTTTATATCCCCAATGTGTAATTTCTTCTGTTACTTCATCAAAACGACGACCCATAAAACGCTTTACAGAAGCAATCGTGTTTTGAGGATTTGTAATAGCCTGACGCTTTGCTGCATCACCTACTTTACGTTCGCCATTCTTTAAAAAACCAACGATGGATGGAGTGGTTCTCCTTCCTTCTTCGTTAGCTATTACAACTGGTTCGTTACCTTCCATTACAGATACGCAACTGTTCGTTGTACCTAAGTCTATTCCAATTATCTTGCCCATAATAATAAATTTTGAAGCCTTTTATTCAATCATTATGCCATCACTTAATTAGGTGCAAAAATGGCAGTAAGGGTATTATTCTATGCGAATATGTCTAAAAAAGGCATCTATATTTAGAAATACATACCATAATGGCATTTTAACGATTCAAACTAGTAGAAATTGAATACAACAAAAGAAACGAGTTTTGGGTTATTATTTGATAATACAAAAAGTACATTTACGACTTCAGAAGGAATTGTTATTGAAAACTTCACTTGAACTTGCATTTAATAAAATTTTTTTAATAATACATTTGTATTTAAGCAGCTTCTGCATTTTGTATAGTATCATTGCAAAAAATATATTTTAAGCATGAAAAAAACAACACTTGTTCTCTTATTGATTCTTTCAATATTTGCTGCTAAAGCAAAACCAATTAATGATAGCATAGCTAAGATTGTAGGCTATAACTTTTTATCAACAAAATTTCCTGCATCTAAACTTACAGGTATTAGTAACCTTACACTTGCATTCAGGGCAATTGATTCTAGCACAATCTCTAAGCCAATTGTATGTTATTATGTTTTTAATATTACAAGTACCAAAGGCTTCGTAATTGTTGCTGCAGATGATAATTTGAATCCGATTATGGCTTATTCTACAGAGAGCAATTATGGTATGGTTACTAAGCACCAAATGCCAAAACAAATTAGTAGTTGGATGGGCGGTTATACAAAAAAAGTAGCAGCTTCCATTAAGAATAATACAAAAGCTACTCAGGAAATAAAAAGCAAATGGCAGCAATTATTACAGCCTATACCAAAGACGCACTATCAACTTTTTGGTGGAGGAACTAGTATTATTTCACCTTTACTACCTACATTATGGGATCAATTATCTGAGGATACAGGCAGCTTGGTTACTTATAATGTACTTTGCCCTTACGATAAAAAATTTAATGAGAATACCCTTACCGGTTGTGTGGCTACAGCAACTGCACAAGTAATGCGTTATTGGAAATATCCTGCAAAAGGTATAGGGAAACATTCCTATACTCCAGCTTCATATCCTTATTTAGGGACACAGACAGTAAACTTTGATAGTACAAATTTCGATTGGGCATCTATGCCTAGTACTTTAGGCCTGAATAGTACCCCAACCCAAATAAATGCTGTAGCAAAACTTATGTATGTATGCGGTGTAAGTGTGAACATGGATTATGGCGTTTCGCAAGTGGATGGAAGTGGTTCTTATGAAATAAATTATGGTAGTAACTATAGCAATACAGCCCAAGATGCTTTGGTAAACTATTTTAATTATGACAATGGAATAAAGGGTCTTCAAAGGGGCAATTATACCGATTCGGTTTGGATTGATATTTTAAAAAGTGAACTCAATGCCAAACGTCCAATTATCTATGGAGGAAGTGGCAACCAAGGTGGGCATTGTTTTGTAGCGGATGGTTATGACAATACCAACTTTTTTCATTTTAATTGGGGGTGGAGTGGGTATTATAATGGTTACTTCGACATCAGCAATTTATCTCCTGGAGGCGATACTTTCAATGTTGGTCAGAATGCTATAATTGGGATACAACCAAAAATTAAATACAATGCAAACACTAGTGATTCTTTGGCATTAGTTGCCTTTTACGATAGTGCCAATGGAAATAACTGGATAAATCACAGCGGTTGGCTTACAGGACCAGTAAATAGTTGGTATGGAGTACTTATAGATACTACAGGTAAAGTAACTTCTCTTAGTTTAGCTGGCAATAACTTATCCGGTAGTATATCTTCTTCTTTAACCAGCTTAAAAAAACTAACAACACTCGATTTGTCGTATAATAACTTTAATGGTTCCATCCCAAGTACAGTCCTAAACCTAGATACCTTAAGAGTTTTGAATTTATCATACAATAAATTTACTTCTATTATACCCGATGTAGTTGGGGATAGCATCCGTTTATCAACTATTGATTTAAGTAATAACCAACTTACTGGAAGTATTCCTGCAAGTTTCGATCACTTATATTATTTAGTTACTTTAGACCTTTCAAACAATAAACTTTCGGGTACGCTTCCTTCTTTGATTGACGACACCACGAATTTGTATTACCTTTCTTTGGCAAATAACCAATATACGGGTACGATACCAACTACCTTCCTGAATGGGATTGTTTATATAAATGTGTTGGATTTATCGGGCAACCAATTTTCGGGTTCCCTTCCTGCAGCAATTTACAACTTCCCATATATCTACTCACTAGATCTTTCAGACAATAAACTTTCGGGTACAATTTCAAAAAATATTGGAAACTTCTATAATATTGCAGAAATCAATCTTGCAAATAACCAGTTTAGTGGTGCTTTACCAACAGGAATCAAATCACTAACTTCATTAACCTACCTAGATTTGTCAAATAACTTATTTAGTGGTACAGTTTCTACTAGTTTCAAATCTTTAACAGGTTTATTTGTATTAGACATCAGTGGGAATAAATATACATTTACTGGTATGAACAATGTTTCCGCCATTGCTAGTACGAATAATTCTGTTGTATATGGACCTCAAGCTCTCCTAACAATGCATATTAAGGGAACAAAAATAACAGTTGGAGCAGGTGGCACTCTATCTGCCAACACTTACAAATGGTATAATGAAAGCGGGTTGGTATATACTAAAAAAGGAGATTCAACTTATACACCTACTGTTGGGGGTAATTACTATGCAGTAATTACAAGCACTACTGCAACTGGTTTAACACTTTATACCGACACCATCGCTGCAGGAACATTGCCAGTAAGTATCCAAAACATAACAGTTGAAGCCTTAAATGGTAAAACGTACATTAATTGGGTAACAGCTTCCGAATTAAATACCAGCCATTTTATTATTCAACGTAGTACAGACGGTGTACATTTTACAGATTTAGGTAAAATCGCTGCCATGGGTAGCGGTGCAAACAATTACCGCTTTACAGATGTATTTCCTATAAATGGCACCAATTATTACCGCTTGCAAAGCGTTGATAAGTCTGGCGCTACAACTTTTAGTAAGGTAATTGCGGTTTCTTTATTAACTCAGGAATTCGGAATAAAAGTCTACCCTAACCCTGCAAAGAATAAAATTACCATTAATGGAACACACATTTTCTCCGTACAGATAATTGATAATAGAGGTAATTTAATAAATACAATCTCCTTTAAAGATGCTTCCTCCCCTACAGTTTCTGTAGATGGCTTACAGGCAGGAGCTTATCATTTACGTGTTCAAACAAGAGATGGGAAAGTGAGTAGTATTGGTTTTATAAAGGAATAAACTTTATTGATTAGTGATTAACGCTTAGTGTATAATATTTCTACTAATCACTAACCGTTAATCACTAATCATTTCCAAATTTAGTCGATACATAACGCCTGTTGTTAATTGTACCCCTTTTAAGGTTCCCGAAAATTTAAAAAAATCTAGGGAAGTTGTAGGGGGCTTACATCTAGTTTACATCACGACGTTAACATTGTGCTGTTAGTCTTGAACTACAGGTATTTACAGCTGTAGAATGTCAATCAAACAAAGAATTTTATCCAATAACAGCAACGCTTTATCAATTTATACCTCCACTAGAACGATTGATAGGAGTGCTATGTGGATTTACACCATTACAAAGCCAATTTATACCTCTTCAATATGGATTCACAGCTTTTCAATCACCGATTATACTCTTACAAAATGAATTTATACCCTTTCAATGCAGGATTATACCCTTACAAAGACGAATTATAGGAGTGCTATGTAGAATTACACAAGCGTTATGGGCGTTATTTCTTTTAGTTGGTTTGGGTTGCAAGTGTTATTGAAACCTATTGATGTCCTATGATAGAGACAGAGGAATCATTTGCGTCACAAAACATTGCCTCGCAAAAAATATTTTATTCTTAACACAAAGAATGATTGTATAATCCATTTCAATCCCATACATTTGCAGCCCTTATTGCGGATGTGGCGAAATTGGCAGACGCACTAGACTTAGGATCTAGCGCCGTGAGGCATGTAGGTTCGACCCCTATCATCCGCACCACTTCAAAAGCCCCCGGAAATTTTCTGAGGGGCTTTTTTTAATCTTAAAACAATTACCCAATCTAGGGGATTTATTATGGCTACAGTTACAAGAGAAAACATTGGTCTACTTCACGACATTGTCG
>Ga0208741_10000477_pt1 | contig 19214 bp, 10 predicted proteins | sample CryBogCBE03Jun09_FD_184576 | JGI IMG/M metagenome (GOLD analysis project Ga0208741, IMG submission 184576) | Freshwater microbial communities from Crystal Bog, Wisconsin, USA - CBE03Jun09 (SPAdes) | ecosystem: Environmental > Aquatic > Freshwater > Lake | place: Crystal Bog, Wisconsin, USA...
ACTTGATTGCATTGGCAACAAGATTCCTTAGTACAAGATCTATCATGTTTTTGTCGGCATGAACCACCACGTCAGGCGAAATCTCGTTCAATAGTTCAATTTGTTTGTCGCTCGCCTGTTTTTCAAATAGTTGCAACTGTGTTTGAACAAGTGGATATAATTCAAAATTCTTACGTACAATATGTGTCCCTTTTAATTGTGCATTCGACCAGAACAATAAGTTTTCCACCAGCTCCAATGTAGTTGTTACACCCTTAACCAACGCTGGAATAATTGTCTGGAACTTTTCCTGCGACAGATTTCCGGCGGCCAATAGTCCAAGTATTGCTTTTAAATTCTTTAGCGGACTGCGTAAGTCATGCGAGATGATGGCCAGTAACCTGTCTTTCAAATTATTCAGTTCCTCAATATCTTCTGATTGTTTTTTTATCTGCAGATTATTGGCAACTAATGCTTCATTTTGGCGTAGAATCTCCTGCTGTTTTTTATTTATTTCCTCATTAGCTAATTGCAACTTGGCATTTGTTTGTTTTAATTTGTTTCTGGAATAAAACACAAACCCTGCAAAGGCAGAAACAAGCAAAAGTGTTCCCAATATGATGTCTGACACTAACTCTTGCCGCTTTAGCTCAGACTCTTTTCGTCTTTTTTCTGCTTTCAAAACAGCCAAATCTTGTTTGCTTCTATTATTTTCGAAAGTCTGTACAATGTCGTTATTGGTTGCAGACTGAATACTATCGTTCGTTACAATAAAGAGGTTCTTGAACTTCAATGCCTCGGCATAATTGCCTTTCTTTTCTAGTATCTTACTGAAAATGTTATAGGCATCGATTAGATTCTCCCTAATTTTAGTTTCCTCCGCTACTGCTAGTCCTTTCTTTACATAAAGTTCTGCATTGGATAAATCATTCAGTGATAGATAAATTTTTGCCAGTACCAGATATTCCGCTGCAATAGCATACTGGTCATTAATTTGTATTGAAAGGGTCATCGCCTTGCCAATATATTCCTTAGAAAGGGAAAATTGTTTCTTGAGATAATAGGACTCCGCATAATTTGTTAGAATATAGTCTAAGAGATAATTGTTATTGCTTTTACTCAGCACAATTGCTTTGTCCAGATAGAAGATAGCGCTGTCAGGATTACCCGATTTAAATAAGGCATCGGATAAAAAGACCTCTGCCCTGCATAAGTTGACAGATTGGTTCAGCATCGAAAAATACTTCACTGCCTCCTTGTTATAATCAACTGCCAATGTGAAATTCCCAACATCCGTATAGCATCCACCCAAGTTCAGCTTAATGCGCGCCAACGCCTCAATATCATGTATGTTGCTTGCAATCCAGAAACTTTCGTTGAAGTTAGAAATGGCTTTTGCTATGTCACCAATCTGTTCATACCCCTGACCAATCAGGTCTAGTACTTCTGCTTCCCGTTTATCGTCATCTGTTTTTTGCGCGAGCTTCAGGGCAATCATGCCATAGCTGATTGTCTTTTCGGGTTCTGCATCTCTGTAAAAAGCGGAAACAGCCAAAAGGATATCTATCCTGCACGTATCGATTTTACATTTGGAATAAACGGCAAGAAGACTGTCTATTTTTTTCGTTTGAGAAAAACATAGACTTATCTGAAGTGCTGACAATAATGTAATAATAATAAGTCTCTTCATTAACCCCTTTTCAATATTTTTAAGTGCATTCATTTCTTAAATGAATGGCGGTAATTTTCCATGTTCTTGAAAACCGGAATGTTTAAAACAAACCAATCATGCTTTTGTAGTGGGGGAGTAGGGGTGTTGTGTAAAGCAAATAATCGTCCATTAAACTCGTTATTCTGATAGGCTAAATGGGCCACTCAGTATTTAATATGTGTTTCAAAAGTGGGCAAAGATAAGTGACAGTGCCAAATTAAGCACCCCTTATTTGGGGGTACAGATTGTTCTGAAATTATGTCTTTTGTGATAGGGGGGATATTCGGAATACTGGAGTTCTTTATTGATTAAGGAACAGTAGGTATTGATTAACCTAAAATTATTCTATGTACATCAGATAGACTAATATATTTGCCGCCTAATTATTATATACATGCTTTCGTCAATCAAACAATTCTTATTGTTTTCTATCTTATCAATCTTGATTCCGTTTATTTCATTAGCTCAATCGGCAACTGTTTCTGGCGAGGTGAGGGATAGCGCATTGAAGCAGGGTATTGAATTAGCAACTATTTCACTGATTAATCAGAGTGGAAAAGTGGCTGCAATAACCACTTCCGATAAAACTGGCAAGTTCTCACTTGCTATTAATAGTGAGGGGGTTTATACAGTAGCAGTAGAATTTTTGGGATATAAAAAGAAGGTGTTTGCAAATGTGTTGATTCAGAAAAAGGCTGCTTTGGGAGTGATTGTGCTACAACCATTTGGAAATAACCTGCAAGAAGTAACCGTTACAGGACAAAGTAATGGCTTGAAGATAAAGAATGACAGGCAAGTATTTAAAGCCAGTCAGTTTGACAACGCAAAGGGAGGTACAGCAATAGACCTGATTAAAAACTTGCCTTCGGTAGCTGTAAATGCCCAAGGGGGTGTTACGCTTCGTGGTTCGGATAATTTTTTGGTACTGATAAATGGTAAACCAACGTTGGTGGATGGCAATACAATCCTGTCTCAGTTGCCGGCAGGTAATGTAGAAAACATTGAGGTGATAACAACGCCTTCTGCCCGCTTTGACCCTGATGGAAAAGCAGGTATCATCAACATCATCACCAAAAAAGGTACAGACGATGGTTGGTTGTTCATTGCCAATGTTACAGGTGGGTTACCTAGTTTGCATACCTATAATAATGGTCGTACCCCAAGTAGATATAGTGCGGATGTTACGGTTGGGTATAAGAAAAACAAGTGGGATTTAAGTGCCAATGCCAATTACTTACGCAATGATGTGGCAGGTTATCGCGAAGGGAATGCATATACCGTTGCCCCCGGTGATTTTACTATCCCTACACAAACGAATTTCCCCTCTACAGGTGAACGTAGTTTCAAACGGTACAACTATGGGATAAGATTGGCAGTTACCTATAGTGCCAGCAAAAACGATACTTGGTCGGCAGGTTTCTATGAAGGTTTTAAACATCAGGATAGAGAAGCGGATTTAAATTACAATGTTTTCAGAACCTTAGCAGGTTCATCTGTCATCATCAGTCAGAACAATTATTACAATGCCAACAACCAAAAAAGGGAAGGAACTTTTACTTTGGGAAACCTAGATTATACACACACTTTTAAAGATAAAAGTAGCATCACCGCTTCTTTTCTTTATGAAGGGGCCGACTTGCATGGTGGGACAACCAATAATAATTTAGTGTCAAAAGCATCAAATGATACAATTCAAATTACAAGAACCATCTATAAAAATCCATTAAGTGGCTACAGGGCCAAACTAGATTATACCCGCAAATGGGGTATTGGTACGTTGGAAGCAGGGTATCAGTATCGGTTTGATGGGCAAAATGGAAACTTTGATTATGATACATTGAATTTAATTACGAAGAAGCTATTACCCGATGCTGACTTTACAAGTGCTGTAAAAGTGAATAATATTATTCATTCTATCTATGCCCAATATAGTGTGCAGCAATCGAAATGGTACTACAGTGGGGGACTCCGGTATGAATATTCTGACAGAAAACTATGGTTTGGCGATTCAATACAACCTGAATTGACGCTGAATGATTTATTTCCTTCGTTGCAGGTACGCTATACCGCTGCTAATATGTGGAAGTGGAAAGCAGGTATCAGCAGGAGGGTAAAGCGTACGACCAATACCGAATTGAACCCATTTCCTGAGCGCGAACACTCTGAGACATTGGAAAAAGGTGACCCTAAGTTATCACCTGAATATGTCACCCTTGCAGAGTTAGGAACTGAAAAAACATTTAAACAGGGAACCTGGTATGCAACAGCTTATTATCAGCATACGGCAAACATTATTCAACGGTTGAATAGTGTGTATGCTGACACCATCCTAAACAGGATTTATACCAATGCTACGGAAGCGGTGCAATATGGTGTGGAAACAGGACTAACACTGAGCCCAACCAAGTGGTGGCAGTTTCTGGCAGGGATAAATGTGTTTGAATCACACGTAAGCGGTTCTATCTTTAATGGGGAGGTTTCGGTAGATAACAGCAAGGTTGCCTACACTTGGAATACAACCCAAACTTTTAAACTGCCCGCAAAGTGGACGGTGCAATTGAGTGTTTCTTATTTGTCGTTACGTCCTACTGCGCAAGGTGAAGATGGTGCGTTTCTTTCACCCAATCTATCTATCAAGAAAACAACAACTAATAATGCTTGGACCTTCCAAGCGCAATGGTTGAATATGGATGCAGGTTTAGGCATTTCAAATATTCAGCGCATTACTACTTCTGGTAAGTACTTTTATACGACCACCAATTATATACTTGAACCAGATGTACTTCAATTAGGTATCAGCTACAACTTCAATAAGAAAAACAAAAAAGTAAAATTACCTACAAGCGAAATAGGGGAGAGGGAGTTTTAAAGAAATTGAAGCCAAGGTTTATTGGTTTAAAAATTAGTGAAAAACCAATTCGTCTCGCTTGCCAAGTAAATGGTTTCAGCAGTGAAAGGATACTTCTTTTTGAGATAAGTATCCTTTTCTGAGAAAAAAAGATACTTCTTTTTAAGATAAGTATCCTTTTCAGCAGTAAAAGGATACTTCTTTTTGAGATAAGTATCCTTTTCTAAGGAAAAAGGTTACTTCTTTTTGAGATAAGTATCCTTTTCTAAGGAAAAAGGTTACTTCTTTTGAGATAAGTATCCTTTTCTGAGAAAAAAGGTTACTTCTTTTTGAGATAAGTATCCTTTTCTAAGGAAAAAGGTTACTTATCCTTGAAGAAAGTATCCTGCTCTGAAAAAAAGGTTGTGGGATACCGTAATTATGTAACCTTTATTCTTCATTTAGAATTTAATAAACAAATAATAGGTATTTTCGTTTTTCAAACGGTAATTCGTTGTTTGATTGTTTTTTAAATTAATTAAATTGGATACCACATTGCCCAATCACCCTGAATACTTGCTTTTATGAAAAATACACAACTTCATTTTATTGATGGTAGCTGGAAAGGTATCAATGAAACGACTACCTCTACCGACTTCAAGCCCCAAATTGTTTTGGCTTTTGGTTCTACTTCTTTGATAGGTAGTCCTTCCATCTACGGAGACTTGAAAGGAAAGTTTCCTGATGCAACAATTATTTCGGCATCTACCTCAGGTGAAATAATTGGAGACAGCTTATTTGACGAGACTGTTGTAGCTACTGCAATTCAGTTTGAGAAGACAACGATAAAAGCAATAAATACTAATTTCTCCGACCACTCAAATAGTTTTGAGGTAGGCAATTATTTGATAAAGCAGTTATTAGCAGATGACCTTGCTGCGGTTTTTGTTATCTCTGATGGAAGCTATATAAATGGAAGTGAATTGGTGAGCGGTTTGAACGAGAATAGACCTGCTCATGTTCCTGTTACAGGAGGTTTGGCGGGTGATGGTGCCCGTTTTCAACAGACTTTGGTAGGGTTGGATCATACTGCAACAAACGGTGAGATAGTGGCAATTGGGTTCTATGGAAATCATATCAGTGTAGGGCATAGCTCGTTCGGGGGTTGGGATGAATTTGGAAGGGAACGCATTGTGACCAAGAGCGAAAAGAATGTTTTGTACGAATTGGATGGCACTAACGCATTGGATTTATATAAAGAATACTTGGGACCTTATCTGAATGAGTTGCCGGGTTCTGCCTTGCTTTTTCCTTTATCAGTTAAAATTGATGCGGAAAGCGGCAATCTTGTCAGAACGATACTGAGCATCAATGAGCAAGAAAAGTCTATGACTTTTGCTGGCAATTTGCCTGAAGGAAGTAAGGTTCGATTAATGAAAGCAAACTTCGAGAAATTGATAGATGCATCTACACAGGCAGCAACTGCCTCATTTGCTAAGAATGAAGAAATGCCCGAGCTAGCCATTTTGATTAGTTGTGTTGGGAGAAAATTGGTTTTGCAAGAACGTACCAGTGAGGAAGTGGAAGCAGCAAAGAATATATTTGGTGATGATACAACCATTACAGGATTTTATTCTTATGGGGAGATATCTCCGTTTAGTCCAAATACTAAGTGTGAATTGCACAATCAGACAATGACAATCACCACTTTTTCCGAAATCTTGTAGGTAACTTATAATCTTTTGTTATGGCTTTTCATAAAATATTAGAAAATCTTTTAGCTAAGTACAAGCCAGATGGCATTAGCATGGAAGATCCAAGCTGCGTAAAGTTTTTGAATGCCGTTAGTAGTCACTTTGCAACTTTTGAAAGGGACAAGAAGATTACCGATCACGCCTTTACCATCAGTGAGAAAGAATTTATTGGTGTTACTGAGGACTTAAAAGAACAAAATGCAATAACCAAAAAATCAATTGAAAAACTAAAAGATGCTATCATTCACTTGGCTCCAGAAAAAGCCAATTCGTTTCAGGAAAGTAGTGATGATATCATTTATATTATTTCTTTCTTGTCAGAATTAATCAAAAAGTCAAAAGCACTAGAAACAGAGTTGATTACCGCAAAAGAAGTTGCTGAAAAAGCTGCCAAAGCGAAAAGTGATTTCTTGAGTGTGATGAGTCATGAGATCAGGACGCCGTTGAATGCCATCATTGGTACAATCTCCTTATTCAAGTTTCATGAAGAATTGGATGAACCTAGGAAAGAACTACTGAGAGTAATGGAGATTTCGTCCGAGAACTTATTGAATCTTATAAATGATGTTCTTGATTTTAGCAAGATAGAAGAGGGCAAAATTACTTTTTCTGAGCGTGACATAGATATACGCCCGTTTCTAAAAAATCTTCGGTTGGCCAATACAGTCAGGGCGGATGAAAAAGGCAATTCAATAAAAGTAATGATAGATGAGGAGATTCCCAATTATGTAAAAGGAGATGATTTGAGGCTTGGGCAGATACTGAACAACTTAATCTCGAATGCCATCAAGTTTACCAAGAAGGGAACGATTACCATCACTGCAAAACTGGAAAAGAAAACCGATGAATTTGTTGAGCTTTATTTTGAAGTTGCGGATACAGGTATTGGAATTCCAACGGATAAACAGGAACTAATATTTGAGCGTTTTACACAGGCCAATAACAATATAACAAGGGAATTTGGTGGTTCGGGATTGGGGTTAACAATCATCAAAAGGTTGCTACTGTTGCAAGGAAGTGAGATAAAATTAGAAAGCGTTGTTGGCAAGGGATCTACCTTCTCTTTTGTCCTCAAGTTTGGTTTGAGCAATACGAAGGCAGAGGAAACGAACATACAAGTTTCCAATAAAACTGATTTAAATGGCATTCGTGTTCTGTTGGTAGAGGATGTTGAGTTTAATATTTTTGTGGCAGAAATGATGTTGAATAACTGGAATGCCAAGGTTGATAAAGCCGAGAATGGAGAGGTAGCGGTGCAGAAGGTTAAGGATAATAAGTACGATCTGGTTTTGATGGATATACAAATGCCAGTGATGGATGGCTACACAGCTACACGTGGGATAAGGCTGTTTGATACTACTACACCTATCATAGCGCTCACTGCCTCCCTTACAATAGACATTCAGGAGAAAGCAATGGATGCTGGTATGAATGGATTTATCACCAAACCATTTAACCCTAATGAGTTGTTTCAGATAATCAATAATAGTGTGAAATAAGTGTGAGTCTGATGCTTATCACTGGTCAAATACTCACAACCCATATACATTCTCTATCAAAAAAAAGGATCATCATTAAATGGTTACTATACCTCCATACTTAAAACAGGGTGATACAGTTGGGATTGTTTGCCCTTCGGGTTTCATGCCTTTTGAAAAGGCCGAGACCTGCATTTCTGTATTACAAGAGTGGGGATTCAGGGTTAAGGTTGGTTATACCTTGGGTAATCAATTCAACTACTTTTCAGGAACAGACAAAGAGCGTCTTGATGATTTGCAAGCAATGCTGGATGATGTGGAAGTTAGGGCTATTCTCTGTGCAAGAGGAGGATTTGGACTTAGCAGGCTCATTGATAGCCTGAATTTTAAGGCCTTTGTGGAGAACCCAAAATGGATTATCGGTTTCAGCGACATAACCATCTTGCATGCCCACATCAATCAAAGACTAAGGATTGCCACTTTACACGCTCCAATGGCAGCTGCTTTTAATGATGGAGGCTTTAACAACGAATATGTATTATCCCTTTGGAAAGCAATTGAAGGAATTAGTTATAATTATGGCTGTGTCCCACATCCATTCAATAAAATTGGTAGAGCAGAAGGGGAACTGATAGGGGGGAATCTAAGTATAATTGCACATCTGGTTGGGACTAAGTCTGCTTATAAGAATACAAAAGGAAAGATTCTGTTTTTGGAAGATGTGGGGGAATATCTATACAGTATTGATCGCCTTTTTATTCAGTTAAAACGCAATGGATTGTTAGAAAACCTTTCGGGGTTGATAATAGGAGGGTTTACAGACCTAAAGGATACGACCATTCCTTATGGCGAGGAAGTGTACACAATCATTAGTCAACATTTGCAGAATTATACCTATCCTGTCTGCTTTAATTTCCCAGTGGGGCATCAGACAGAGAATTACGCTCTCAAAGTAGGCGTTCTGCACCAGCTTCAAGTGGCAAAGGATAGCGTGGAACTGATGTATGGAAGACAATTTAGTGCTGAAATGTTCTTTTAGAAGTATCTATACTATCTGCCAGATTGCTTTAGTTGAAACATCCCACCCTTACTCTTGAAATAAACTGTCCCGGCAGTTGCAGACACAGTCTCGCTTGTATCCCCTGATGGTGAGAGTATCTTCCAATTGCCGGCTTGCAGGTCGGTTACCAACACTTCATATTCCTTGTTTGTCTCGCCAATAGAAAACTGGATATCACTTCCGTTCCTATCAAGCGTTAACTGTTGCGCCACAATCCTGTTGCCAATGCTCACTGCCACATAGTTTCCTTTTGTAGCCAACGCTTTTGTTACCATCAATGGCGTTGGTGCTGGGTGCGCATCCATTACTTGTATTACATTCAGAAAGTTATCCGATGTAGACGCTGCTTTAGGGGATAGTTCTGTCCGCCATCTTCCAGCGTCTTCTTGAGTAACCGTTCCCCAGTTTTTCCCATCAACCCAATACTCTTTCCCTTCCCCTCCAATCTTTTCTATGGATTGATTGGTTATTTCTGGTAATAAAACATCGTCCACCAGTTTCCCATTCCGACCTTCATTGGTATTCTCAAAAGTAATTTTACCATTCTTGATAGTTGGCTCATTCTGAGAATGCAACAACCATGTCTTCTTGAAAGACGCTTTTGTAGACACTACCTTATCCATTACAATCAATGCCCCAGGTATCTTTTCATTCTTCAGGTTAAGGAATACAAAACTCCTTCTCACTGTATCTACTTTGGCGGGATAAACTGCCACGTTTGGTGGAATATTGTATGCCCGCGTCATATCCCCTTTCAGATAAGAATAGTCAGGCGCCAATCCATTTGCAATATCTTCTGCCATGATGTTGGCCGACTTTCCAGCAGATAACATCTCCTGCGTACTGTCCCAAGCCCTGTTTTTGAAAGAGAATTGTCCACCATCCCTCGAAGCAGCTTTTTTGTTGGAACCTTCATAAGGTGTTGGTTCATCTGGGTCAAGAATTAATAGTGAATTATGTGCGACGGTACGTGCATAATAGTTTACATAATTCAACTTCCCCCATTCATTCTCTGCATCTTTTCCCTGATAGATACCTGCATCCAATGCAAGATGTCCTTTATAATAAATGCCAAAATGCCCAATATCCAGATGCGTATGATTCTTGGCAAAGTATTCTTTCATATTCATGAACACTACCATCGCATTGGACGAATAACTCCTTTTATCTAAGTCCCACTTGGTGCGGGCAATCATCAATCCAGAAGGGGAAGGGAAATATCTGCTTAGTTTCAAGCTGTCAAATACAGCAGCAGGGAGAGAAGGGTTATAGTAGATAAAGGCTCGTGCGCAAAGGTTATCCAATTTATCAAGGTTCAGCTTAGCATAAGATTGAAGAAATGGGTTCTTTGATAAAGATGCAGCAATGGGCATGAATTCTAAGTAATTATTACCCATGGTGATATTGTTATGGCAATCGCCCTCTGGCATCCCATCCATATCTTTTGCCTGCGGAATATTGTCGTACATGTCCCTGAATACAATGTTGGTCATCTCTTTGGAATAAGGATTCAGCCCCAATTTATCGAGGATAAATGCCTGCAATACTTCATTGCCAAACCGTACATGCAAGTATTGGCTACCTTGATTATGAGTGCCAGATGCATACCACGGATTGCGGGATGGAGCGAATGACTGGACTTGCTCTTTATATTCAAAATCAAAGATGTCTTTTTCTTCATCATATATGGCAATGCCCATTGCTAAGAAAACAGTTGGGGCATATTCCCCATAATGACCAGACAGATACTGTTTGGGCGTATTCTTGAAGATGCAATACTCAGCCAGACAACTTTCGCTTTTCATGTTGGCAATAAGCTTTGCTTTGGTAGAAGCATCCATCAGGTTGTAGCACCAATCATACACCAATGCTGCTGTAAAAGCTGCCTCGTAGGCACTCGAATTGGGGTGATATCCTTTCACCGTATTAATGGAAGGCAGGTATTCATTGATTAAATCAATGGCATCTAAACCATCTTGTCTATCCTTTTCATTATCTATCAGATAGCTAAAAGCAAGCGCTTCTATCTTCTGCCTGATATCTTCATCGGGTTCACCGTTTGTGGAATATCCATTGGTTTGAAAATGCTTTTGTTTCTCATACGCTTCTCTAAGCACTGCAAAATCAGGATGATTTAATCGGACTTTAATGGAGGGGATATCATTTGCCATCACTAATAAGCGTGGATGCCCAGGCATTATAATATTGTTATTGGGGGATGCAAAGAGATGTCCCAAAAGAAATAAGGACAAAAGACTGATAGAAAGAGACTTCATAAATGATATATTAATGTGCAAAGCATGGTTAGATAACTGGCAATTGATATGCGAATATCGGTTTGGTTTAACTAAGCATGGGCATTTATCTGCGGAAACGTTTTCAAGTAGGATTAGTAGTTTAGCAGAAAGATGTAACTAGAACTTTCCCCAAAGGACAATTAACAACAACTACTTTATTTAGATCAACCTTTTTCAGTAAAAAGAAGACCTTTAGTCGCCCTTGAATAGCCAAAAACAAACTAGCTATCCCCCTTAATCAATCTGCTTCCTTATTTTTGTGCGTATTCATGATTAAATCTCTTATTTCCCCACGTACTTCTTCCCCCAAACAGATCCGAATAGCAGTAGCCGCACTCTTTTTTGTGTCGGGATTTGGCTTTTCCAGTTTTGCTTCGCGCATACCCACCATACAACAGAACCTACACATCAATGAAGCGCAATTGGGGACGGCTTTATTTGCAATACCCTTCGGATTAATCTGTATGTTACCCCTCACCGGACACCTTTTGGGGAAATATGAAAGCCGTTATGGACTGATGATTGGCAGTTTTTGCTACAATGTATGCCTTTGTCTGTTGGGATTTGTAACAAATATGTGGCAATTGATGCTAGTGCTCTTTTTCTTTGGAGGCTCCAGAAACCTGATGAACATCGCCGTAAATGCACAGTCGTTGGGGGTTCAGAAATTGTACCCTAAATCAATCATCACCACTTTTCACGGGATATGGAGTATCACAGGATTTGTTGGAGGCGCATTAGGCGGTTTAATGATTAGTCATGACATCAGCCCCGCCATCCATTTTGAGTTTGTGGGACTTGTTTGTGTAGTACTAATGGTCGTTTTCTTTAGAGATACCATCAGAAATGATGTACGACAACCCGAAGAAGGGGCAAAGCGAGCCTTATTTCATTTTCCGAAGGGCAAACTCCTGCAATTGGGTGTCATTGCGTTTTGCTGTATGACCTGTGAAGGAATTATGTTTGACTGGAGTGGTATTTATTTTCAGAAAGTAGTACATGTTTCCAAGCATAACATCACCACAGGATACGTTGCTTTTATGTGTGCGGCAGCCATTGCACGATTTTCTGGCGATTGGGTTGTTAACAGGATTGGTACCCGAAAAGTATTGCAATTATGCAGCAGCTTTGCCTTCGCAGGATTCCTTATTTCCATCGCATTTCCCTATCTACTCTCTGCAACCATCGGTTTTATACTGGTGGGTATCGGCATATCGTGCATCGTTCCACTCATTATGGCAATGGCCGGACGCACTTCAGGCAAATCGGCAGGGGTTGCTATCGCTTCTGTGTCAACAGTCAGTTATTTTGGCTTTTTGTTTGGCCCGCCTTTGATTGGATACATTGCCCAAGCAGCTAATTTACAATGGTCTTTCGGGCTAGGGCTAATCATTGCTGCCTGTATGTTGGCATTGGTGAGTAGCAAGCAATTGCAAGTGAGTGGTGAGTAGGTGAAGGGGGTGGCGTTTGCTTTAGACGAAGCTGATTGACCAATATTATTTAGTGAATAACCAAATTCCTTCTCTTTCTTTTGATATCTGTGAGGGCTTTCTTATAGTCATTTGCACTTTTTTCGGGATCTTCGGCATTCATGATGCCAGATATGATTGCAATACCATCCAAACCTGTATCGCTGAGGAGTTTCATGTTATCTAAACTGATTCCACCAGCAAGAAAGATAGGAACATCGGTGTAAGTTCTCGCTTTGCTAATGGTTTCTTTGTTTACGATCTCATAATCAGAGACAGAATTGGTTGGAAAAACTGCCCCAATTGAAACATAGTCCAAATGATGCCTTACAGCCCACTCAATTTTGTCGAAGTTGTTGCTACAGGTAATTCCAATGATCGAATTAGAGGAAATAGCCAACCTGATGCTGTCATAATCTGCAGGTATTTCGTCAAAATGTACTCCATCAACAATATTTGCATAGGAAACATCCTGATTAATCAATACAGGCACATTAAATCGGTGCGCCAATATGACCACTGATTCGATAATAAGTATTTTGCAGGTATTGGGTTTGAAATTATCAAGGATCTGAATAATAGAAACGCCACCTTTTAATGCGGACTCCACTTTTTGTAGCAGCAGATGCATCTCTATGGAGGGGTCTATTATCAAATAAAGCCCAGATTTAACTGAGAAGGCACGTTTATTCATCAATTTTGTTTAAAAAAATAAGTTTAAATTAATTCAAAGTAATAAACAAAAAACGATTTAATACTTATTAGTTTAGAAAATTGTTAAATAAGTACAGGTTAGGGGTCGCAGGTCGCTAGTTTCAGATTGCTAGATACAGGTTGCCAGTACATGAAACCAGCAACCTGTAACCAGTATCCCTCCTACAACTTCACATTTAGTCCCAATATAAAGTTGGTTCCTGCCATCGGGAAGAAATAATTGCCATTGGTATAGGCTCCGCTGTAAACGCCGGGATATGTAGCACCATTTGGCTCATACAATCTGTTGAAGATGTTGTTGATTTGCAAAATCAGGTTGGTTTCTTTAATCAGTTTCCCTTTTAAGGTATAGATAGCCCTGAAATCTTCTAAGAAATAATCGCTCACACTTCGGCTTTTGTTCTGTGTATTATCCAAGTATTGCCTATCCACATACTTACTCAATAAACTAATGCCTACATGCTTGCAGGGCAAGAAGTTGATACTTGCTGAAGCTATCTTACTAGGCGAAAAAGAGATGTTGGTGTTGTTATGTGCTACCGAAGAGTCTCCAACAATATTGTAATTATCATCATAACTATATATATGCTCGGTAAACTGCTTGATTTTGTTGCTGCTGATTGTAAAATTACCCGTAAGATTCACCCAATTGGTAAGTACCAGACCACCTTGCAACTCCAATCCTAACCGATAGCTTTTAGGTGTATTTATCCTGATGGTGTTGCCAACATCATCCAGTTGACCAGTCAATACAAGCTGGTCTTTATAATCCATATAGTAAACCGTTGCGCCATAATTGTAGGCACTTGTTTTCTTTTCGGCACCCAGTTCAAAGTCATTCAATGTTTCTGGTTGGGGCGTGTAGTTGGTGGCATTCTCAAAGTCGGTTCTGTTGGGTTCTTTGTTAGCCACTGCCCAACTGGCATACAACTGCCAATCGTTTTTGGAGTAACTAATCCCCAATTTAGGATTAAAGAAGTTCCAGTCTTCCTTCACATGCCTTAATGGGTCTGCATTAAAACCATCCATGCGGTGCATCACATGTTTATACTGTAAATCTGCATAGAACAACAGGTGATTGGTTAGTTGATGCTCCCATTTAGCATAAATATTCTCATCTGTTTTCAAGGCATTGTTGGAATACCAAACATAGTTGGGCGTGAAACCACCATTCTGCGCCCATATTACATTGCCGTAATGCGCCCCTTCATACCTTGTCCAGCCACCACCAACAATCAGTTGGTCATTACCCTTCTTATATTGAAGCGAAAGTATTTGTCCATAGAATTTATTATCCAACCACTGTTGCCTGATCAAGTCTGTGGTAGTAATAGTATCTGTTCCTACAATTGGATTGGGCACATTATAGTTGGAATAGTAAGCACCGGGTTCATATTCCTCATAATAGCCCTTGCCAGGCGTCAAGAAAACGGCCGTATTGAAAGACAGGCTGTTATTGAAAGAATGATTAAAAAATAGTTGGTAATGGTTCTGCTGATAATTATCCGTTTGGTTAGGATAGTAGCTGCCATTCGATTCCAAGCCTTCTGGGTTATAAGTTCTATCTACTGGCAAGGTATCTTCTGGCACGCCATACCACGCCTGATAGGTCTTTTCTTTTCCTGAAAAGACATTAAAACGCAATGAAGATGTCTTGTTGATGTAGGCAGCAGAAAAAGCAAATGACTGTAAGTCCGAACTAGCCCTATCCATATAGCCATCACTCTTGATACGGCTCAAACGGGCATCAATTGTAAAGTGTCCATCTATCAAACCCGTTCCTACCTTCACGGTATTCTTCAAGGTATTGAATGAGCCATAACTATCGTTGATTTCGGCATAAGCCTTCTCATTAAATTCATTCGTCTGCAAATTGATACCAGCCCCAAAAGCCCCGGTGCCGGTAGACGAAGACCCTACGCCGCGTTGTATCTGGATAGAATTGAGCGACGAAGAGAAATCGGGCAAATCAACAAAGTAAACACCCTGATCTTCCGCATCATTGTAAGGGATACAATTGATGGTTACATTGGTACGTTGCGCATCCACACCTCGTATGTTGATGTGGGTGTAGCCAACCCCGTTACCAGCATCAGAACTAACAACCGTACTAGGCGTTTGATTCAACAAGATAGGTAAATCTTGTCCCAGATTGGTTTTGGCAAGCTCATCTTTATAAAGATTGGTCTTGGTGAAGGGTGCTTTGTCACTCGCCCGCAAGGCTTTTACTTCCAGAGACTGAAGAAAAAGGGGAACATTCTTTAACTGGATAATCAGATTGCCCAAATTATCAGATGCATCTATTTTTTCCGATGCATCACTGTAACCAACACTGCTTGCCACCAGTTCGTAGCTGCCTGTGCGTACTTTTCTAAATACAAACTGACCATTTTCGTCGGCAATGGCTACCGTATTTCCTAGTTTAATACTGGCAGCGGGGAGAGGTTTCCTTGTCGCTGCGTCAATTACTGTTCCGCTTACGGATACTTTACTTGTTTGTGCGGTGGAATAAAGGCTGATAATGATTGCAGCCATTGTTCCCATGAATTGTTTCATTTCTTTTGTTTTAAAAGTTAGAAAAATTGTGGGAACAGAATAAAAGTCGCTAAGTGGAGAGAACGTTCAAAAGTAGAATTACGCCTTCCCTTCGCAGGCATTACCCTGTTCAGGTTCAACGGGTATTATCTCAGCTTCTGCAGATAAGAGCGCTCTCATCTGCATCGGCACCCCGAGGAATGTGTTGCAAAGAAAAGTATTTTTTTGGAGATATGAGTTATGAAATATGAAATCCGAAATACGATTGGATGAGGAACAGGTTTTTGATACCATATTAAAACAAAGGAAGGGGAGAGGATTAAAATATGACAGAAATTTTATCAAGAAATTCAGCGATATGAAATGTGGATTCAGGGTCTACTCTCTTATGATTTCCAATGATTAATGCTTTATTACTGATTTCTATTTCGATATCAGATAATGGGATTTCAAGGATTGTTTTTCTAAATGAAGCGTTCATTGCGAGAGATGCTTTGTCTTTATCACTCGCTATTACATAAAATTTTTCACTGAATTCCAAATCATCTTCAAAGTCTAGTTCAATAGGTTTTATGAGTTCAATAACTTTATCAGCTAATGTTTCTTGCCTGATGAAGATATCTCCTACATCTTTTTGCATCGCCATAATACCCCAGGTTTGGTATTCCCTGCCACAATATGCGCCACCTCTGCCTGCAGAATAGGTATAGCCAACCGAAGTGAAGGTGATGGACGTGTTTTCGCTACGCGCATTTAAATCAATCCAATAGCCAATTTTAACTCCCGTACAAGCTCTGAATGCGGCAAATTCTTTAAGACTAAAGTCAGAATCATCTTTAAAATTAGCTTGGAATTTAGTTTTTAGTTTCTCAAACGTGTTAGAAAAACACGCTATCTCATCCAACTCAAGTCCAAAGGTGTCAAATGGATAATCATTACTCATGATGTTGTTTTAAACTTTATACTCAAAAGCAAAAATAAGGAACCGAAGTATGATGCTTAATGATAAGTATATAAAAGTTATAACTGAGCCTCAGCAGAGACTTTATAAAGCACAGTGAATATACTGAAGGGTTTGATAGGTATCTCTTGATATCAGTCACCGTTTAGTGAAATTTTAATAATGTCCTCTAAAGTGTGTAAATGATTAAAAATCGATCAGCAAAACTTAACAGAGCCTTCTGAGATTCGATAGGGTATCCCCAAATAGAAAAAGGATGATAGCTTGAAATAAGCTATCATCCTTTTTATCAAAGAAAGTGCTGCTTAATCTTTTGCTTTAATAACAACTTTTGCAAAAATACCAGCTACAACCATCGAAGCACCTGCCAATCCAATTACATTGATTGCCTTATCGCCCAAAGCAGTTAAAACAATTCCCCCAAACAGGCCTGCTGCTATCTGAGGGATAGTGATTGTGGCATTGAATATACCCATGTATACACCTGTCTGGCGTGCAGGCAATGAAGAAGAAAGGATAGAATAAGGCAACGAAAGAATAGATGCCCATGCCATACCAATGCCAATCATAGAGATAAACAGTAAGTTTTTGTCTGTAATAAATATCATTGAAATCAAACCAATGCCCCCCGCAATCAAGGAGATTATATAGGTATTCTTGCTACCCAGTGTTGTTGTAATACGCGTGAGAACCAATGAGTAGATGGCTGCAAAAACACTGTAGGCAGCAAAGATTACCCCTGTCCAGTTACCTGCTTCATTAAACCCTGCTGATTTTGGATCGGTCGTTCCCCAAATATGTTGCGCTATCCCTTGCGTAGTGTAAACCCACATTAAAAACAAAGCAAACCAAGAAAAGAATTGGGTTACAGCCAGTTGCCACATGGTAGGAGGAATGTTTTTTAATAAATCGAGAAACGACATCTTTGGTGCTGTTTCCTCGTCAAGGTTATTATATCTGGCATATTCTTCTGGTGGGTATTCTTTTGTTCTGAATGAAGTCCATAATACGCTTAACAATAACGCACCTCCTCCAAAATAGAAAGACCAGATTACCGTAGGTGCTACTTTATGCCCGGGTGTAGGCTCATTTAAAACGCCTGACCATGTAAGGATATATGGTAGCAAAGACCCAACGACCGCACCCGCATTAATCAAAAAGCTTTGAATGGCATACCCTTGTTTACGTTGCGCATCAGAAACCATATCACTTACAAGCGCCCTAAATGGCTGCATGGTAACATTGAAGGAGGTATCCATCAACAATAGCATGGTGGCACCAAAGACCAGTGGAGGAAGTAGTTGGGCAAAATTACCAGAGTTGGGCATGAAGAACATAGCTAACGCCGAAACAATGGAGCCCCCCATGATGAAAGGAATCCTTCGTCCCAATCTAGTCCATGTTTTATCACTTGATAAACCCACAATTGGTTGAACAATAAAGCCAGCCATCGGGGCAGCTAGCCAGAATAAGCTAAGATGGTGTGGGTCGGCACCAATGGCTGATAATATCCGACTTGTATTTGCATTTTGAAGGGAATATCCGATTTGAACACCCATGAATCCAAAACTCATTGTGAAGATTTGACCTAATGTCAACTTTGGTTTTGATATTGAACTTCTTGAGGAAGAAGGTGATGAAACAGCCATAACAATCGTTTAATAAATGAATGTGTAATTTTTACACGTTGCTAAAGTAGCATAAAAAAACATCCCATAAACAGGATGTTCCAAAAAAATATGATAATAGAGTGTGTTTGTTTGGATTTAAGCCTAAGCCTAAACAACAAAGCCATCATTCAGGATAGCTCCTTTTTTTACCACGACTATCCCGTCTTTTACGCTGTACAAAGGGTGGTCGGAATTTTCAAGGTGTGGCCCTCCAATGATTCGTACATCATTACCAATGCGACAATTTTTGTCTATGATAGCATCTTTAATATAACAACGCTCGCCGATTCCAATCTTTGGAATCCCTTTCTTCACGCTTTCTTCCATTACTTCCAATGTTTCGTAGAAGTCATTACCCATAATGTAAGAGCTCACTACCGTAGTACCATAGCCAATACGGGAGCGGATACCCACCACACAATGCTCTAAACGGGAGGCATTGATAATAGACCCCTCCGCTATCAGTGTTTTCTCAAGGGTTGTTCCACTTATCTTGGCCGGAGGAAGCATACGTGCCCTTGTGTACACAACATTGTTGTTGTCGAATAAATTGAACAACGGAATGTCTTGCGTCAGGGCAAGGTTGGCTTCAAAGAAAGAATGTATGTTTCCGATGTCAGTCCAGTAGCCCTCATATTGATAGCTAGAAACCTTAAACTCAGCAATTGAGTTGGGGATTATCTCCTTACCAAAGTCAGTCGCATTTGGATACCTGTCTTTTAGGAGTGTATTCAGTACTTGCTTGTTAAAGATATAAAT
>Ga0208741_10000481_pt1 | contig 19054 bp, 20 predicted proteins | sample CryBogCBE03Jun09_FD_184576 | JGI IMG/M metagenome (GOLD analysis project Ga0208741, IMG submission 184576) | Freshwater microbial communities from Crystal Bog, Wisconsin, USA - CBE03Jun09 (SPAdes) | ecosystem: Environmental > Aquatic > Freshwater > Lake | place: Crystal Bog, Wisconsin, USA...
GCCTCCCCCCGATGCTCCCAAGTTCCAGAAAGAAGAGGCTCCAACTGATGAGAAGCCACCCGACAAGGCTCCCGAACCTGCTCCTGTTTCGACCAGTATCCAAGGTAATGATGCCTCCGGTCTCGCATCGGGAGGAAGCGGCATAGGTGGAGGCTTCGGAGGCGGAGGGAGTGGAGGCCACGGCAGCAAGTTCGGCTACTACGCTGGGCAGTTGAAGAACCGCATCGTCGATGCTTTGCGCTCCAATAAAAAGACACGCAGTGCCGTGATGGATGTGCAGGTCCGCGTCTGGGTGGATGAAACGGGGCATGTTTCCAAGGTCTCCCTTTCCAAAACCACCGGGGATCCCGTCGTGGATGAGGCAATCAAGTCCGAGGTCCTTTCCGACATCTCCATGAGCGAGCCACCTCCGCAGGGGATGCCGATGCCGATCGTCATGCACTTCAACGCCAAGCGTCCTGGCCAAGGATAGCACGTACTTTCACCGATTTTCACCCATCACGACATCATTCTCATGATCCGAAAAATCCAATCAACTGAGACCAAGCTCCAGCTACTCGGGTTCTTGATCCTACTACTTTTGATCCCCATCTCCGCGCGGGCCGCTGAGTCTCTCTTCGCTCCCGAGCCATCGCAGGTCCCCCAGCCATCGGTGACAGCCACTACCGCCGCCATGGCCGAGGCCGCCGCGGCCGCTTCAAGCGTTCCGCCGATTTCTGCAACACCCGATCAGTCTGCGCTTCTGGCTCAGAACCAGCCGGCGACAACACCGAGTGCTTCCTCGTCTATCTCCTCCCCGATCACTGCCGCTACAACTCCTGCTGCCCCTTCAGCGGCTTCTACTGGCTCCAGTAATTCCGTCAACTCAACAGCGAGTTCCTCTGTTACGACTGGCACCACCAATATTGCGGCAAACTTGTTTGCAGCTCCCCTTCCGGCGGTCCTGAGCACCAATTCAACCAATGCCCCTGTCGCCAAAGGCTCCAAGGAATCGCAGACCGTCGTTACAAAAACCGTTGCGCCCACGATCAAGCCAATGCCTGTGGACCAGCCCCCAAACCTTGAGCAACCACCAGACAAGATGGCTGCCTCCGCGCCTCCAGCCCCCCCTTCAGAGAACGTCACGCTCAATCTCATTAACCGTCTCGTCCAGCGCGGCATTCTGACCAAGGAAGATGCCGGCGACCTCATCCGCCAAGCGCAGGACGATGCCAAGAATGCAGCTCAACAGGCCCAGATGACCCAGCAGGCCACGCAGCAAGCCGCCGCTGCGCAGCAGATGGCTGTCGAGGCTGCGGCTCCACCTTCCTCGGATGAATCGGTCAGCGTCTCCTACGTGCCTGAGATCGTGAAGGCGGAGATGAAGGATGAGATCAAGCGGGACGTTCTGGCGGCCGCCCAGGCGGAGAATTGGACGACTCCCAATTATCCATCGTGGATCAATAAATTCCGCCCCTTCATGGACTGGCGATTCCGTTATCAGGATAACTCCTATCCGAACAACACCTCCTACACCGACGAGACAGTTCCGTTTGACCTGGTCAACTTCAACGCCATCAACACTGGTTCCCCGCTTAACATGGCGGCTATCCCGGGAAGCGGTGGCGCATACGGCCTCACTGGACTCTACCCGAATAGCATCTACGCGATTCCTAACAATTATTATAAGGGTACCGGTAACGGTAACGGACCCACTGGCTACTTCACAGGTCAGACACCCACTCAAAATCCTCCCACTGTCAACAACACCCAGCAGAGAGAGTACGAGCGTATTCGCTTCCGCTTCGGTGCCGACATGGATCTTGGGGAGGGCTTTACCTCCGGTTTTCGTATTGGAACCGGTCAGAACGGCAATCCTGTCTCCGAAAACCAGACCCTCGGTGCCGTCGGAAGCAATGGTCAGGGTGGAAACTTTAGCTCCTATGCGATCTGGGTTGACCGCGCTTTCCTGAAGTATGAGATCGGTGATAATCCAGACAAGATGGCGGCCCTCACCTTCGGTCGCTTTGATAATCCATTCTACACCCCTACCTCGATGATGTGGGCTAATGACATCGGCTTCGACGGTATAGCCGCTCAGGCCCGTTACAAAATTTTCAAGGGATTCACCCCGTTTGCCACTGTTGGTCTCTTCCCGATATTCAATACCGACCTGAACTACTCCTCCACGGAGCAGCCCAAGAACAGCAGCAACGACAAGTACCTCTACGCGGCGCAGGTCGGTTTGGATTGGAAACTAACCAAGGATCTGAATTTCAAAGGTGCTGTCGGATACTACTACTTCCAGAATGCCCAAGGGCAGGTCTCCTCTCCGATGACCACGCCGAATGCCTCCGCGCAGGGTAATACGGATGCTTCCCGCCCCACCTTTGCACAGACGGGAAACACTTACATGGAGCTACGTAACATTGTGGCCGTGAATGCCTACCCGACGAGCAATCCGAATGGAACAACCCAGGGTGCAAACACCGTGCAAAGCGGCAATTATATCCCAACACCCAAGACCAACACGACCACGGCAAACGTGATCTATAATCCGGATTATCAAACCTACGTGAATACCGGCGGCCAGTATGGAGTCGCCCCTCCCGCAAGTGCCTCCACCGGCTATGGTACCAATGCTGGCCTTGGCTACGTCCCTCCACCGCAGATCCAGAACCAGTACCAGTACTTCGGTCTGGCCACACCATTCACCGTCTTCTCGGCAAATGGACGACTCGAGTACCGTCACTTCGAGCCCTTCGTGGTCTCCGTCTCGGGTGAGTTCGACCGTAACCTTGCCTGGAACTCCCAGAACATCAACAACGTCGGCCCTGCACCCGACGCTGCTAACAACTACAACCCCGCTCTCACCCAGGGAGCCGTCAACAACCTGAGTAGCGGTGGCGTCTACCAGGGTGGCAACAACGCCTGGATCCTTCAGACCAAGATCGGCTCAGGAGCCCTGCAGAAGCGCTGGGATTGGGACTTCGGTCTCAGCTATCGTTACGTGCAGTCCGACGCCTTCATCGATGGATTCGCCGACAGTGACTTCGGTGGCCCGCTCGCCGGTACCAACCTCAAGGGCTGGGCCGTCGGTGGCAACCTCGCCCTCTCCAAGAACGTCTTCCTCGGTGCCCGCTTCTTCAACGCCACCACCATTGCCGGACCCACGATCAACGTGAATACCCTGCAACTCGATCTCAACGCCCGCTTCTAACATCCATCACTATGAGAAAAGCCTCGTTCCCATCGCTTCTCGCATTGCTTGCCCTGCTACCGCTCGCGGCGGTCTCGCTCCACGCTGCCGAGAAAGTCGACCCCGCTCAGCAGAAGATGCGCGAGATGATCCGCAACAGCATGATCCAGCTCCGTGACGCCAATGCGAAGCTCGCCGTTGCCCAGGCCGCCCAGGCCGATGCCGAGGAGAAGGTCAAGGACCTGCAGGGACAACTCGATGCCCTCACCAAGAAATCGACCGCCGAGAAGAAGGCCGCCGATCAGGCAATCGACGACCTCAAGACCAAGCTCGCGAATGACGATCTGATGATCGCTCACCTCACCGAATCCCTGACCAAGTGGAAGCAGGGCTACGCCAAGTTGGCAGACTACGCCAAGGCCACGGAGGGGAAGCGCCAGGAACTCGCCTCCAAGATCATCCTCCTCGACCGCCGCATCACTGAGCAGCAGAACAAGAATGCCGAGATGTACCGCCTCGCCAACGAGGTGCTTGATCGATACGCTCAGTTCGGGCTCGGCACCGCCATCTCTGCCCGGGAGCCCTTCGTCGGCATCGCCAAGGTCAAGTTCCAGACCCTTCTTCAGGATTACCAGAACAAGCTGAGCGACCAGACCATCAAGCCCGGCGACACGAACGCCCCCGCCAAGTCCGGCGATGCAGCGGCCTCGCCAAAGAAAGCTGATTAATTTTTTGAACAAATAGCCCACACGCACCCTCCAACTCCACTCCAACACTACATCACATGGACTTCCTCAAATTCATCCCCATCATCGCCTTCAGCCTCCTCGGATACACGACATCGGCCCAAGCCGAAGCCACCATCATCGCCAAGGTCGGCGACAGCGAGGTCAAGGCCGACGACATCAAGCCCCTTATCGAGAAACTCCCCGTCCGTGACCAACTCCTCCTCTCCAAGGACCCCGCCGCGCTGAACAATCTCGTCCGCGAACTCATCGTCCAGCAGCTCGTCTTCAAGGAAGCACTCTCCAAGAAGTGGGAGCAGCAGCCCCAGATCGTTGCCCAGCTTGAGCGTATCCGTCAGCAGGCCATCACCCAGTCCTACCTTCAATCTCTCTCAACTCCTCCTGCCGACTTCCCCTCACAGGCAGACCTTGAGGCCGCCTATGACACCCTGAAGAAAAACAACGCCCTCCAGGTACCCAAGCAATATCGTCTGGCCCAGATCTACATCGCCTGCCCCAAGGGTGCCGACAAGGCAACTGAGGAGAAGGCCCAGACCCGGGTCGATGCCGCCGTGAAGGCTTGGAAGAACGGTGATTTTGCCACCGCAGCCAAGTCCCTTAGTGATGATCGTTCCAGCGCCCAGCGCGGTGGCGAGCTTGGCTCTCTCGGCGAAACCCAGATCCAGCCCGAGATCCGAAGTGGCATTGCCTCCCTCTCCAAGAACGGCACCACCGAGCCAATCCGCATGAATGACGGCTGGCATATCATCCGCGTTCTCGAGATCAAGGAGCCGTACACCGCCACCCTTGACGAGGTGAAGGCCCCTCTCACAAGTGAACTCCGCAACCAGCGTGCCCAGGTGATCGCCAAGGCCTACCTCGCGAAGCTCCTTCAGCAGAATCCCGTCACCCTGAACGAGATCGAGGTCGCCAAGCTCATCGACAACAAGGGCAAATAACAGGCTATTTTCATTATCCCGACCCTGCAGGCCCTGCATTTCAATTTGCGTTTACAGAAAGTTCACCCTATTTTTTCACCTCTATGAAGTACACCTCCATTACCCTCCTCGCAGCTGCCTCCCTTATCCTGGCCGCCTGCTCACCGAAAGGCACCACCGTTGCCGATCAACCCACCTTCCAGTGCATCTCCGCAAAGATCACCATCGCCGACAAGCAGGTTGATTCCGTGGTCCAGTGGAACACCAAGACCGGCGAAGCCCGCCTCTTGAACGCTGCTTCGTTTGCCGACAAGGCCACCGGCCAGAACGGTAACCTGATCGGATGGGTGCCCCTCGTCGACCTCCAGCAGGCCGTCCAGAACCTTGCCCAACAGATCCAGGCCCAGCAGGCTGCCCGCGGAACCAACGCCGTTCCTGCCTCGACCCCGATCAAGCCCAAGGCAAACTAATCCAGTTCCTCAGATCTTCACTGAAAACGGCCGGAGCAATCCGGCCGTTTTTTTGTGCCCAAGTGGAATGACGAGGATATCCACCTCCGCCCATTTCAGTGTTCCGGTTTTTTAGCGCTTCAACGGGAAGGGCATCACGCTATTCTTTAGGTTCTATGGCAACAGCCGGCCTTTTCATTACCTTCGAAGGATCCGAGGGGTGTGGCAAATCCACCCAGATCACGCGCCTGGCCAAGCGTCTGCGCGGGGTTGGGCGCGAGGTGGTGCAGCTACGGGAGCCGGGTGGAACCCCGATCGGCGAAAAGATCCGGGAGTTATTGCAATATGATGCCTCTGCTTCGGCCATGACCCCGGAAGCGGAGCTTTTGCTCTTCGCGGCCAGTCGTGCCCAGTTGGTCAGGGAGGTGATCCGGCCCGCGCTTAAGCGCGGGGCGATCGTCCTCTGTGACCGTTTTCTTGATTCCACGACGGTCTATCAGGGGGTGGCACGCTCTCTGAAAGAGAGTGCCGTTGCGCGCATCAATGACTTTGCGGTTGATGGTACGTTCCCGGATCTGACCCTGCTGCTCGACTTGGATGCCGCCGAGGGACGCCTGCGTGCCTCGGCGCGGAAAGGGCCAGTTGACCGCATGGAACAGGAGAAAGAGGAATTCTACGAATCGGTGCGACATGGATTTCTCATCCTGGCACGGAGCAATCCGGAGCGCATCGCGGTGATCGACGGTTCGGGGGACGAAAAGAGCGTCGAGCATGCGATCACGAAGGTGATCGCCGAGCGGCTTCAGATTCCGGGAGGGACCGATGGCATTCACTAAGGACGAAGCGCTTCACCTTCTCGAAAAGGCATTGGCCGAGGGTCATCTAGGTCATGCCTACCTTGTTTCCGGCACACCAGGATCGGGAGTGCTTGAACTGGGCAATGAACTTGCCGGACTTTTTCTTGGAGCCGGGGAAATCTCGGTGGAAAAGCACCCCGACTTCCACGCGATCGAGCCGGAATCAAAATCACGAAGGCTACTCACCGAGCAGGTGAGGGAACTGGAGCATGCGATCCACCGCATGCCTGAGAGGGGGTCACGGAAGGTAGCCGTCGTGCGCGATGCGGATCGGTTGATGCCACAGGCTGCGAATGCCTTCCTGAAGACCCTGGAGGAACCGCCCGACGGTTCACTCCTGATCCTGACCTCGGAGCTTCCGGAGGCCCTTCTCGAGACGATCCGCTCACGATGCATTTCCGTCGTCCTTCACTCATCGACCCCCCTTCCTAAAGGATCCAGGGAGGAACGCCTGACAAGGAGGCTGCCGGATTTCTTCGGAGCCGATTCGAAAACCGATGCCACCGCCGCCTTCGGGATCACCCGTGTTTTTCGTGACCTGATCGAGGAGGTCCGCGAGGAAGCCGCCGTGCGCATCAAGGAGGAGTTGGCGGCGGAGAAGGCTCATTTTGGAAAAACGACCGAGGGTGATTGGGAAGCCCGGGAAGAGGCCCTCAAGGCCAGCTCTGAAGCCGAAGTCCTCAGGGAGCGCTCCCGGTTGCTGGGCGTGGTTGCCGATCATTTCGGCACCAGTCTCAGGAAAATCAACTCGGGCGAGGTGGAAACCGATGCCGCCGAGTCCCGCAGGTTGATCCGGTGCCTCGATGCGGTGGAAAAGCTCCGCGGAACGCTGGAGCGTGGCATTCAGGAGGGGCTGGCGCTCGAAGCGGGTTTTCTGGAACTGATGATGGCTTCCAAGGCAGAATCATAAGGCATCAAATGAAGAAACGTCCCGTTGTCCTGAAATTCGGAACCGGAATCCTTGCCCGCGAAGGAGGCTGTTCCCTCGACCCCTCTCAGTTCCGCGCGCTCTGCGGTGACATCGCGCGGTTGGTTGCGGATGGGATTCCCGTCGTCATTGTCTCCAGCGCTGCCGTGGCCGCCGGTGTCGATGCGCTCGGGCTTTCGAAGCGCCCCGCCGATCTTGCGGGCAAGCAGGCCTGCGCCGCCGTGGGCCAACCGGCGCTGATGACCGCCTACGCACGTCACCTCGGCAGGCATGGCCTGCGCCCCGCGCAGTTGCTGTTGACCCATGACGATATCTTCGACGCCGGACGCCGCGGCAATGCCCGGGTGACCCTGAGCAAGCTTTTGGAATCGCCGGGAGTGGTTCCGATCATCAACGAGAACGACTCGGTCGCGGTGGAGGAGCTTCGTTTCGGTGACAATGACCGACTCTCCTCGGAGGTCGCGCAACTCGTGAAGGCCCGGCTCCTCATCCTGCTCACCAGTGCGGACGGTCTGTTGGCCCGCTCCAACTCTTCCCCTAAACCGAAACGGATTCCAGTGGTGACGGAGATCCGCGACGCCTTCCGCCATGTGACGCCCGAGAAAGGGGAGCACTCCACCGGCGGGATGCAGGCGAAGCTTCAGGCTGTTCAAACGGCCGTCGACGCGGGCATCGAGACAGTGATCGCCGATGGCCGTAAGAAGAGGCAGATCGTCTCTGCCGTTGAGGGTCGGGATGTCGGGACTCGCTTTCCGGTGAAACGCCGCAAAACGTCATGAGCAGCACGCTTCTTGCACCTGCAAGAATCCTTGCGATCGGCAGGAACACCTTCACGGAGATCGTCCGCCAGAAGGTCTTTTATTTCCTGCTGATCTTCGGGCTGATCGTGATCGGCAACTCGGCTTTTCTTGCCAAGTTCTCGTTTCAGGAGGAGTTCCAGATGCTCAAGGATGTCTCGTTGGGAGCGATGTCTGTCTTTCTGAGCCTGCTCGCGATCCTGGCGACCGCGATGCTTCTTCCCCGGGACTTGGAGGACAGGACGATCTTCACCATCCTCTCCAAGCCCGTCCCTCGCTACGAATACCTGCTCGGCAAGCTCCTCGGGGTCGTGATCCTGTTGACACTTTCCACGCTCATCATGGGCGCTCTCTTTCTCATGGTTCTTTTCTTCCGGGAGCAATCAGCCCTAGCCGAGACACAGCGCACCTGCCCTCCCCAGGAACTGGCACCAGCCCTTGCCGAAATCAGAAAAGCCGCCTTTTCCTGGGATCTCCTTCCGGCCATGGCGATCCTGCTCGTGAAGGGGATCCTGCTCTCCTCGTTGACGCTGCTGGTCTCGACCTTCGCCACTTCGGGGATCTTCGCGATCCTAGTTTCTGCCTCGGCATATTTTATCGGTCACCTCCAAGTGACAGCCCGTGAGTACTGGATGAGCGGCATCGGCATCCATTGGTGGACGCGGATCTTCACGGCTTTCGTGGCGCTGCTGTTTCCCGATCTCCAGGCCTTTAATCTGAGTGACGATATCGTGGCGGGTACCAGCCTGCCGATGGGGCTCTTCTGGCAGACGGTTGCTCTCGGCGCCGTTTATACTAGCGTTTATTACGCCGTCGCCTGTTTCCTCTTCGAGAACAGGGAGCTGTAGGCAATAAGCTTCCGGAGAACCGTCCATGTCCGGCCTTTCGTCGCTCTTTCGAAGCCTTCTGGCGATTCTGATGATCGCCGTCATGGGCGCCCTTCTGCTGCCGTGGCAGGCAACACTTCAGCGTGAGGCGCAGGCGGCTCATTTCCGGAGCATTCCGCTGAACCTTTCGCTCCGTGAACAGATCGGGCAGTCGGGATTCCTTGCAGCGTTGAGCGGCTTCCGGGCGCCTCTTGCCGCCTTCCTCTGGATCGATGCCCATTCCGCCTGGGAAAAGACGGAGTGGGGAAGGATGGCCGGGCTTTTCAACACGGTCACCACTCTCCAACCCCACACACTCCTTTATTGGGACATCGCGGCCTGGCACATGGCCTGGAACGCCAGTATCGCCGCCCTTCATGACACCAAGCAGCAGAGCGAGGTCCTGAGGGAGCGGGCGCGGCGCCAATACATCGATCTGGGACGTGATTTTCTGGAGCGCGGCATCAGGAACAATCCCGACAACTACCTGCTCCACGAGCGTCTTGGCATCCTGCTGCGCGACAAGGTCGAGGATCACAACGCGGCGGCCGATGCCTTTGCCAAGGCCGCGGCCTGCTCCGATGCGCCCGCCTATATCGGTCGTTTTTCGGCCTATGAAATGGCGAAGGTTCCTGGCAGGGAACGGGAGGCCTATGACCGGCTCATGGCTCTTTACAGGCAGGGAAAAAAACAACAACTTCCCTCGCTTCTGGCCAGGATCAGGGAGCTCGAAAACAAGCTGAACATTCCCGCCGACCAGCGCATCCCTGCCACGGTCGTAGGCGGGTCATCACCCTCCCGCTGAATGAGAGTGGCGATCCTCGGCGATATCCATGCCAACCTGCCGGCACTGGAGGCGGTCCTAGCCGATGCCCGTGACTACGGTTGCACCGAGTTCCATTGCCTCGGGGACGTGGTCGGATACAACGCCAATCCCTCCGAGTGTCTGGAAATCGTCAGGAATCTCCCCGGAGCATGCGTGCTCGGTAACCATGACGAGGCGGCCTCGCATGGAAATCCCCTCGAGGGTTTCAGTTCAGCCGCCGCTTTGTCTCTGGAATGGACACGGGGAGTCCTGAGTGCGGAGCAGAAGGCATGGCTCGGCGCACTGCGTCCGCAGCGGCAGATCCGGAAAACGACACTTGTCCATGCCACGCTTGATTCCCCCTGTTCCTGGGGGTACGTCCGCACCTTCAGGGAGGCCGAACTCAGTCTGGCCTGCCAACGCACGCCGCTCTGCTTTATCGGCCACACGCATGTTCCCAAGGTATTCGCACACGGGGTCGGCGAGATGCTTCTCTTTGAGGAAGCCGAAGGAGTCGACCTTTCCAAGTCACCGAAACTTCTGATCAACGCGGGTTCCGTAGGCCAACCCCGTGACGGCGACTGGAGAGCCGCCTATATGATCCACGACGAGGGCAGCGATGGTCTCTGGATGCGTCGAGTCAAATACGATGTGGAATCAGCAAGCCGGGCCGTCCTGGATGCGGGACTTCCCCCGAAACTGGCGGAAAGACTCCATAAAGGGGTATAGGTGACGGAGGGGAACATGAATACGCCGCGACGCATCCTGCTTGTGAAGCCAAGCTCGCTCGGTGATGTCATCCACGCCCTCCCGGTGGTCTCCGCGATTCATCGCCACTGGCCGGAAGCCGAGTTGCGCTGGCTTGTTCAACCCGCCTGGCGTTCTCTGGTCGAGACTCATCCGGGTGTCTCTGGCACGGTTCTTTTCCCCCGGGAAAAATTCCGCGGCCCCGCGGGTTGGATTCGCTCATTGGCCTGGCTAAGGACTCTTGGGGACTGGAAGCCAGATCTGGCGATTGACCTGCAGGGATTGCTCCGGAGTGCTCTTTTCGCACGTTTTTCAGGAGCGCCCCGCATCATTGGCCTTTCGGATGCGCGTGAGGGTGCCAGGTTACTGCACGGGGAGAGGGTCGCCGTTTCCGCTGGTGATCATGCCGTGCAGCGTTACCTCTCCGTGCTGGATGCTCTGGGGATACCCCGACCCGATCGTGCCGAGTTTGAGTTGCCCCAGGGTACGTTGCCCGCCCGCTTTTCCTCCCGTGATCCCTATGTGGTTCTGCATTCCTATGCACGAGGTGCCGGGAAGAGTCTTACGCCGGAAATGATCCGGGCTTTTGCCTTGGGAGTCGCTCCGGGACGTGTCGTGATCGTGGGCAGGGGTAAGGCGGGGGACGGATTGCCCGACAACGTGGAAGACTGGAGTAACCGAACGGATCTCCTGGAACTCACTGCCCTGCTGCGAGGCGCCTCTTTCGTTGTGAGTTCCGACAGCGGGCCGATGCATCTGGCGGCGGCGCTTCATCCAGCGGAGACCCTCTCGATTCACCTCTGGAGCGACCCCTTGAAGGTGGGCCCTTGTTTTCCGGAATCATTGGTCTGGAAGAACGGCCGCATAGGCAGGGTTTCCACCTTGGATGATTCCTGGCGTGCCGAAGGAAGAGCACCAACCGAGGCCGAGATGGAGGAGATCGGAAAGCTGGCTGCCGCCGAAAGAATAGCCTCAGAATGATGAATGATGCAAAGGTGCTGAAGTCGGCCTTGGGTTATCCTTCATACTTCATCATTCATCCCTCATAATTTTCGCCTCATGGGATTTTCCACGCTGATCGATTCCGTCCTTGCCTCGCCTCCTCCTGAACTGAGGGCTTTCAGCCGATTGCTGGAGCCGTGCAGTGACCGGGAGCTCGAGGAACTGGCGCGACGTTCGGCATCAGTGACGCGTCGTCATTTCGGTCGAACGATGAGGATGTTCGCGCCGCTCTATCTCTCCAACGAGTGCATCAACTCCTGCGCCTACTGCGGCTTCTCCCGTGACAATGCCATCCTGCGGGTGACGCTCGAGATCGAGCAGGTTGCCGCGGAGGCCGGTCACCTTGCGGCCGAGGGATTCCGTAACGTGTTGCTCGTGGCGGGTGAGCACCCCAAGTTCGTTTCTGGCGGATACCTGAAGCACTGTCTCGAACGTCTCTCCGGAGAAATTCCCAGCCTCTCGCTCGAGGTGGCGCCGATGGAGACGGAGGAGTACCTGCCGCTGGTGGCGGCGGGAGCCGAGGGGTTGGTCGTTTACCAGGAGACCTATGACCGCTCGGTTTACCCCGAACTTCATACCGCGGGCCCCAAGAAGGATTACGACTGGCGCCTTGATGCACCGGAACGGGCGCATGCTGCAGGCTTTCGCAGGCTCGGGGTCGGCGTGCTCTTCGGACTTTCGGAATGGAGGGGCGAAGCGACGGCGCTTGCTGCCCATCTCCTTCATCTGCAGCGCGTCTGCTGGACCTCGCAGATCACCGTGAGTCTCCCAAGACTTCGGCCGGCGGCGGGCTCCTTTGAACCCAGATTTCCCTTCGAGGACCGCGACCTGACCCAGTTGCTTTGTGCCTTGCGCGTGACCTTTCCTCAGATCGGAATCATTCTCAGCACGCGCGAACCAGCTCCCCTGCGTGATGCACTTGCGCCGCTCGGGGTGACGATGATGAGTGCGGGCAGTCATACCGAACCGGGCGGGTACACCGGACAAGGTGCCGATCAGTTGCACCAGACCGTGAAGGGAAAAAAGGTGGAGGCAACCTGCGGAGGCACCTCGGCCACCGAGCAGTTTGCCATCAGCGACGAGCGGACACCCTCCGAGGTGGCTGCGATGTTGCGGGGCCGCGGGCTCGAACCGGTCTGGAAGGACTGGGATGCGGCGATCTTGGGGAAGGATGAATCCAGAGGCATGAACGATGAAAACCGGAGGCCTTTGGCTGAGGCGTCATTTTCATAATTCATCACTCATCATCCAACATCATGCTCCACCTGATTATTAACGGTGAATCCAAAGAGGTTGCGTCCACGTCCTTGGAGGACTTGTTTGTTGAGCTCTCCCTTCCCGCCCCTCTCATGCTGGTGGAGCATAATGGAAAAGCGCTCCTTCGTTCCCAGTGGGAGTCCGTCGCGCTCTCCGCGGGGGATCGATTGGAACTCATGAAGGTTGCCGCCGGAGGCTGAGCCATGAGTATCCAGGAACACCTCCCTCGTCCCGAACTTCTTGCCCCCGCAGGCGGATGGGAGTGCCTCAAGGCGGCGGTTGCAAACGGTGCCGACGCGGTTTTTTTCGGATTACCAAGGTTCAATGCCAGAATTCGCGCCGACAACTTCACGGAAGGGGAATTGCCTGAGGTGATCGCCTTCTGCCACCGCCACGGCGTGAAGGCGTACGTCACGCTGAACACACTTGTCTTCACCTCCGAACTGGAGGATGCAACCGATTACCTCAGGCTCTTGAACCGCTGCGGTGTCGATGCCCTGATTGTTCAGGATCTGGGGCTTGTGAGGCTTGCGGCGGCCCTCGTCCCCGAGTTGCCGATCCATGCCTCCACCCAGATGACGCTGACTTCCCCCCAGGGGGTCGAGATTGCCATGGAACTCGGGATCACGCGGTCGGTGCTGGCGCGCGAACTCTCACTCAGGGAACTCAAGCGGTTCGATCCGCTCAGGATGCCTTTGGAGGTTTTTGTCCACGGAGCCCTCTGTGTCGCCTATTCGGGGCAATGCCTCACCAGCGAATCCCTCGGCCAGCGCAGCGCGAACAGGGGAGAATGCGCGCAGGCCTGCCGCATGCCGTACGAACTTGTCGTTGATGGAGTGCTCCGCAACCTCGGTGACAAACGCTATCTGCTTTCTCCCCAGGATCTTGCCGCCGTGAACGAAATTCCCGATTTGATCGCCGCGGGCGTCACCAGCTTCAAGATCGAGGGGCGCCTCAAGTCTCCGGAGTATGTGGCTGCCGTCTGTCAGGTCTACCGCAAGGCGATCGATGCCGCTCTGGCCGGACAGGATGCGGATCTTTCCCCCGGAGACCGTTATCAACTCGAGATGGCCTTCTCGCGCGGGCTTTATTCCGGATGGATGCATGGGGTGAATCATCAGGAACTGGTGCATGCTCGTTTTGGAAAGAAACGCGGCGCCTTTGTCGGGACGCTTGCCGCGGTCGGACCTGAATCCGTTTCTTTCGACTCTCAAGTTCCCCTCAAGCCCGGAGACGGAATCGTTTTTGACACGGGCACGGACACCGATCAGGAGCAGGGTGGGAGAATCTATGAGATCCGTGGCGACCGGTATTATTTCCGTCACGGTCATCTCGACATGAAGCGTCTCAAGGTCGGCGACAGGATCTGGAAAACCAACGACCCGGATTTGGACAAGCGCCTGAAGAATTCCTATGCCGGACGCATCGAACCGCGGTATCGCACCCCCTTTGATGTAACGCTCTCGGGGCAAGCCGGTTCCACCCTGGTGATGACCTCCGGTGAAATCTCCGTGGAGTCTGGCCTTCCCCTGGAGTCTGCCCGTAACGCCCCGCTCACGGAGGAGAAACTCCGTGCCCAGTTGGAGAAAACGGGTGACTCCGGTCTCGAGTTGCGACATCTCACGATCGATCTTACCGGTGAGGTGATCTTGCCGATCGGGGAGATCAACCGGATGCGACGGGAATTGCTCGATCGCCTGGTGATTGCTTCCAGCCAACCCCGGAAAGAATTTTCCGGTTCCTGGAGAAAGGTTTTCGAAGAGGGGAACGCCATTCCGTCCGTTGCAGAAGCCTCCTCCCCTGTCTCCCCTTCGCTCAACCTGAAGGTCTTGTGCCGAAGCATGGAACAGGTTGAGGCGGCCTTGGACTCCGGGGTCGGGGAAGTTTATGCCGACTTCGAGGATATTCGTCGCTACAAGGATGCGGTCGCCCTGGTCCGCGGTAAAGGCGCGGCGCGGATTCTCCTGGCCACCCCGCGTATCCAGAAGGCGACCGAGGAGGGATTTTTCAAGCTGATCGAGAATGCCGAACCTGACGGAGTGTTGATCCGCAATCTTGGGGCCATCACCCACTTTGCGGGGACGGAATTACTCACGGTGGGTGACTTTTCGCTAAATGTTGCCAATCCCCTGAGTGCTCAGTTCTTCATGGCGCAAGGCCTCAACCGGGTGACGGTCAGCTATGATCTGAACGCGGGTCAGGTCCTCGACCTTCTGAGAGCGGCTCCCGCCGAATGGTTTGAACTGACGATCCACCAGCATATGCCGATGTTCCATATGGAGCACTGTGTCTTCGCCGCTTTCCTCTCCGATGGGAAGGATCACACCGATTGCGGAAGGCCTTGCGAACATCATCGCGTTCATCTGCGTGACCGCGTGGGAATGAGGCATCCGCTCCGTGCCGACGTCGGATGCCGCAACACCCTCTTCAATGCCGTTGCCCAGACCGGCGCGGAATATTTCAACGAGTTCCGAGTTGCCGGAGTCAGGAACTTCCGCGTCGAGTTATTGGAGGAGGATGCCAACCGGACCGGTGAAATCCTGCGTGCCTACAGGGCGCTTCTCGAAGGCGAAACCAACGGAAGCGATCTTTGGCGCTCCCTGCGCGCAAAGTCCCAGCTTGGTGTCACCGCGGGAACGCTTGACGATAGGGATTAGGGGAGTCGAACCATGCGCACCACCACTCTTCTCTGGTCGAACCGACAGCGCTCCGTGAAGGTCGATTTGGCAAAAATCAGCAGGATTCTGGAGGTAGCTTTGCCGCTCTGCCTTTCCAAACCATGCACCAAGGGCAAAGGTCTTCCCCGGGAGGTGGAGATCACGCTTCTGGGCGAGGCCGCGATCTCCAAGGTTCACGCCCAGTTCCTTGATGATCCGACGCCGACGGACGTGATCACCTTCGAGCACGGGGAGATCCTGATCGGCGTGCCGATCGCGGCAGCCAACGCCAGCAAGTTCCGGCATTCCACCGACCATGAGGTTGCCCTGTGCGCTATCCACGGACTGCTGCATCTCCTCGGATACGATGACCTGACGACCCGCGATCGGGTGATCATGCATGCCAGGCAGGAGGAGATTTTAGAGGCTGCCCTCGGGTGCCTGTGATAGTTTGCCGGGAATGAATCACGCCGCAGCCATGTCAGAGGAACCGGCTTCACCGGGCGATTACGCCCTGGTTGCCAGGTCTGCGGAACTCTGCAATCCCTTCCTGGATGCCCTGGATGAGATCACCCTGACGATCCGGGGTCCGGTGAATGTCGCCATCCTTCGATGGAACACCGCTCTTTTTACCCCGCATCTTCAGCCGGTCCTTCTGGAAACGGTCTCGCTCGCATCGCAAGGGGGAAGCTTCGAAATCACGGCTCTCGACTGCCGGCTCGATAAGGCCCTGCCCAAGGATGCCCGCCTGCAGAGCCGCGACGCCGGGAAGCGCCTGATCGGTGGACTGCTGGCACCCAAGGGTGATCGTTTGATCGAGCGTTACCGGGCCTCCGTGCTGGCCGGAGACTCCCCCGGGCATCTCGCCGTGATCCATGCGCTCAGGGCATCGCTCTTTCATCTTCCTCCACGCTTGATGATGGCCTCCTACCTCCTTCAGGAGGGGGTGGGGGCGGGGCTTGATGGCCGCGAGATCGCCCGATTCCTGATCGGTTCCCTGATCGGAACGGAGGGTGTATTTCCTTCAGGGGGGGTCTTTGTGGCGGAATCGTGATGGTCATGGCATCCCCGGATCTTCTTGAGTCGCCCGAGACGGACCTGAAGGAGGAACTCGATCTCCCCTGGGTGGTGGTCGTTCATAACGACCCGGTGAATCTTATGAGTTATGTCTCGATGGTCTTCCGCAAAATCTTCGGATGGAGTCGTGAGCGCGCCGAAAAGCACATGATGGAGGTTCATACGAAGGGTCGCTCCCTGGTCTGGAGCGGCGGACGTGAGCAGGCGGAGCATTACGTGCAACTGCTCCATGCCGCCCTCCTGCTTGCCACCCTGGAGAAGTCGCGATGATTTTCGAGCTGACGCCAAGCGGCAACCCCTGTTTTTCCGGCATTCATCCAGTGCTCGCCGATCTCCTGCAAGCTGTGGCGACCGACCCCTGGGAGAGATATCCCGAGGGAAGCAAGAGACTGCTCCCATCTCCTGGCAGCGATGAGGATCTCCGCCTTGACTGGCAGGATCACGTGCAACCGGGCCTGAGGCATCAATTTGACGCGGACCGGAACATGATCGCCGATGACCTTAAGGCAATGTCTCTCGAGATTGGGGATGAGGGATCCGGCCAGGAGAGTGAGAGCTTCCGTCTGGAAATACCCCGAGATCATGCGGAGGCGTGGCTGACGACCCTCAACGCCCTGCGTCTGGCGATCGCTTCGGATCATGATCTCGGTGAGCGTGAATTGGCTGCAAAGGGTCCCGCCGACCTCTCGAGTGATCGGGGGAGCGCCCTGATGCAGGTCAATTTCTACGCCCTCGTTCAGGAATGTCTTCTCCAGGCCATGGAGGATGTGTCCGGGGAATAACTCTGCATGGAAGAGGCACGCGCCATTCTATTGCGGCGGTACAGGTTCTCGGAAAACAGTCTTGTCGTGATCTGGCTGACGGACCGTCTCGGAAAGGTGAAGACGACTGCACGCAGCGTCACCAAGCCGGGCAGTCCCTTTGCCGGAAGACTCGAGCTTTTCACGGTTGCGGAGATTCTCTTCAAACCCTCCAAAAGCGGGGAACTGCACACGCTTGGCGAGGTCGTGGTGGAGACGGGGTCATCGATTCCCTCCACCTACGGCACCATGCTCGCAGCTTCCTATTTCGCCGAGCTCTGCGATCTTTTCACCGAACCGATGCACTCGGTCCCGGAGCTCTTTTCACTTTTGGAGCGGGCCTGGGGATTTCTTCGGGTTCAGGAACCCAGCGACCGGGCGGTGCTTCATTTCGAGACGGAGATGGCCAAGGTCCTTGGGATTCACGATCCGGCGATACCGGCTCACCGATCCCTGGCCTCGGTAGCCCACAAGCTCCCCGAAAGTCGTGTCCAACTCCTCGGTCATCTTGCTGGGAAAAAATGAGGTGGATCCGTTCCAGCGCGGGATGTGTCTGTGCTCTGATCACAATGGTTTTTTGTGCCGGCATGGTGACACCTCTCCTTGCAGGTGAAGATGCGGGTTCTTGCTCGAGGAAAGAGGTTCGGCGGTATTACGAGTACTGGAAGGGCAAATACCTGATCCCCTCGACCAGATTCCCCGGAGACTTCAAGGTGAACTATGACGGAAAGGGAACCACTGTCTCCGAGGCGATCGGATACGGAATGATGATCACCGCTTTCATGGCCGATGAGGATCCCGCCGCCAGAACCTACTTCGACGGCCTGGATCGGTTTCGAAAGCGGTTTCCTTCCTCCATTAACCCGGCCTTCATGTGTTGGAAGATTCCTGCGGGCGAACGACCGGGCAAAAACGACGCCGCAACCGACGGGGAGCTCGACATTGCCTTCGCGCTGCTGATGGCCCGCGAACGATGGGGAGGGGATGAATATCTCACCGAAGCCAAAAGCCTGATCGCGGCCATCGGGACATCGTTGGTTCGGCCGGACGGTTCCCTGCGTCTGGGCGATTGGAATAAAACGCCTGGCCAGACCCGTCCCTCTGATTTCATGCCCGTTCATTTTCGTGCCTTCCGCAAAGCAACGGCTGACCCCCTCTGGAGCAAGGTGGAGGACCGCTCCTATGAAATCCTTGACCACTTGCAGTCAGGCGCGGGCAAGGGAGCGGGACTGGTGCCAGACTTTGCGATCGAGAAAGAGGGACGCTGGATTCCCGCCAAGCCAGGCTTCCTCGAGGGGCGCCACGACGGGGATTACTATTACAACGCCTGCAGGGTGCCTTGGCGGATCGGTTGGGCCTCCATGATCACCGGCGATCACCGGGCAGGGAAAATCCTGAAGCGTTTTATGGGTTGGAGCAGGCGCTCGGTAAAGGATCCGTTACGGTTCAGGGCAGGTTATCGTCTCGATGGACAGCCTCTGCGGAACAGTGACTACGAAACGGCCTGCTTCATCTCACCCACCGGTGTTGCCGCGATGGCTCTTGGCGATCATGACTGGGAAACCGCGGTCATCGACTATGCCATCGGAAGCAGGGAGGAGTATTATGAAGACTCCCTCAATCTGCTTTGTCTTCTCCTGATGAGGGGTGGATCTCACGGAGTGGAAAGGTGATGCTCCGCCACTGGGAGCCCTTATTTAGAATAGTTCTTGATTGATCTTGAACGAGCCGGAGCGGCTGTTAAATTGGAAATTCGTCTCATGAAAAAGCCGTTATCCACTCCCTCCCTTCCCGCCAAAGAGCGCGCGATCGGGGAGTACGCCTCGGCGATGGTGCAGGGAGGTCTGAGGTTGACGCCGCAGCGTCGTCAGGTCTTCGAAGTGCTGATGGACAAGCGCGATCACCCCACGGCCACAGAGGTCTTCATCAGGGCTCAGAAAAAGATGCCCTCCATCTCCCTGGCCACGGTCT
>Ga0208741_10000482_pt1 | contig 18911 bp, 27 predicted proteins | sample CryBogCBE03Jun09_FD_184576 | JGI IMG/M metagenome (GOLD analysis project Ga0208741, IMG submission 184576) | Freshwater microbial communities from Crystal Bog, Wisconsin, USA - CBE03Jun09 (SPAdes) | ecosystem: Environmental > Aquatic > Freshwater > Lake | place: Crystal Bog, Wisconsin, USA...
GAAAGAGTTCGTCGTCTGGAAGAACAAATCGACAAGTTGGGATTCAAGTTTGCCAAAAGCAAACACAGTGATTGGAATGAAGATCACGGTGCCTTGAGCCTTAAGCCAAAAGATCACGAAGCATTGCCAATTTACAGCCGTGATGCGGAACTGTACGTAGGTAGTCTAGAAGGACTAGAAGCATGGATGTCTGGCGTTCGCTGGGCACGTGAATACGACATGATGCTCAAACTTAGTGATGACAAGAAACGTGCGGCCGCTGAACAAAAGGAACGCAACCGTCAACTGATGCGTACACTCAAAGAAGGTAAAGACATGAGAGGAGAAATTGAATATGAACGATGATCCAATTATACCACGTAAATATCTATATACGATCAAGTGGACACAACCCTATGCTACCGAGTACCAGCGGCCATATTTGAGAAACATGCAGGAAGCAGTTGAACGTGCTATTGAAGCACAACTTGAACGTAAGGAATGGCCTCAAGCTCGAGAAGTTATTGAAAGGATCATGCGACTATGAGTATAGTTACAGAAGGACTTTGTATAATGGCAATCGGTGTTGTCGTAGCGATCTTTGTGGTCAAATGTGTTAATTTATTAAATGGAGATGATGATGCAAATTAGAGTTAAAGAAGATGGTAAAAAGTTTGGATCGTGTGGATGTGGCCGTAGCCCTACAGGTGATTGTATTGGATGGCACGGGTTGAATGAAGAGCAACTAGCTGAAGCCAAACGTAAATGGGACTTGGCTGAATATTCAAAACAAGCACAGACTCTTTGGAGTGATAGCTGTACAACTCCAAGGACCAACGATGCCTAAAAAAATAGAATTTGCTCCCGGATGTTTTGATTCGTTTGAAGGTACCCAGGAAGAATTAAACGAATTGGTTACTGAAATTAAGGCTATGTTTGAAGGAGATTCCTTACCTGGTGAAGAGATTGATATCGAACAATTGGCTGAGGAAGATCCAGAAATTGCTGAAAAGATATTTCAAATCTTACAAGATGATGAAGCTACAAGGAAATTGCAATGAGTTGGTTTAAAGAAAAATTAAGAAATTGGTTACTAAGCGATGATTCGGTTAAGCAGTCTAGACTACGAGCCGGCAATACTATTTCGATAGATGAAGACCTCGAACACATGAGCAGTGATCCTACTATGCGTTTCAAAGTCTACAATGCTCGTGGTGGCAAGATTGTAGAGTTTAGTCGTTTTGATCGTCAAAAGGATCGAAATGAACATGATCTCTACATTATTGGTAAAGATGAGGATTTTGGTGAAAGAATCGCTAAAATTGCTATGTTTGAAGGCATGAAAGACTAATCAATCGTAAATAACATAACCGGAGATCACAATGGATACATGGATTATATGGATAGTTGGCTGTTCAATCGCATACTGGATTGGTCAAGTCGTAGGGAAACATATTGGAACTATTAATTTACTACACATTCTAGCCAGCGACCCTAACAAGGTAAAAGAGCTTATTGAAAAATTCAAGATGATTCAAGAAGCTGAAAATGTTGAAGAATTAGATTTTCCAGCAGATGCTATATTATTAGAGCTAGAAGAAGTAAATGGGCAAGTGTTTGCCTATGATAAACTAACTGGAGAATTTATAGCCCAAGGTCCAAACAAATATTTGGCTGGACTTGCGGCAGCCGCTCGTTATCCTAATAAGAAGTTTTGGCATCCTGACTTTAAGCAATCTAACCAAACAGCTTGAGTATTGTTACAATATTATGTACAATAGCGATAACTGATTAATTTCAGTCTAATCTAAAAGGAACATAAGATGAAAACAATTTCAAAAGAAACTAAGACCTACAAATTATTGACAGCATTTAAAGAAGGTCGTAAATTTACTCCAGCTCAAGCTGAGAAATCATTCGGCATCAAGAACTTATCAGCAGAAGCAAGCCGCCTACGTCAAGCTGGCCACGCTATCTATGCTAAGTCGCATGTTGCTGGTAACGGTGTTAAGGTAACTGAGTATCACTTAGATCGCCCAACACGTAAGATTGTTGCCGCAGGTTACAAGGCTATTGCAATGGGTTTAGTTTAATACTAAATTAAGTTAGTTATGATAAAGGGCTACATTGTGTAGCCCTTTTTTATTGTGCAGAATAATCTCTGTATCGTTGTCCGGCAACTTCACCGGAGAACAATTTCTTAACATATTCTAAACCGTTGCCCAGTGCCTGCCTATCTTTAACAGCACGAGCTTGACTTGCGGCTGTGCTGGCTTTGTCACGCTTTGGCGCACTAATAGCATGTTGAGACTTCTCTACATAATGATGAGCAAACTGCTGTACAAAATCATCCGCAGATGCAAATCGTTCTAGGTCGCCATGTCCGAACATTCCATTTAGTTCACAACTACGAGCAAACCCTTTAATACCATTTACTTGTCTTTCTACATTAACATTGTTAATATCAACACCTGGATTGGCTTTAAGCAATGGATCTATCTTAGGATTCTTAATGCCTAGTTCGTGTGCTTCGTGCATAAAGATATCAAGGATCCAACGTTTAACATCTGAGCCAATAGTATGCAGTTCGTAACCTTTAAGAGTTTTACCATAGCTGACCTTCTTGCCATTTACAGTTTTATACTGTATGCCTTTATGCTGTAGGTTAACTGGAATAAGTTCACTCATAGTGGCAAAGATATTGCCGTTTAATAGTCCTTTCAATCCATGTTCGCCTGTGGCGCGATAACGGCCCCATTCTGCTGTCTTAGCAGGATGTGGCATGATGTCTACCTGTAGTTTTTCACCGCTGGTTAAGACAAACATTGGCTGACTGCCCTTGCTTTCTGCTTTGTCTATATATGGTAAATTATGACTTTGAATAAACTTGTCAATTAGTGCGCCCCAGCGACCTTGTACTTGCCCGCTGGTAAGGTTATCATATTCAGGATCATCGGGTATAATAACCTGTAGATCCATGTCACCGTAAATGGTGTTTTCAGGATCATCTAATTGGTGGTATGCGGCAGACCCTGTAGGGGCTCCTACTTGAACTGGACCTAGTCCCTGTTGTTCCAGCCAAGGATTAAAATCTTTAAGGAAATGCTCTACAGCTTTAATTCCATGTTTAACAACTTTGGCTTTGATACCTGGATTATCTCCTGTGGTCCACCCGCCTTCTTTAATAACTTCGATAATTTTCATAGTATAATATTTATTAATAAGTATTGCTATGAGAATACTAGTAACGGGTAATGAAGGGTTTATTGGGCGCAACATGACTACATGGTTGCACCAAGAAGAAGGCTGGCATGTAGACGGATGGGATTGGGATCCTGCAGGGTTTCCCGATGTACAGAGTTACGATTGGGTAATACACTTAGGCGCGATTGCTGATATGACCTGCACTGATGTAGAGCAGATACTCAAACAGAACTTAGAGTTTAGCCAAAAATTGTTTAACGAGTGTAATCAACATGGCGTTAATTTACAATATGCCAGCTCTAGTTCGGTATATGGAGATACTAAAGACTTCTCAGAAACTGCGCCTTGTCACCCACAAACTCCGTACGCTTGGAGCAAGTACCTGTTTGATCGTTGGGTATTTCAACAAGATGTACGCATTTATCTACAAGGATTTCGATATTTTAATGTATACGGTAAGTATATGCATTTAAGGGGTAAACGTAGTAATGCCATAGTCAAATGGCGCGAGCAAGCTCGTAAAGAAGGTAAAATTACTGTATGGGAGAACGCAGAACATGTTAAGCGTGATTGGACTTGGGTTGGCGATGTGTGTCGTTTACACATTGATTTTATTAAAACAGTTAACGGATCAGGAATCTGGAATTGCGGAGCAGGATTAGCACACAGCTTCTTAGATATAGCAGAAGAAATAGCAGAACAAGAGGGTGTAGAAATAGAGTTTGTACCAGTACCCGAAGTAGAAAAGACACGTTTTAGACACCGTACAAAAGCAGATCTAGCACATCTAAAGGAAACCATAGGCAAGCGCAAGTGGCTGAATGTATTTGAGTACTTAAATCAATAAATACTACACTATGAAAATATTTGAAGTTGAAGAACAATTTTGCGAAGTGTGCGGTGGCGTTATTGCCGGTAGTCTAACTGAAAGAGGTAAGGCTAGCAAAGAACTGTGCCAAAGTAGCAGACCTGATAGCGATCTAGGTGCTAGTAATCTAGCATCGTGTAAATCACAAGGGCTACGTGCTCGCGATGGAAATAAGAGCCACAAGTTAGGTAAACTACCTAATAGTCGTGTTAAAATGGACGGCCATAGAATCAAAGGCAAAAAGTACGGCGGCCCTTTACCCGATTGGAGTTAATGTGAAAGTATACGAAATTATAAATGAGTCGTTTAATCCGCAAGTCCAAGACATGCAAAAAGAACTCAAGGCAGCCGGTGAAGATCTAGGACCATTCGGTCCTAACAACGATGGCATAGATGGATGGTTAGGCCCATACACTATGCGAGCCGCAATGAATCAACCAGAGATTGCTGAAAAATATAAATCGTTAATATCATCTTATAAACCCGATGCAGATGTCGATGACAATCAAAGTTCTGAAGAAGATCCAACATTTGAAAAAGCGTCTGCATATGGAGATCGCGACGGATCAGTAGTTATTGGCGATCAAAGACGAATTGGCGGTAGTATATCTTGGAGAACAAACAATCCAGGAAATGTTATGATTAGTCCGATCGCTAAAAAGTATGGAGCTGTGGGACAAGTTAAAGCCGCCGATAAAGAACCCATAGCAATTATGCCTTCATTAGGACATGGATTGAAACTACAAGCGGCCCTATGGAGACGTCCAATGTATAATAATTTAACCATTGACTCTGGCGCACAACAATGGGCAACAGGTGTTAAACAACAAGGGTATGGTTCAAAGTACGCTCGCGATTTAGCCTCAGGTGCTAATGCGACACTTGACACAAAAATATCAGACCTATCAGATAACCAACTTATCGGACTGTGTAAAGCACAAATGAAGTGGGAAGGTTGGCACACTGGAAAAGTTACCCAGGCCTAGGAAAGAAGTAAATACCTGCATGAATCTAGTAGGAAACTTATTAATAGCACCCCCGGCCGTCAAAGGTAATTTTTGGTATAAAACTGTGATCATGGTTACAGAACATCACCAACATGGCAGTATAGGTCTTATACTAAACAAACGTAGCGAACTAACTGTAAAAGAGTTTGGCCAACAGTTAGGATTTAGTATCAACCAACCTGGATACTTGTACATAGGCGGCCCAGTTAACAATCAAAGTCTAACAATGTTACATTCAAATGAATGGGCTAGTAAAAATACATTGCGAATTAGTGATAAATTTTCTATTAGTTCAGCAGACGATATAATGCCTAGACTGGCTATGAATGATACTCCCATTAAATGGAGATTATTTTTAGGCATGTGTGGATGGAGCCAGAATCAATTAATAGGCGAAATCAAAGGGATTCCACCCTGGAGTACTAACAACAGTTGGTGTACTAGCTCAGCTGATTTAGATCTTGTATTTGAAACAGATGGCAAAGATCAATGGTGTACAAGCCTAGATCGCAGTGGATTGGAATTCGCTCAAAATATACTTTAATCTTACTGTAACTGAGTTTGACTTAAATACAGTATGAGCGTATAATATATACTTCATAGGTTGGGTCTGTAACACAATCAAAAGAGGTAATCAAAATGGCAGATACTCTGCTACTTAATGCTGACGGCAACCCAGTTTCATACATGCCGTTAAGTACCCTAACATGGGAAGATGCGATCAAATACATGGTCTTAGACAAGGCTGATGTGCTATTCTGGCATGATAATTGGATCGTACACTCTGCCACATGGGAAACTCCTGTACCCAGTGTTATGATGCTACGTGAATACATGAAACCAAAAATAACTGTTCGTTTTAGCCGTAGTAATGTGTACCTACGAGATAACGGGCAATGCCAGTACTGTGGCGAATATGTCAGCCGTAGTGAATCAACATTGGATCATGTACAACCTGTAAGTAAAGGAGGTAAGAGCGTATGGGAAAACTGTACCACTGCCTGTGCTCCTTGCAACTCAAATAAAAGCGACAAGACCAAAGGTTGGAAACCAAGAATCAAACCTTACAAGCCAGACTTCTACGAATTAGTAAATAAGCGTAAGAAGCAGGACTTCAACGTAAGGTATACAGAATGGTTACAATTTCTAAAGTAAAAAAAGCAATGTGGTTAACTCTAGGGTTTTTATTCCTGGGGTTGGCCTACATTGGAGTAGTTACTCCCGGTATTCCTTTTAGCACACCAACAGTGGCTGCCGCTTACTGTTTCAGCAAAGGTTCTGAACGTATGCATAACTGGATCATGAATCATAAGATTTTTGGTCCGTTCCTTCGCGGCTGGGCAGAGAAACGTGTGTTTCCTACAAAGGCACGTTGGCTAATGATTATTATGATGGATTCTAGTCTAGTTATCATGTGGTTCACAACACACAACTGGAAGGCAGTAGCAGGTACAGCAATATTCATGTTGCTATGTGCAGTTTGGGCACTGCGTTATCCTAAGAGTATAGAGGATCACGATCAACGAGTTGCTGAAGGTAAAAAAGTAGGCTGGTTTAGATAAAAAGAGTAAATAGTAGTACTTTATAACAGGAGTACTACTCATGAAGAAGATTATTCTAGGCTTGGTTCTAGCCTTAGTTGCTGTCAGCAGTTTCGCTTGGACACAACGTCAACCATTTCCACCAGCACAGTGCCAAGCACATGCCCCATATGGCTTCCCACAAACAGCTCGTCAACTACAGCCATTATGCCAACAGGCATATCTAGTAGGTTATGATGCGGCTGCTAAGTTACCTAACTATGTAATGTATGAACTGCTACCACAAAATGCTCTAGGCTGTGTAGCACGTACAAACGCATTTGCCGCTAATCAGTTTGTTCCTAATGGTGCTGTTCCAGGCGACTATGCTGGTACAGGCTACGACAAAGGACACATGGCTCCAGACGGTGACCTAAGCTGGGATCCGCAAGTAGAGTATGAGAGTTTTTTAATGACAAATATGTCACCACAAGCCGGTTCTTTAAATCGCGGCATTTGGAAATTACTGGAGACTTCTGTTCGCGGATGGTCAGTCCAGAGAAATCAGAGCTACACAGTTATTGCGGGCGGATTGTATGGGCCTGGTGATAAGACAATTGGTAAAGGTGTAGTTGTTCCACATGGCTTCTATAAGATTGTTATCAATAATCAAACTAAAGAAATCGCAGGTTGGGGATTCCCTCACATTGCACCATACCCTAATCTAGGCAATGACTTGACTAAGTTCCGTGTTCCTGTTGCTACTATTATGCAGGATGCAGGCGTCCAGTTTGCTTTTCCACAAGGTGCAATCGAACTACAGCCAGGCAAAGAATGGCCTGTAGACTTTGGTGCATTGACCAATGCTAAACGTGCTAAGTGCGGTGCTAATGCCAGCACAGACTAATAAATAATGGATAATGATCCAAATAACTATCCAGTATATCCAGAGGACGACGGTTCCGATCGTCCTCGCAATCCTTATAGCCCTGTATGAAGGATTGGCTCGCCTTGGATGTGGAATGGCGGGGATATACTATGAGAGCTAGTGAATTTACAGAAAACTTTGCCAACGGAAAGAATCCTCAAGACAAAGGAGACAGCAAACGCTATCATGTTCCGACTAAAGGTAGCGTTAGCAGTTTACGTAAGTTTGCCAAAGGGCATAGTGGTAGAGCCGCACAATTAGCACATTGGATGGCCAATATGAAATCAGGACATAAAAAATGAAAAAACTATTATTGATAGCATTAGTAGCATTGGGAGGTTGTAGTATGATACCTAGTCGTTGGGATGATAATCAAAGTCGAGCGATCATTGATATTCGTGTATCAGCCGCAAACTTTGATTGTGCAGGTGATCAAAAGGCACAGTTAACAGCATTTTCTACACAGGTGCAATGGTTTGAATTGTATGCAGAAAGCAAAGGCACCCAAGATATGGTAAAGTTAAACGCAACTTTAACTGAAACTGTAAAAGAGTATCAAGATAGACTTAAACAAGGACCTGTTAGTCCTATGTATTGCGATTTAAAGAAAAAAGTAATACAACAACAAGCAGATATTATTTCACGATCAGTGATGGGGAGATTCTAAATGAGTGATACATTAGTAAACGTAATTAACAGCGGTCAAAGTTGGGCTGCCGATCGTGCCAAATATGCATTAGATGTACACAATGCTGTAGGTGCAGGGCAATTAAGTCCAAGTGAAGCTAAAGAAATTCTACAAGATTTAATCAGTAGTCAACAGTTAGCAGAACAAGCAACTGATCAACAGTTAATGGCTGCATTGGTATTTGGTGTTACTGAGTTACTCAGTATGTACGCTTAAACACATCAACAAGGGCCTGCACTAGGTCCTCAATCATACCATCATCATGAAACGGAGTGGGAGCAAATCGCAACCGCTCCGTTCCTACATCTACTGTAGGATAGTTAATAGCCTGCACGTAGATGCTATAATCTGCTAATAACGCATCACTCATAGCCTTAGCCTTCTTAGCATCTCCAACTAGCACAGGCACAATATGGCTAGTTGAACATTCCATAACAGGTATGCCAGCAACAGTTAATCTATGCTTTAATTTGCGAGCACGTTCCTGATGTTTATCACGTACTTCATTATGATCCTTTAACCATTTGATAGCGGCCAATGCTCCACTGCAAGTTACAGGACTCATACTTGTTGTAAAGATAAAACCAGCGGCAACGCTACGAATAGCGTCTGCTACAATCTTATCGCAAGCAATGTAGCCGCCCTGGACTCCAAAGGCCTTTCCCAAGGTTCCGTTGACTATGTCTATCTTGTCTTCAAGCCCAAGTTCTTCCACTTTACCACCACCATGAGCTCCGTACAGGCCTACAGCATGTACTTCATCAATATAGGTAATGGCTTTGTATTTTTCTGCTAGTTTGCATATTTCTGCAATGTGTCCAACATCTCCATCCATTGAGTAAACACTTTCAAACACTACACAAGGAGTCTTACCCTGTGCAAAACTAATCTTAAGTTTCTGTTCTAGATCTTCTAAGTCGTTGTGTTTAAAGATGACTTTATCTGCACGACTATGGCTGATACCCACAATGATTGAATTGTGATTGTTAGCATCGCTGATGAATTCAATATTGGGAATAATCTTAGCCAAGGCAATCAGTGTCCATTCGTTGGCCACATAGGCTGAACTGAATAGCACAGCCTTTTCTTTTTTGTGTAGGCAAGCAAGCTCATGCTCTAAGGCCACATGATAGTGACTAGTACCGCCAATGTTACGTGTGCCACCTGAACCCGAGCCAGTGTGGTCCAAGGCTGTGTGCATGGCTTCTAATACTACTTTATTTTGACCCATGCCCAAATAGTCATTTGAGCACCAATTAACAATAGTTTTAATATTATACGGGCCATACCAAATAGCCTGGGGAAACTTGCCGGTTTCACGCACAATATCGTTGAACACACGATATTTTCCGTTGTCTTTCATATCTTGTATTAGTTTTTCAAAGAGAGTTTTATCAATCATAGTAACTTACTTATCGCTAAATATACATAGAGGACTGAATTCATGGCAAAGAACGGCATATCAACACTATCAACTAAACAGGCAAAGCAAGTAGCTAAACTTGACATTGCTTCGGCCAAACGTCAAGGTAAAGTAGTTGCCGCCGACGGCACTATATCAGGTAGTGCAGATCCTACTAAAAAATATGCACGTTCAAGAGCATATTACGATATTACACAATTGCCTACACAGTATAACGGCAACGGAATTACGGATAATGCAAACACCGGCGGATTAGTAGTAGGTCGACCTTGGATTTCTATTAGCTATAGTGTATCACCAAACGCATCGGCAATTAATGAAGGTGATACTGTTACCTATACGATTACTACAGTTGGCGTAACAGATGGTACAACTCTGTATTGGACTGATGATGGTACTACAACCGGGCCAGACTTTACGGACAGTAATGCCAGCGGATCATTTACTATTACTAGCGGATCAGGAACTTTTAGTAGAACACTATTAAATGACTATCTACTTGAAGGTACAGAAACTATTATCATACACATTCGTACTGGTAGTATAAACGGTCCTATAGTAGCTACCAGCGGTACAGTATCAGTTGCGGATACATCGATACCTGTTGTTGATCAATATGGATACTTTGAACAACAGTTAAATGCCGGCACCTACATGACGTTTGACCAAACTATCGCTGGCAATAGTTTGAGATTTATCTGTACAAACTTCAACGGCAATCCTATATACGGAAGTTATATCAGAGTCAACGGTGTTATGGTTGCCACTGACCATACTCGCAGTCCAGACAATTTTGATAATTCAGCAGTTGGTGGTAGTGCATCATTTAGCGGAACCAGCCAATACCTATCTACTTCTAACGCCAGTCTCGACTTAGCTGGAGATTTTACAGTTGAAGGATGGTTCTATCCAACAAACGTAACAGGTGCTCATGCACTATGGACATTTGGACAAGCAAGTGCCGGCAGATACACCGTCCAACTAAGTGGAACTTCTGTGTTGTCTAACTTGTATGGCGCAGGGTCAACAACCTATACCAGTACAGTTCCTATCAATACTTGGACACATATTGCTATGGTGCGTTCAGGCACCACAGTCAACATCTATATCAACGGTACAGCCAGTACTACTACTGACACACAATCTGGAACGATTGGCAATAGTGGCTATTTGAATATTGGTGCTGATGACAGTGGCGCCACACTTTTTGCTGGTAGAATTACCAGTTTTAGGGTAGTAAATGGAAAAGCAGTTTATACCACTAACTTTACTCCATCAGTTAATCCACTGCTACCTATAACAAATACCAAACTGTTATTGACAGAGTTGACCAGTGGAGATCTGGTAGCAGACACTGGTCCAAATAAATTAACATTAACTAATAACGGCTCAGTAACTTGGAACTCAGCCAGTCCATTTACAGCAGGTAACCCAACTACATTGCCAAGCCCACAAGATCCTCCAACTAATAATGGACTTGGATTCTGTATGCGTCGTGGACATACTGTAGTGGCCTTAAACACTGACGGTACTGTGCAAAGCGCCAACTGGTATGACACTTATAATAATGCCAATTTAGGCACCAACATAGCCGCACTATTGAGATCATTTTTGCCTGGTACAATCGTAGCCATTGGTACATTTGATGCTACTGGTGTCAATCAAGACTTCCGTGATTGCCTAACCAACTACTTTGGTGATACTACATTTTCTAACACATGGGGCGGATCAAGAATCAGTCAAATGTTCTTGGCCATAGTTAAACCAAAGAGCATTGGCTTTGATGGATCAACCAACAAGTATGTTACTGTATCGGGTTCAGCATCTGATTGGAACTTGAGCAATACATACACTATCGAATGGTGGGAAAAGATAGTTGACCCTAGTTATAGTACTAGTCATTTCTATTCTGTACTGTGTCAGGCTGCTGACGCAACAGTTATTGACTGCTATCATGCTAACGGAGAAATTGGTTGTTTCAACGGTAATGTGAGATTTACTGAGCCCACGGTAGGCGTGTGGAATCACATAGCTATTCAGAAAGACGGTACAACATTCACACCATATGTAAATGGCGTGGCACAGACACTAATACAAAATACTGCCAATACACTATCCAATGGTACCTATAATCTAGTTATTGGTAGTAGAAATAACGGTGCAGGCGGATTCTATGGGCAATACTTTGGCGGATATATTACCAACATTAGAATTAGTAACGTGGCTCGATATTCAGGCTCATTCACACCTTCCCGCACATTAGTAACCGATGCTAATACAAAACTGGCACTGGACGGCAATCTAGTTGACCGTAGCGCCAGCGCACATACTATTACTAATACTAATGCAACTACAACAAGTTTACAGTTCCCAACTTAATCAGATAATATAAGCATAAATATTACTATGAGAGCAAGAGAATTTACAATCAATATTCCTATCAACATTAAGATTAATGGTGATGGCGAGCCCGAAGTTTCAGCTAGCCAGGAACATGACGAGCCTGAGCTTCAAAGTAATCCTATAATGGTTCCTCCGCTACAACAGCATTTAGAACTAGCTAAAGCGGCACAGGGCAAAGAAAGTCCCGTAATTGATAAGCTCACAGCTGATGACTCCATTGGCAGTGAAAATGACGAAGAAAACCGCGATCCAGATGCTGATTTACTAGACAAAATCAAACAACTCATTAGCCGATAAATACTCTAACTAGGGTATTTCAATGTCGGATTTCATCCAAAAGTTATTTACAACACGTCAGAACTATAATAATGGTGATTCTCGCATTGGCGAGAGAGAGCGTATTTGGTACGACTCTAACACCAATACCTTTCGCATACAGCTAGATGACACGCCAGGTGGAACTGTTATTGGAACAGGCGGATCAGGCGGCAGTTATACATTACCCACAGCAAGTACAACAGTTAAGGGCGGTGTTAAGATTGATGGTACAACTATTACTATCAATAATGGAGTTATTTCGGCACACGGCGGAAGTGGAGCAAGTGTAACAGAAAGCGCAAGCCCTCCTAATAATCCACACGCAGGAGACATGTGGTGGGATACCACATCCGGTAACTTATTCATATACTATGATTCAAACTGGGTGCCAGCAGTTGCTACAACCATAGGACCACAAGGACTCCAAGGTCCAAAAGGAGATACTGGAGACCGCGGAGCAACTGGACCAAAAGGCGACACAGGCGCCACAGGTTTACAAGGCGATAAGGGCAACACAGGAGATCGTGGCGCCACAGGAGCCAAAGGCGATAAAGGTGATCCAGGTGTTAACGGTACTAACGGACTGAGTGCTTATGAGATAGCAGTCGCTGATGGATTTAGTGGTACAGAATTACAGTGGTTAGCTAGTCTAATAGGACCAAAAGGTGATCAGGGCAATCCTGGTGCCGCGGCACATGTAACAGAAAGCAATACTCCTCCAAGCAGTCCTACAGCCGGAGACATGTGGTGGGATACAGTAAGCGGTGACTTGTTTATCTATTATGATAGCAGTTGGGTTTCGGCCATGTCAGTCACAACGCCAGTCAATGCAGACTGGAATGCTACAAGTGGACTAGCAGAGATACTGAACAAACCAGCTCCTTACTCTTTACCTACAGCAAGTACAACTGTTAAAGGTGGTGTTAAAGTTGACGGCACTACTATTACTATTAATGGTAGTGGAGTTATCAGCAGTACAGGATCAGTTACCTTAACTAGCTCGGATGTAACTACAGCCCTAGGATACACTCCTAGCGCACAGATTAAGATGACGTTTAGCTACAGCGATTTACCCACAAGTCCAATAAGATCTGTGCCCGCAGGCGCAATTATTAAAGAAGTCTGCATCATATTGCTAACAGCTTTTGACGCTACTAGTACACTAAGCGTAGGATCAACAGCAAATCACACAGAATTGATGGATACTACAGATATTACAACAAGAGCTACGGGTACATATACTACGGAGCCAGCGTATAAATACACTACTAATACTGAATTAGTGCTGAGTATAACAGCTGGCGCTAGTTCGCAAGGTAACGGGATAGTCATAGTCTATTACGAATAAAAGGAAACAAAATGGCAAATAATTGGTTAAAAATAGCAGGTACGCAAGCAGGTAAGTTTTGGTTAGGCTTATCAGGTGTACTACTTAAAAACAACAGTGGCAACTTAGATATTCGCAATACTGGCGATACAGGGTATGCTAACGTAACAGCAAACAAAGCTGTTATTAACAACAACACATCTACTTACTCAGTTACACTACAAGGTAACGACACACAAGCAAGTAGCTATTCTCTAACCCTGCCAACTACTGTAGGTTCTGCTAATCAAGTATTACAAACAGATGGTACAGGTGTATTGACTTGGGCCAGTGCCGCAAGTACAGCCAGTAACTGGAAAGTAGATTCAACTCCTTTAGCTTTTGGTTCAAGCGCAACTGTACAAGCACTTGTACTTCCAGCAGGTAACATTATCCAATCAGTTACTATTATTGTAGACACAGCATTTAACTCAACTGGTCCTAGTGTAACAGTTGGTATTAGTGGAACTACTAGCAAGTATGTCGGTTCAGGTGACACATTGTTGACCGTAGCAGATCGTTATGAAATTCCAATTAGTTCAACTGCTCCGGGTAGTGATGAAACTATCAATATCTATTATACAGCAGGTAGTGGTGGATCAGCTGGTGCGGCAAGAGTGTTGATCACTTATGCTGTTCCGTCTAACATTTAACAATTAAATAGCTTTTAGTATGATGGGCTTTGGCCCATTGTTCCAATTTTAGGAATGTACTGTGGCAAATAGAATCAAACTCGCGGGTACGACCAGTACCTCTTTTCAAATTGGCTTGCAAAAAGTCACCTTAGATACCTCTCAGATATCTAGTCCATACACGCTGAACTTGCCAAGTGGTACAGGCTCAGCTAATCAATTTCTTAAAACAGATGGTAGTGGTAACCTAAGTTGGTCCAATGACTTTACCTACACCCTACCAACAGCTAGTTCTAGTACATTGGGCGGTGTTAAGGTTGACAACTCAACAATCACTATCAATGGCAGTGGAGTTATACAAGCCAACTGTCCTACACTAACAACACCACGCAACATCAACGGTGTGGCTTTTGATGGCTCTGCTGACATTACCATTACAGCGGCCGCGGGTACACTAACTGGTACAACATTGAACTCGTCAGTGGTCACAAGTAGTCTAACAAGTGTTGGCACACTAACAAGTCTAAGTTCCGGTGCTATAACAGCTACAGGCGCATTGGCACTAAATGCTAGTGGTGGTATTACTACTAACCAAACTACATTCCCATTAGTTAACACAACAGCAACAACTGTGAACTTTGCTGGCGCCGCAACGACCATTAGCATCGGTGCTAGCACAGGTACAACTACAGTTAACAACGCACTAACATCTACTGGTACATTATCGGCTAATGGTAGTGGTGGTATTACTACAGCACAAACAACATTCTCACTAGTCAACGCAACAGCAACTACTGTAAACTTTGCTGGTGCGGCCACAACAGTTAACATTGGTGCAAGCACTGGTACAACCGCAATTAAAAACTCTGCTACAATCGCTGGTAACCTTGGTATAACATATACACCTGCTACCGCAACTGGTGTTGCTCTAACAACTACAGGTAAAGATACCGTAGGTGGTACAGGCTACTTTGACTTCTTCAAAGCTACTAACACTACCAGCGGCGGTACTAATGGTAGTAAGACAATGCGTTTGAACAGCGTTGGTACATTGGAAATATTGAATAATGCTTACAACGCTACAATACTCTCAATAACTGATGCCGGCTTTGTTGCTATCAATACAGCAACCAGTGTTACTAACGGTGTACCTGGCACCAATGCTATAGCAATGAACAGCAACAGTTACATCTATGACGATGGTAACTATCACCTTACTAGTAAAACTGGTAGTGTTTGGATTAATGCCAATGACGGTTCCGCAGTAAACATCAATACACAGATGCCAAGTGGTATTACTGGCGGTGGCTTAAACGTACAAGGCGCTGTAAAGAGTTATGGTGCAGGTGCGGCGGCAACAGCGTTTATATCATCAGGTGCTAGTCTTGTTAGTGGCGTAGCACTACAGTTGGATTCTGGCACAGCAGGTACAGCGGCCAACATGGCCATACGTGATACAAGTACAGTGGCCAGCACTATGTACTTTGACGTTAGCACTGGCAGTACTCCTAACGGAACATTCAAATTTAGATCCAGCAGTAGTTTTAATGAGTTATTAGTTTTAAGTAATAGTGCCGTAACCGTTAACAAACAAATGTTGATTGGTGGTGGTAGTCAAACTGCTTATGTTAGTATTAACGGAACAAACAGTTACAATATCAGCGGCTCTTACGGATACTTGAGCGGCGGCGGCGCAGGTAGTATTGGCAGTGGCGGCAACACAGGTACTGTTGGCTTTTCGTTATATTGTAGTGGACGTATTCAAAGTAACGAAATTGACGTTCCTTCAGACGAACGATTAAAAAACATACAGGGAACTATTCCTTTAGATAAGGCATTACAATTTGTTCGAGCAATAGATGGTATCTTGTATACTTGGAAGCCAGGATTTGGCGACGAAGGATTAAAATCAGGTTTTAGTGCTCAAGGTGTATACAAAGCTGGGTTTGATCATATGGTTGTTCCTGTGCCAAATGATCGTGTAGAAGGATCAACTGATGCTGATGGGTTTACAAGTCCAGACAAGTTCCAATTAACTCTAAACTACATGGAAGCTATTCCATATCATCACGAAGTTATTAAACACTTGTTAGATCGTATAGAACAATTAGAAGCTACCGTTGCAAAACTAACAAAATAAACAGCTACTATTATCCAATATAGTTTGCATTGGTTTAACTGATAAATATTAGAAATACATCAAATCAAGGGCGTTTCTAATATGGCTACCAAACTACCATCAGTAAAAAATGGCGACACATGGAGGTTTTCTTTCGTGTGGAGTACTAACAACACACCTACCGACCTCACTGGCTGTTCAGCCAAAATGCAAATACGCGATACCTCGGGGGCTCTTGTAGCAACTGCTCCTACTAGTGCAATTTCTCCCGCCTTACCAAATACTGTTACCATAGTCGGTAACACTGGGACAGTAAATGTAACGTTTGCGGCAAACTTTACAGCTTCAGTATCTGCCGGACAATATAAATCAGATTTACAACTTACGTTTCCTGACGGTACAGTACAATCAAGTAGCACCATTTCAATTACGGTAGAAGCAGGAATAACAGAATGACGGCAAGTGTAACTCAAGTTACTGTAGTTGGAGAAACAACTGTAATCGGAATTAGCGGATCAATTACGGCACCCGTTGTTGCGGTTAATGTAAATGCTACTCCAGTAGTAGAAGCTTCGATTACTCCAACTCCGATTGTTGCAGTATCCGTAGGCGTACAAGGGCCGCCGGGCCCTGCTGGTTCTGGAGGAAGTGGTGGAAGCGGTAGTATTGCCAGTAATACAGCGCCAAACTCGCCATCATTAGGAACATTATGGTATGACGACGTTAGTGGAAGACTATATGTTTATTACGACAGTAGTTGGATTGATGCTAGTCCTAAAGGAGCCGGAGTAGTTTCATTCATTCCGACAGGAACTAAAGCATCTAACGCTACAGGAACAACTGGACAGATAAGTTATGATGCTGATTACATATATATTTGTACAGCAACTAATACATGGAAACGATCACCACTAAATGGTGGATACTAATCAAGGACATAAAGAATGGCAATTTTAAATTTTCCAAATAGCCCGCAGACTGGTGATCAGTATACAGGCGACAACGGCACAACTTATGTATTTGATGGTGTTAAGTGGCTTAGTATTTTAGCCGCAGGCGGTAGTACTAATAGTATTGTTAACAACGGACATAGTGTACAAGTTGATAGTACAGGTAATCTAATATTACCAGCATACACTTTACCAGATACAACTGGTACTACGGGACAAGTATTAGTATGGCCAGGTAGTGGTTCAACATTAGTATGGTCTAACCAAAGTGGCAGTGGCAGTAGTTCTAGTTTAGTTAACGGTAGTGCTACATTAACTCTTAATTCAGACGGATCTTTAACATTGCCAAACGGTGCCAAACTAGACAGTGGAACTCCTTATAAGTTTGCCACAGACAACAGCGTGACACAGTATATAGATCTGCGTGATTCTAGTGGTCGTGGCTTCTATACTGATAGTAGTGGATATACATTAAGAAGCAATGGTGACCACAATTGGATATTTGGCATAGATGGTAGCCTTACATTACCCGACAGTTCGGTCATCCTTGGTGGTCAATGGAGTAATAATAATAGCGGTGTTAGCCTACTAACACACGACACAGATTTCAATGTTTATGGTCAAGTATCTTCGTCAGTCTCAGGAACAGCATACATTTATTCTGGAAACAATGACGGTACAAGAAATCTTACTGTAAAAACTGACTCACTGAATAATGTTATCACAATCGTTAACAACTCTGAAACTTGGACGTTTGGCACAGATGGTAGTCTAACATCACCAAGCAAGATTACTTGGCCTACTAATTACGCAATAGACGGAAGCAATGCTACTTTAGGTATTAGCATGACCACTGACCGTGGAACTATACTGTTTGGCAATCATCCAGAACTTGGCGGTCCTACACATTTCCATATTATGAAACAGAATCCAGAAGCTGTTGATCTTATATTTGGAGATGATTTGAACAATGTTACTATGCTAGCAGGTAGCGGCGGTGGTATTAGTATTCAAACACAAGGATATTTTAGCGGCGGATCAAATTATTGGACATTTGATAGCACTGGGGCTATAACATTCCCAGACACTACCGTTCAAACTACCGCTTATAGAGGAACTATAATTCCAGCTAGCGCAACTCCACCAAGTGATCCTATAAACGGAGCACTATGGTGGGACGATGCAGAAGGCAATCTTTATATAAATTACAGCGGAATTTGGGTTCCAGCAACTACTACAGCACCTGCTCCTCCATCTTCAGTTAACGATTCATACACACCTGCGGTACCCGGCAACTGGAGTGGTGCGGCTCCTACCAGCATAGCAGAAGCATTAGATAGAGTAGCAGCCGCTATAAAAGCCCTAAACAGCGTGGGTCTATAAATTAGATAAGTACAATTATGCCTTTAACTTTTCCAACTTCACCAACAACAGGACAAACCTACTTGAACTACATCTGGGATGGAGTCAAGTGGAAAAACTCGACTACACTAGGAGTTGAACCTC
>Ga0208741_10000484_pt1 | contig 18867 bp, 22 predicted proteins | sample CryBogCBE03Jun09_FD_184576 | JGI IMG/M metagenome (GOLD analysis project Ga0208741, IMG submission 184576) | Freshwater microbial communities from Crystal Bog, Wisconsin, USA - CBE03Jun09 (SPAdes) | ecosystem: Environmental > Aquatic > Freshwater > Lake | place: Crystal Bog, Wisconsin, USA...
TCAGTAACTCATAGCACAACTGCAATTGATTATGATTCATTAGCAGATATGGCTTCAGCTTTACCAGCTCAATATTGGGCATTACCTACAACTGCTTGGCATATTCATCCATCACTTATTTTAGAATTGCGTGTTCTTAAAGATACAGTTGGTATGCCAGTTTATTTAGAAGTTGGTAATTCAAATGGCGGTGCAGTTGCTAATTTATTTGGTTTCCCTGTGATCCCAAATCCATATTTAGCCGCTCCCGGAACTGGTAACATTTCATGCGTATTAGCAAATTGGGATCGTTTTATGACCATTGGCGATACAGAGGAAATGACATTTAAGATGTTTGAACAAACTCAACCGGGCTTTATAAATATCTATGCCGAAAAGCGTATGGTATCCACAATTCGTGATCCATTTGCTGGCGTATTCTTGAAAGGCGTATAATGACAACTGCTACCACTAGCGATATTCTTGCTTATGGTGGAGTGTTTCTTGCGCCAACAAGAAATCCTTTTAACTATGAGAAAATTGAACAAGTAGGAAGGGATTTATCAACAAGCTGGCTTACATTGACGGAAATCACCAATCAATTAAATTTGTTTGGTGATGACAGTCAAGATTCATATTTAAGTGATCTTGAATTAGCAGTTAGGATGCATATTGAGGATTATTTGGGCTTACCAATATTCCCAATTACATTTCAAACTTATTACGCAACAAGTTCTTTATATGGCAGTCCAATTTGCCTAGATTTACCAGAAGTTTCACAAGGTGCTGGAAATACTGTAGTTAATTCAGTTGGTTTTTATAATGATGCACAAACGCCTGTTTTAACGCCTGTTAGTTCATCTAATGGCAATTGGTATTACGATCCTACTGGTAATAAAGTTGTTTTAGCAAGTTTACCAACTAACTTTAATCAAAATATGACTGCTCCATTAGTCGTTAATTTTACTGTTAAACCAAGTTTCTTATCTCAATATCCAGTCATTAAACAAGCTGGATTGTTATTATTAACGCATTTATATAACAACAGATCAGAAACAACAGTTGGTAGATTGGCAGAACTTCCTATAGGAATTGATGCTTTATTAAGACCTTACAAACCATTGGTGATGTAAATGGCTATTTCACGCTATGAAAATGTTACTGTTAATACTTTATCATTTACAACAGATGCATTTGGCGAAAGCACAGTTGTAATAACACCTAAATTTACAAGCAGACCTTTAGTTCAAGATGTTAAAAATAGCTTGCAAATTACTGGCGATACTCGTATTTACCAAGACTTAAATAGATTTGTTTTTAACTATACGCCTTATGTGCGAGATATAGTAATTAACTCAAGCGGATATTCAATCACTTGGCGTAACCAAGATTGGCGAATAACTGATGCTATTGAAGCTAATGATAAGATGAGTGTTACTTTCTTATGTTATAGAAACGATCCAACAACAAAGGTTTAATATGGGACAGAATAGTATTGTTCAGTATGCTGAAGCCATACAAACTCAATTATCGAGTATAATAAGTCCTGTTCCTGTGTATTCTAATTTCAACCGAAATTATGCTACACAGTCTAAATTTGTAACATGGCATTTAAGGAATGTTCATCAGCCGGTTTATACTGGTGGCAACCAAAATGTTAAAGGCATTGATAGACCGGTATTCCAGATGAGTGTATTCTCAACTAATATGGGCGATGGAATGACAATAGCTAATACTATTATTCAATCATTACATGGCTATACTGGTCAATTTGGCGGATCAGGCGGTTTTTGGATTTCAAAAGCCGATGTAATAATGTTGCATCATACATACGATAATACCAATGCGCTCCATTCAGTCATATTGGATTGCACACTAGATATACCAACATAAGATTTTTTAATTTTTTAAAACGGAGTAAATTATTATGGCATTACCTAATAAAGTCTTACCGGGATTTAGCGCAACCCTTTATGCACAACCCGGAGCTACACCAACACCATTAACAGTTGCTAACTTATCTGATGAAACATCAGTTTCAGCTATTGCTATTTCAGCTAACCAAATTCATGTAGAAGCTATCCCTTACTTTGGTCAAGATGATGCTTCAGCTTCATTCGGTGTTGCTGGTGCAAGACAATCAGATATTATCCCAACTCAATCAAAGCCAACATCAATGACTATCATTGCGGCTTGGAATCCATCTGATACTGGTCTTTTATTAATTCGTGGCGATGCTTACAATGGCACAATTGACAGAACATTTGTTATCTCTGCTACTGATGGCACAAACATTGTGAACTATGCTTTCAATGGTCGTGTATCTGAATTTAAGATTGATCCATCACCAACTGCTGAAGCTAAATGTTCATTTACGATTCATCCAAGAGGTAATCAATACGGCTGGTCAAATAATACATAATTTATAAAGACAAATAAAATGACAACAACAATAAGATCAAATGATGATTTATTAAGTTATCTAGTAAGCCAAGCCAATTCAGGTCAAAAGAATTGGTTTGGTTTTGCTCAACAAAGATTAACTGGGATTAATTTAGCACATGAAATTGCAAAAAATCATGCTGATAAACTATCGCCTGAAGAAATAGTTGATTATGTTGTCAAGCTAAATAATGCGATATATCAAAAAATAATTAAGGCAGATTAATGTCATCTACAAAGTTTCAAGTTACTGGACTTTCAGAAACTTTAGCAGTATTTGATGAATTAAAAGATCAAATAGGCGATTCAAAAGCTAGAAGTTCTGTTCTTATTCCAGCAACTAAAGAAGCTATGAAGCCGGTATTGTCAATGGCAAAATCATTAGTGCCTATTGATACTGGTATGCTTGAAAATTCTTTAGGCATAACTGCAAGACGACCAGACGGAAAAGATAAAAGATCAAAATATGTTAGCCCAAAAGATGCCGTTATTGCATTGGTTCAAACTAAATCAATACCAAAACATCTAAAAACAAAAGCATCTGAATTTGTTAAAAACATTTCAGATAAGCACCAAAGAAAAATGGCTACAAAAGAGTTTTACGAATCACAAGGCATATTCTATGATGCAAGAGCTATTGCAATGGAATTTGGAACGGCTACAGTTAGCCCACATCCATTTATGAGAGTTTCATTGGAAAGCCAAGCTCAACAAGTTTCAGAATCATTGGGTAGAATATTAGCTCAAAGAATAGAAAGTTATAAAGCAAAAAATCTATAATATTATAAGGAAAAAATATGAGTAAATTAGCAAGTGCTTTAGGTAGCAAATACGAACAAAATAAATTATCTATTTTAACTAGATCATTTGAATTAGGAAATCATACATTTAAAGTTAGAGTTCCTAGTGTTGGTGAAATTGAAGAAATTTATAATTATTTTAAAAATCCTGATGAAGCGGTTACTGAACAAATTTATCAAGAGCTTATTGCTAATTTAGTTATTGATCCAGAAGATAAAGTTGAAAAGACAGATAACGATACAATCGTTGAAGGCAGATCAATGCGAGAAGCCGCTAAAAATAAAAACATTATGCAGTATAGAATTGTAAGATATATTCAAATGTTAGTGCCAGAAACAGGCAGTTTAGATGATCTTACTTATGCAGATGTTGAATCTGAATTTCCATTAGCTATTCAACTTACTTTAATTGACAAGATTAACGAAGTTATTTCGCCTGATTATAAAGATATTAAGTCAAAGTAACCGGCTCATTAAGAACGCAAGTTCGCTCCGCAATGATTTTTAATGGGCATACACCACAAGACATAAGCGCAATAGATGAAGCTACAATGAACGAGATAATCGTTATGTATGCTGATGGTGTTATAGGTAATAACGGAGTAATAAGAACACTAGGAAGTCTTACTGCTGGGGTATTTAATTATATGCGGTCAAACAATGCACCGCCTTATAGCTTAAAATCCATTATAGATACTATATATCCTTATATATATCGTGAACCAGAAGTTGATCCAAGCGATGCCTTGTTAGTCTTTATGAGCCAATCACCTAACTTTAGTATGGACAAGTTTAAAAGGTAAATCATGGCAATTATTTCAAGATTATCGGTTTTATTAGGATTAGATGCTGGTGAGTTTAATTCTAATTTAGGTAAAGCCCAAGAAGGTCTTAAAGGGTTTAATGCATCCGCATTAATTACAGAAGCCGCTATTGCTGGTCTTGGAGCGGCATTTTTTGAATTTTCCAAAAGTGCAATTGAATTTGCAGATCAAATGGCGCAAGTTGCCAAAACCAATGATGTTGCAGTTCACACAGTATTAGCTCTTAATGAAGCATTTATGCTTAATGGCGGATCATCAGAATCAGCCGGCAAAGCTATGTCTGCTTTTAGTAAAACTGTTGAACAGGCTTATCAAGGCAATGATAAATTAAGAAAATTATTTAATGATATTGGCGTTTCAGACAAGATGCTTGCTGAAATGGATACTCCAAAAATCCTTGAGCAAGTTCTTAAAGGATTACAAAACACAGAACCAGCTTTAAAACGCAATGGCGAAGCTATGCAATTCTTTGCTAGAGCAGTTCGTGGTATTGATATTAAAGGCGTTGCTAAAGATTACGAAGAATTTAAAAACAAATTTACTGGTTCAGATGAAGCATTTTTAAAAGTTAAAGTTGGTGTTGATGCTTTATCTCAATCTTGGACTGATCTTAAAACTGTATTTATTACAGACTTTGGTCCAGCGATTGAAAAAGCACTTCACGCTATGGCTGAACTTGTATTTATCATTTCAGATGGTATTGATGCAACTAAAGCATTATTAAGTGGCAGTCTTAAAGACTTTAATAAGGTTTATGAAGAACGAGATAAATGGGAAGTTAAATATAAAGAGCATTTAAAAGAAGAAGCTGATTTAGCTAAAAAAGTAACTAGCGCACAAAATCCCGGTGGAAATTTACCATTAAGCGAACAACAACAAAAATCAACTGAAGAATTACAAAAGCAAGTATTAGCTTGGCAAGAGCAAATTAGAGATATAGGTTTAGTTAGGTCTGAAGCTCAAAAATTAGCCGCTCAAGAACAAGAAGGTGGAAAATATGCTAAAGCATCTACTGATGAAAAAATAAAAGCATTGCAAGTAGCAATGGCTTTAGATAAAACTCGCCAAGATCAATATGTTAAAGATCAATCAAAAATTATTGATTTAGATATTGCCAGATTACAATTAGAGGAAAGAATAGCTGGCAATGGAACTTTAGATACAAAATATAAATTAGAACAATTTGATGCTCAAGCAAAATTAAATGCAGAACTTCAAAAAGGATTAATTACTCAAGAACAATATACTGAATTATTACATAAAAACTTTGATTTAATTGATCAGCAGAAACAAACATTAGCGGCACAACAAACATTTAGTGCTGGATGGAATAAGGCTTATAACGATTTTATTGAACAATCTAAAAATGCGGCGGCTTTAGGTAAAGAAGCATTTGATAGTTTAATGAGTAATATGAATAGTGCTTTAGATAATTTTGTTAAAACAGGCAAATTACATTTTAAAGATTTAGTAGCTTCTATTATTGAAGGTCTTATTAAAATTCAATTACAAGCTCAATTATCTGGTTTATTTAATATGCTAGGAAATTCTTTAGGATTTGGTAGTTCAAGTTCTAGTGGATTTTCTGGTGGCATTACTAATTTAGCTCAATTTATGCCAAAAGCAGATGGTGGTCCTATATCTGCTGGATCGCCTTATCTTGTTGGTGAGAATGGTCCAGAGCTTATGATTCCCGGTCAATCAGGTGCAATTATTCCAAACAACTCTTTAAGTTCATCTATGGGAAATCAAGCTCAAATCGTTTATAATGGTCCATATATTGCCAATATGAGTGCTATAGATACACAAAGCTCTGTTCAATTCTTGGCTAAAAATAAGACTGCGGTTTGGGCGGCAAATCAATCTGCTCAACAATCATTACCAGCTACGAGATAATAAATGGCAACCATTAATCAAATATTAGCAATAGCAGAGCAAGTAACTATTAATGATCAAAAGTTTGTTGGTCAAGTTATTAGTCGCAATCAAAGAATATCCACTTCTGAAATTCTTACAGTTCAACCATTTGCTTTTGAAATGAAGCCAATGAATTATTTGCTTTATAGTCAAAATAGATCATTATTATCAGCATTACGAGTAGCGGATCGTGCTACAGAACAATATCTTAATTTTGGCACAACAGGTTGGCTTAATTATATTGCTTATCAAGGTAATCTTACACCAACTCAAATTAGTGATGCTCAATGGCAAACATCTTCTGCTAATAAAAATCTTGTATTAGGTAATTTTGATTCTGGTATATCTTCAACTGCTTATGTAGTTCGCACAGGCGATTTTTGTCAAGTTGGTCGTTATGCTTACATTGCAACGGCAGATGTATTAAGAGGTTCTGGATCAACTGTAACCATACCAGTTCATAGAAACTTGATTACGGCTCTTGTAAGCCCTGTAAATGCAGTTATAGGTCAATATGGCACAACTGTTTCATTAGGTGGCTCAACATTTACTGGAATTACATTTCCAATTATTTTGCAACAATATCCGACATACACATTAATTCCAATGACTAATGATTCCTTCATTGCTTGGACTTCTACATTTAAGGCATTTGAAGCAGTATTATGAACAACATAACACCAGTCCAAAATACAGATAATATAAGAATGGCAGATTTTGTGAGGGTTACTACACCTTCTGCTACCTATCGTTTTGCAACAACTCCCTATGTTATTACAGTTCCAGCCGTAGATTCCCAACCATTTGATGCATTAGGCACATTAGTATCTATTGGCGATGCTCAAAGAGATATTAAATCAACTGCAAATCAAACATCTATTACTTTAGTTGGATTAGATACTGCATTATTAGGATGGGTATTATCTCAACAAGGTAAAGGTTCTATGATTGAAATGTGGCATGGATTTTTTAATCCAGACGGGACTTTAATTACTTCTGGCGGAACTGGTGGGCTTTATAAATTTTTTACTGGATATATAAGCAATTATCAAATTGGTGAACAATGGAATGAAACAACTCGTTCATACATTGGGACAATAACTGCTATTGCGGCTAATACACAAACCATTTTAGCAAATAGAGAATCTGGTCGTTATACAAATGATAATTCATGGCAATATTATAATCCGGGCGATACATCAATGAATCGTATTGCATTTATACAAACAATTAATTATGCATTTGGATCAACTACACAAAATAATACTCAATGATTCGATTTGCTAATAAATACGATAACGATAAGATAATAGAATTAATAAAAGAATTTGCTAGTAAAATAGATACGCCTTTAGCTAGCAATCCTTTAACATGGTCAAAAACACATTGTGAATCTATATTGGCTATGCTTTATGCTGGATTAGGTTTTGTATTAATTGATGATGAACAAACAGGAATATTAGTAGCGGTTAAATCTAAATATTTTTGGAATAATAATATTATTCAATTACAAGAAGTTTTACTTACAGGCAAAACAAATATAGTAATCGCAAGATTAATTAAAGAATATATCAAAGTTAGTAAAGATATGCTTAATAAAGGTGAAATAAATCAAGCAGTTATAGCATCTTTTGTAGGCATAGATTTATCTAAATTTGGTTTAAAACAATTAGAAAGTAAATGGGAAATTAAATGAGCTTTGCAATTATTCCAATTTTAGCAGATATAGGAATTACAGGACTTGCCGCAGATGTTATTGCATTTGCGATAAGCATGGTTGCATCTACAATTATTTCATCTCTTTTTGCGCCAAAACAACCGGGACTTCCTAATCTTCCAAATCCCGGCAATCCACAACAAGTTCCGCCAGCAGGAAATAATAAACTTCCTATTCTTTATGGTGAAGCGTATGTAGGTGGAATTATTACTGATTTATCTATTACATCTGATAATCAACAAATATATTGGGTATTGGCTTTATCTGAAGTAACCAATACTGAACATGGTGGAACGCCAGATACAATTAGCTTTGGAAATATTTATTGGGGGGGAAGAAAGGTTGTATTTGGTGGAACAACAACTCCAACAATTTCAAGCATTGGAACAGTAACATCATGGTCATCAAGCACTCCAAATCAAATAACAATGTCAAGCTCAATTGCAACATCTTTGCAAATTGGCGATATTTTACAATTTGGACCAACAACATCTTCTACTAGATATACAATTGCTCAAATTAATCAAATTGATGCTAACGATTATTTAATTATATTTACTGCTTCATTAATTGGTGTATCAATAGGAATTAATGTTTATAAATATTATTTTGCATCAAATACAAATTCATCACAAGTAACAGGATTATTGGATGAATCAACTGGTAATATTCAAGATGTTACTGGTTATATGGACATTTATCTTTATAAAAACGGATCAAATACACCAGTCAATACAACTCAAACTGCTATTCAAGTTATGCAAACATCTGGTCTTGTATATCAATGGGATTCAAATAAATTAATGAGTAATTGTGCATTTGCAATTGTTCATCTTAAATATAATTCAAGTTTAAATTTAACCGGTTTAGCACAAACAAGATTTCAACTTACTAATTCAAGATCATCTCCGGGTGATTGTTTTTTAGATTTTTTAACAAGTTCAAGATATGGTGCGGCAGTTCCATTATCTCAAATTGATACAAATTCATTAATTTCTTTAAATACTTATTCTAATCAAGTTTTTACATTTACTGGATTTGATGGTGGAACTTATACACAATCAAGATTTCAATTTAATGGAACATTAGATTCAACTGTAAAAATTTTAGATAATCTTCAAAACATGGCTTCATGTTGTGATTGTTTGGTTAAATATAATGAAATTTTAGGTCTTTGGGGTGTTGTAGTTCAAACACCAACTTATACACCAGTAATGGACATTAACAACAGTAATATTATTTCATCAATTAGCGTTACTCCAGTTGATTTAACAAATACATTTAATGTTGCTCAATGCCAATATCCAGATGGTTCAAATCAAAATTCATTTGCTTCAGTTACATTTAATTTAGCTACGATTGATCCTGGTTTATTATTTCCAAATGAACCGGTTAATCAACAAACAATTAATCTTTATTTAACAAATAATAATGTAACTGTGCAATATCTTGCTAATCGTTTTTTAAAGTCATGTCGTGAAGATTTGCAAGTTCAGCTTGATCTTAATTATGTGGGTATTCAATTAGAAGCTGGAGATATAGTAACTGTTACTAATGCTAATTATGGATGGTCAGCTAAATTATTTAGAATATCTAAAGTTATTGAAAAATTTGGTGGAAATGGTCAAGTAACTGCAACTTTAACTTTAATGGAATATAATCCAGCCGTTTATAATGATGCAAATATTATTCAATTTAATCCATCTTCAACTACAGGCATTGGAAATCCAGCTTCTTTTGGAAGTTTATCTGCTCCAGTTATTAGTGCAACATATCCATCAGCCGCAATTCCATCATTTGGAGTAAGCATTACAACACCTTCATCTGGTATTGTTCAATATGCTGAAGTTTGGTATTCAGCTTATGCAACTCCAACTGCAAGTCAATTAATATTTGCTGGCACAACTGAAGTTCAACCAGCAGGCAATCCATTTCCTTCAAGTTATACTATTCCGGATGTAATATTGTCTGGTATCCCTGCTGGAAGTTGGTATTTTTTTAGCAGAATGGTAAATAGTCTTGCTAAAAGTTCATATAGTCCAGCATCTACAGTATTAAATTGGAAACCAACAACTTATCAATTTGTTAATAGGTATTTGTCAGTTGCTTATGCTGATGATGCAATAGGAACAGGATTTACATTTAATCCTAGAGGTAAATCTTATTATGGAATTACTAATCAAACAATTACAACTCCAGATTCTAATGTTTCTAATTACAAATGGTATTTAGCAAATCCTACATTTGGAACAAATAAATTTTTAATTTGGACTAATCGTGGAACTAGATCAGTTACTTTATCAACTGATAATGCCGCTTTTGCGGCTGGAACTGCATCTTTTGTTCCAACAACAACTGCAACTTATGATCCTTCAATTTGGTCAGGTCTTGAAGATGGTTTTAATATTATTGATCTTGATGCTAGAACAGGACAATTATTAGGAACAGGAACAACAACAACCGGAGCTGGGCAAGTAGCAATTACTAATAATCCAGATGGAACAGTTGTTGCCGCACTTCAACAATTCCTAGACTTTGGTGGTCCATCAACATTTACTGCGGCATCCGTAGGATCATTAACGATTGATATTTATGGTCGAGTTGTAGGATTTACTCAAATTGATGAGTTCTTTATGACTATTGCTCAATTTGTAGCAACTTCAAATCAAACTGTATTTTCAGTAACTCGTGATTCAACTTATATTAAAGGTCAATGTTTAGTTTTTGAAAATGGTATTTTATTAGCAACTTCTGATTACACCGATACAAATGGTTCAACAGGAACAGTTACTTTAAATGTTGGAGCTACAACTGGAGCAAATATAACTATTATTTCAATGAGAGCTATATCAAATTCAACATTTTATGAAAATTCTCATATTACTGTAGCTTCAGTAGCTTCTAATGTAGTTACTTGGAATAATGCAAATATGCCTTATAATACTATTAATGTAGGTGATATTCTTACATTTAGTAATACAGGAACTCCAACTCAATATACAGTTACAAATGTAAATACTGCAACTTTTCAAATAACATTTAGCACTTCTGTAACAGGCGTTTCTGCTGGAGCATCTATTTATACTTATAGAGCGGCATCTTCAAGCTATCCTGTATTTAGTAGATATTCCGCCGCAATTGTTAATGCGACATCATATACTCCTACAACATGGAATATTGAAACTGGTTACGAATTGCCATTTATTAATGGTGCGGCTATTAATGCTAATGACTATAATTTAACTGGAAATACTTATGTATCATTGCCAAATATAATGACTGGTGATTTAGATATAATACAATTTACTGGAAATAATGTAACTTTACCAACTGGAAACTATGTAAATGTGGTAGTATTTACATCAATTGGTCAAGTGGCTTATACATTTAATTCTATTGCTAATGCATTAAACATATTTGCAAATGGAGCTTTATTAGTTAATGGAACTGATTATACAAATACAACTTCCACTTATACTTTAAATGTAACGCCAACAAATAATACTACTGTTTTACAACAACAAACATTTGCTCGCTACGGAGCGGCATAAAGGAAAACTATGTCAAATGCTTTTAATTTAAGTCAATTAGCCAATAATGTTAATACATCTGGTCTTTTATCTGCTTCCGCAGGGATAACTGGTCAAGTTACGCCAGCTAATGGTGGTATAGGAGCATCATCAACTCCTACAAATGGTCAAATACCTATTGGTAATGGAACAAATTATACTCCAGCTACATTAACTGCTGGAAATGGTATAAATATTACTAATTCATCAGGTTCAGTTACTATTAATGCAGTAGGATCAACAATTAATTCTCAAACATCAGCTTATATAGTAGCGGCTACTGATGCTGGTAAAGTTATATCAATTACAACTGGCGGTGTTACAGTAAATAACTCTATTATGTCATCAGGGAATATTGTTACTATTTATAACAATTCAGGATCATCTCAAACAATTACTCAAGGAACTGGTGTTACTTTACAATGGGCTGGACAGGCAACTTCAACTACAGGAAACAGAACATTAGGTCTTTATGGTGTGGCTACAATATTATTTATATCAGCTTCTTCAGCAGTAATTACAGGCGCAGGACTTACATAATATGTCAATATTACAAATGCTTTTAGGTGGTGGCGGCAGACCAATATTAACTTATACATTTACTACAAATACATCTAATGCTTCTCTTGCAATGTCATCTATTGCTGGATATTCTGCTGGACAATCAAATATTACTATAACAGTTAATAGCGGTATTTATTTATGGGCATCAACTACTGCTAATAATGGATTGACTTTAACTGGTGGCACAACAGGCGATACCATTAAACTTATTAATAATGGATATATTATGGGTTGTGGTGGAACTGGCGGAAAATATAACAGTTCATTTTCAAGTATAGCTCCAACTGCTGGTGGAACTGCTTTAAGTATTGGATTTAATATTTCGCTTACCAATAATTCTTATATTGGCGGTGGTGGTGGTGGTGGAAAAAATAGACCATCATATTATTCTGGTGGTGCTGGCGGTGGTGGTGGTGCTGGTGGCGGTGCTGGTGGATGCGGTAACACTTGTTATCCTTGTTGTGTAGCTTCGGCAATCGGTGGTGCAGGTGGTTCAATAGGAAATTCTGGCTCTAATGGAACAACGGGAAATGGAGCATCAAATCCAAAAATAGCATCTTCAGGTGGTGGTGGTGGAAGAATATTTCCGGGTTCTGGCGGATCACAAGTTTGGACATCTGGTTATGTAACAGCAGTAGGTGGAAATGGTGGGGGTGCTGGCGGTGGTGGAGCGGCTCTTGTTTCCAGAGGTAACTTGTCTTATTATATTGGTGGTGCAGGGGGAAGTAGCAATCAAGCCGCTCCAGCTCCAAATGCCACAACTATTCCATGTAGTTGTTGCTCTGCAAGCCATACAGGATGTAGTGGTGGTGGCGGTGGATGGGGTGCATCAGGTTATGGCGGAGCGGCAGGCGGTAAAGCTATAGCACTTAATTCTTATACAGTAACTTATATAACAACTGGAAATATTTGGGGGTCAGTAGCATGATTTATCAAATTGATGATTTAGTAAATGATAAATTTATATTTTATGTAGTTGATGAAACAACACAATCTGAAGGTGAAGCATTAAATATACCAAATTCTATATGGAATATAGGCACAGAAACAGATGCTAATTTACAGTTATCTATATCACAACAATCTTATTTATTGCAATGCTCTGATAGGTTTACTGTATGCCATGCAATATTAAATGAAAATGGAGATCAAGTTTGGAAATTTTGTGATTTAACACAAGAACAAGAAAATACAGATCAAATTTATCAAATATTTAATGTAATTGTGGCTGAACATACAGAGGTTATTGGATTAAGTAATGCCAAAGCAGAATTAGAAAGAGTTAAACAAGAATTTTTAAATTGGTCTGGATTAGGTTCTTTGATAACATTAAATTCATTACCATTACCAATTAAAAATAAAACAACAGGAACTCAAACAATATGAAAAATAATAAAGATTTTATATATGAATATTCTGATCTTAATTTATTTCAAACAAGAGTTGAAATACTTACAGGAATTTATCAAGGAATTATATTGGAGTTTGGAACATCAGGCGTAATGACCGGACAAAAATATCCAATTTTTAATTTTGATTATACAATTTATAATGCTCCAAAAGATTTTGAACCAGATGATAAATTTGAAAAATATTTAACTAATCTTCTTATTAATCTTATTGATGATAGAAACAAAGATAAATATGCTAAAGAAAAATTAGATGCGGCGGCTAATGAATATGGAATATCTAATATTAAAATATCAAAAGAATTTTATCCTGAAAAATATGGATTTCATGAACCTATTGTTGATAATATGAAAGTATTTTAATGAAATTAGGCGAAAAAAAAACTGTAATAACAAAATTAACTTATAATCAAGCAAATATTTTGATTGGATTAAAATTATCAGATTATATAAAACATTACTTATTAGGAGTATCACATGACAGTAAAAATAATTCAACCAGCTCATAGTTTTGTTTATGATGGTGCTAGAATGAATATATTTCATGCTAGTAAAGGCGAAGGATTGCCAAAACATGATCATAATTTTGCACATGGAACATTTTGTATGTCAGGTTCTTGTGCCATTAGAAAAGAAAATAAAGAAATTATTATGGACAAGATGACACAACCAATTAATCTTGTAGCACATGAATGGCATGAAATAGAAGCTCTTGAAGATAATACAGTTTTTTGTAATGTATTTGCTGAAGGTAAGTATTAATAATATAAGACATAATTTCCGCATTGCGTCAGAGAGATGCTTGCGTCATTAACCTTGTAAGGAAAAATTATGGCTATTTTTAATAAAAACACACTTCAACAAGTGTCTGGTTTTGATAATGAAATCATTGCTGGTGAACTTGTTTATAATCAAAAAACTTTTTGGAATTTAGCATTTGCAACTGCTGGAACTCCAGTTGATTTAACTGGCGTAACTATTGATGCACAAATTGTAAGACGAGCAGTAACTAACATTCAAGATACTCGTTATGGTCTTACATTTGATATTGCAGATTATTCCAATCCACAACCTAGCCCAGTTTCACTTACAATTACAAACCGAAATAATGCGGCTGGCACATTTACATTAGTCATTGATGAATCAGCTTGGGATGTTATTTCAAGTGATCCAGAACTTGATATTAATGCTCAAGACTGCGTAGGATTCTCTGGTCGAATTAAAATTAGTTTCCCAGCAACAGGATCAAATCCAGCACAAGATTCAATTATCTTTTTACTATTCTTGGTTCGTTCTGATGGCGTGGTGAATTAATATGTCAAATTATTCAATTGATGTAATTGATAGCAATACATTAAATGTAAATGTAATTCCTGCTTCATCTACAGAAATTACTATTGATCGTGGTCTTTATGGTCCACAAGGATTATCTGGATATAGTGGCTATAGTGGCTATAGCGGATTTTCAGGCGCATCTGGTATATCTGGATATAGCGGAAAAGACGGAATTAGCGGATATAACGGACAATCAGGTTATTCTGGTTATAGCGGCTATTCAGGTTATTCTGGCTCTGGTGTATCTGGTTATAGTGGATACTCCGGTTCTGGCACTTCAGGTTATAGTGGCGCATCTGGTTTTTCTGGCATATCAGGTTATTCAGGTGCAATAGGTCAATCAGGCATATCTGGTTATAGCGGATTTTCAGGTTACTCTGGAAGTGGCGTATCAGGCTATAGTGGTTTTAGCGGTATATCAGGTTATTCTGGACAACAAGGCACATCAATCAATATTAAAGGAACTGTTGCAACTCCAGCAAATCTTCCTTTAACTGGTAACAATCCTAATGATGCATATATTGTTTCATCTAATGGTGATTTATATGTATGGAGTGGATCAACTTGGAATAATGTAGGTCAAATTGTAGGACCACAAGGTGCATCAGGTATATCTGGATACTCTGGCTTTTCAGGATATTCTGGTATTGGCACATCCGGTTATTCTGGATTTTCTGGTATTAGTGGATATAGTGGCGCAGTAGGTCAATCAGGCACATCAGGCTATTCAGGATTTAGTGGCATTAATGGAACATCAGGATTTTCTGGCATATCTGGATTTAGTGGATATAGCGGTGCAGTTGGAGCTAGTGGAACATCTGGTTATAGCGGCTTTAGTGGTATATCTGGATATTCAGGTGCAGTTGGCGCATCTGGCACATCTGGTTATAGTGGCTTTTCAGGTTATAGTGGATCAGGTATTTCAGGCTATAGCGGTTATAGCGGTGCAGTTGGCACATCAGGATTTTCAGGATGGAGCGGAATAAGTGGACAAAATGGCGCATCAGGCATTAGTGGCTATTCTGGTTATAGCGGCACAAATGGCACAAATGGTGCAAGCGGAATATCAGGATATAGTGGCTATTCAGGAAGTGGCGTATCTGGCTACTCTGGATATTCAGGCTTTTCAGGAAGCGGCATAAGCGGATATTCAGGTTACTCTGGATTTTCTGGTAGTGGCATATCTGGTTATAGTGGTTATTCAGGAATTAATGGAGCATCAGGTTATAGTGGTATAAGCGGATATAGTGGATTTTCTGGTAGCGGAGTTTCTGGCTATTCTGGTTACTCTGGATTTTCAGGTTCAGGCATAAGTGGATACTCTGGTTATTCCGGTTCAGGTATATCTGGCTATAGTGGCTTTAGTGGAATTAGTGGTTATAGCGGATTTTCTGGCTCTGGTATAAGCGGTTACTCTGGTTACTCTGGTTCTGGCACATCTGGTTATAGCGGTTATAGTGGCGCACAAGGCACATCAGGTTATTCAGGATATTCTGGTGCAACTGGAGCTACTGGAGCTGGTGGAACTTTAGGTTATTATGGTTCATTTTATGACACAACTAATCAAACTGCATCAAGCACAACAGTTGGTTATGTAGTCAATATTGGATCAATATTTGAAGATAATGGCGTATCAATCACTTCAGGCAATAGAATTACTTTTTCTTATGCTGGAACATATAATATTCAATATTCAATTCAATTTGCTAATAGTGATGCTAATGGCGATAATGTTGATGTATGGTTAAGAAAAAATGGATCAGATGTTGCTGATAGTAATTCAATATATAATGTGCCGGGAACTTCACATGGTGGTGCTGGAGCTTTAATTGCCGCAGTAAATTATGTATTAACAGTTGCGGCTGGTGATTATTTACAATTAGCTTATGCAGTATCTTCAACAACAATATCAATTGCTACAACTTCAGCACAAACAACACCAACTGTTCCTGTAACTCCGGGTGTTATTGTTACTGCTTCTCAAGTCATGTATGGTCAATCAGGATATAGTGGATATTCTGGTTATTCAGGTATATCAGGCTATTCTGGAATATCAGGTTATAGTGGCTCTGGCATTAGCGGTTACTCTGGATATAGTGGATCAGGCGTATCAGGATATTCTGGTTATTCTGGTGCGGTAGGTGCATCTGGAATATCTGGATATAGTGGTTATAGTGGAATTAATGGCACAAATGGTGCGTCTGGTATTTCAGGTTATAGTGGCTATTCTGGCGCAGTAGGAACATCAGGTTATTCTGGATATAGTGGAAGTGGTATTAGTGGTTATTCAGGTTACTCTGGTTCAGGAATTAGCGGATATAGTGGTTACTCTGGTGCAGTAGGAACATCCGGCTATAGTGGCTATTCAGGAATTTCAGGCACGAATGGCACAAATGGTGCATCAGGTATATCTGGTTATTCTGGTTATTCTGGTTCAGGTATAAGTGGTTACTCTGGATATAGTGGATATTCAGGATCAGGAATTTCAGGCTATTCTGGATACTCTGGTTATAGTGGAACTGCGGCTAAAGTAATGACTTATGATTCATTTACTTCAACTGCTTCTCAAACAACATTTTCAACATCTTTAAGTTATACTTCTGGTAATATAGAAGTATTTTTACAAGGTGTAAGAATGTTAAATGGAACTGATGTTACAGTTACATCAGGAACTTCAATTGTATTTGCAGTTGCATTATCGGCTGGACAATCAGTAACGGCAGTATATCCACATTAATAAAGGATAAGAATGGATAAGAAAAGATTAGAGCTGGCTTATGCTAAAGAGCATGATCCAAACCATTATAGATATTTACTTACCAATAATTATGAACGAGCAGTTTTTTTAAAAGGCGATCCAGTCTTTCCTAGAGAAACTTCTCGTTATCTTTGGGCTAATCGAAATCTATTAGGTAAAAAAATTCTTGAAATTGGATGTTCCAATGGTTATGGCGTTCAATTTTTACCAAATGATATTGAATATTTAGGATTGGACTACGATCCTATAATAATTGATGTCGCAAACGAACAGGAATGGGGTTTAAACGCATCTTTTGTTCAATATGATATAAATACCTATCCTTTAGATCAATACGACACTATTATTGCTTTTGAGTTTATAGAACATATTGATAATGGTCTTGAAATAGCTCAAAAATTAAAACAACATTGCAAACGATTACTTCTCACAACTCCATATAATGAACCAAAAGGCTTTTGGGGTGAACATCATAAACTTCATGGCTTATCCGAAATAAACTTTCCCGGCTTTAAATTTGAATACATTGATGAAGGTGGTTTTATATCAAAAACTCCAGCTCCAATTAATGAATCAAATAGATTTAACCTTATGATTATGAGGTGGGATAATGAGTAGCGTTTTATGTTCCGTATCAACTCGTGGTCGTTATCATACGACTTTGCCAATAGTCCTAGAAGCAATCATCAATCAAACCAAAAAACCAGACAAACTTATTATCTTTGATGACAATGATCAAACAGAAGATATGCGAGAAGTTTTATTCTATAAATATTATTTTCAAAGATTAGATATAAAAGGCATTAAATGGGAATGGCAATTTGCCGCTAAAAAAGGTCAGCATCATAATCATCAAATAGCTAATATGATGGGCTATGATTTTGTATGGCGTGTAGATGATGATGCGATTCCAGAACCTAATGTTTTAGAAACATTGTTGTCATATATGCATGATAATGTAGGTGCAGTTGGTGGTGAAATATTAACGCCGCCACATAACCCAATGACTATGTTATCAACTGGCAAAATAGAAGATATTGATAAAGAGCCAAACATTCAATGGGCTACGATTAAAGATGTTAAAGAAGTTGAGCATTTACATTGTTCTTTTTTATATAGAGCTGGCATCCATGATTACAATTTAGGATTATCCAGAGTTGCACATAGAGAAGAAACTTTATTTACTTATGGATTATTTAGAAAAGGTTATAAACTTTTAGTTGTGCCTAATGCAACAATTTGGCATCTTAAAAATCCTGATGGTGGAATAAGAGCCGAATCTAATGCACAACTTTATGAACATGATGAAATGATATTTAGAAACATATTGAATTATAAAGATAAAAAAATTGTGGTTCTTGAAGGCGGCATGGGCGATCATATTGTATTTAGTCATGTAATTCCAGACATTACAAATGCAGAAGTATTTACTTGCTTTCCAGATATTGTTCCCGGCAGATCAATTTCAGAAGCTAAATCATTGTTTGGCGATATAAGTCAATACAATATTTATAAAAAAATGTGCGATTGGAAGTGGACTGATAGCCTAGAAA
>Ga0208741_10000485_pt1 | contig 18847 bp, 15 predicted proteins | sample CryBogCBE03Jun09_FD_184576 | JGI IMG/M metagenome (GOLD analysis project Ga0208741, IMG submission 184576) | Freshwater microbial communities from Crystal Bog, Wisconsin, USA - CBE03Jun09 (SPAdes) | ecosystem: Environmental > Aquatic > Freshwater > Lake | place: Crystal Bog, Wisconsin, USA...
GTCGACAACTAACTGCGCCTTGTTCATCGCAGGATCTAGATCACCTGGGAACTCTCCACCCATCGCAAGGTTCAGGATCATGAAGAAAGGTTGGTTGTAGACCCATGTGCCAGTTGATGAATCATTGGCAGAAGCGGTGAAATAAAGATTGTCATCCACAGAGAAGTCGATTTGATTCTTTTTCCATTCGATTGAATATGTGTGGAAACCAGATGTGAGCGAAGTTGGAGATGTAAATGTCGAACCGAATCCACCGCCGGCTCCACCAGGAAGACCAGGACCGTGGATCGTTCCAAAGGCGGTGTTCGGTAAAGAACCCTTTGTCTCGAGAATATCGATCTCGCCAGAATCAGGCCAAGGAATGCCCTTCAAGAGCTCGCTTCCCAACATCCAGAATGCGGGCCAAGTTCCTTCTCCGGAAGGGACCTTCATGCGAATCTCTAATTTGCCGTACTGAAAGGAGAGTTTGCCAGCGCTCTTGATCTTTGCGCTCGTGAATTGGCAGGCGTTACACGCGTTGAGCATGCGATCGATCGCTGGATCATTACTTACCGCAATCTCGGATTGGTCAGCTATGCGGTTGGCAGTTATAAGTAGGTGGCCAGATCCATCGAGAGCGAGGTTCTTGGCGTCCTTGGTGTAATACTCGAGCTCGCCATTGGAGTTGAGCCCACCGAGTTCGGGGGACCAGACCTTTGGATCTGGAAGCGAACCCTTCTTGCCGGTGAAGTCATCAGCCCAGAGCAATTTATAGGTGGTGATCTTGGTGGCTGCCTTTGCAGGGCCTTCGGCAGAGATCGCTGAGAGAATGGCGAGAGTGGATGCGATCGCGATGTATCCGACCGACTTCTTGCGCGAGATTCTGCTCATAAGACCCAGATCTGACCTTTCACTCCGATAATGCCTGCGAGACCCTTTGGTCACGCTTTCATAACAATTGCCAGAACCCCCGAATTGGCCTTGCCAAGGCGAGGATATTCCACTTAACTTCCCTCTGTGAAACCGCTTTCATAGAGGTTTATAGCCTACACCTGGCTATAAGAATCGCTGAATTGGGGCCTCGCATAACTGTAAAGCAATTGTCGCGCCAGTCAAGACCTGAGGAGTTTTAATGCGTAACGGAATGATTACAAAATTTAGAACGAAGGCACTCGTTGCATCGCTCTCTGCAATTGCTATCGGCGCGGGTGTATTCACCGCCCCAGCAAAAGCAGCCGATCCAGTAACCATCACTATCTGGACCTTTGGCGATGTTATTCAACGCAATCTTGTTGCTGAGTACAAGGCCCTTCACCCAGAGGTCACTCTCCAAATTAAGAAGTCCGACCTTGATCCTCTTGATGGAACAAATATGGTCACCGCATGTACCTCAAAGACTGGACCAGATATTGTGGCCACAGAAGTTTCTTATTCTGGATACTGGCGCTCATATCCAAAGTGTTTCACCGATCTGCGTACGATGAAAACAACCGGCGAACCAACCGCTGGAATTCCTGCCGGCCAGACAGCAAATGACATTGCCAAGAACTATCTTCCATGGCGTTGGCAGCAAGGCGTTGCCTTTGATGGCAGCGTTATCGGTATTCCAACAGATGTCGGTGGGCTTGAAGTAGCGTATCGAACCGATCTCTTCAAAAAGGCTGGCCTACCAACTGACCGAGCAGCCGTCGCAAAGCTATGGCCTAACTGGGATGCGTTTATCGCCACCGGACAAAAATATGATGCAAAACTTTCAGCAGCTGATAAAAAAGCTGGAGTTGGCTTTATTGATAATGCGGGAACAATCTACGCAGCCATCATGAACCAAGGCACCGCTAAGTATTACGCAAATGACGGATCTGAAAATGGAAAGTTGATCTATGCGACTAACCCTCAGGTGAAGTTGGCTTGGAATACCACTATCAAAGCAACGAATGCTGGTATCGGAACTCGTATTGGTCAGTACACATCCGACTGGAACATTGGAATGAACAAAGGAACCTTTGCCACGATTCTTGCTCCTGCATGGATGATGGACTACATCAAGGCTCAGGCCCCTGATACTGCCGGTAAGTGGGACATTGCTGCAATGCCTGGTGGCGGAGGAAACCAAGGCGGAACTCAGCTTGGCATCCCTTCCTATGCTCAGAATAAGCAAGCTGCTTATGACTTCTTGACCTGGTATCTCGCCCCAGCCCAAGAGCTAAAAGTCTTTAAGAGCTACGGCCTATTCCCAGCAGCTTCAGTCTTGTACAACGACCCTGCACTTGTGAACTTCACAGACCCATTCTTCAATAATGCACCAGTTGGAAAGATCTATGCAGCTGGTGTTCAGACACTGAAGCCAATCTTTGAAGGCAAACTTGAGCGCGCTATTGATACGGCGATCGGAGCTGGCTTGGGACGTGTAGCGGCGAAGAAACAGACCGCTGATAAGTCGTGGGCACAAGTATTAAGCGACCTCAACAAAGTAGTCAATAACTAAATTGCACTATCGGTTGAAAACCGCTTGATAAAAGGAAGCAGAAAATGATGAGTCAGATTGCAGAGAGAGAGCGCAAGAAAGCGCTCTCTCCTTGGAAGTCGAAGAGCACAAATAGTTCTTCATCCAAGGCGAAGAAAGCTGTGCAATTTCCTGGCGTGAAATCTCTGAATGGAAAATGGGGATATCTTTATGTTGCCCCTTTTGTCGCCATGTTCGCAATATTTGGCTTGGCACCGGTTGTCTACTCGGTCTACATCTCGTTCTTCCACTGGGATCCACTTGGAACTTCCACGTTTACGGGATTCCGAAATTTCAATAACTTGCTCCATGACTCAGACTTATGGTTAGCACTGAGAAATACCTTCAGTATTTGGGCACTCTCTACATTTCCTCAGATGTTTATGGCAATTGGCTTAGCTAACGTATTGCGCAACACCCGACTTCGGGGAAAGTCCTTCTTTAGGACTATTTTGTTGGTTCCAAATATCACCTCTGTTATCGCTATCACCATTGTTTTTAGCCAACTCTTTGGCCGTGACTTTGGAATTATTAATGACATCCTCGGGTGGGCAGGTTTCGGCCACCACATCGACTTCATAGAAGGTGTTATTCCAAGCCACATTCAGATCGCGACCATGATTACTTGGCGCTGGATTGGCTATAACACTTTGATCTTCCTCGCCTCAATGCTCGCCATTCCAAACGAGCTCTTCGAATCGTCCTCGGTCGACGGAGCTACAAAGTGGCAGCAGTTCCGCTACGTCACTCTCCCTCAACTCAAGAACACCATCACCTTCGTCCTCATCGTTGGCACCATTGGTGGACTTCAAGTCTTCGCCGAGCCACAGCAACTGGCAGCTGATGGCGGATCAAGTAAGCAGTTCCTTACATTGACCTTATTCCTCTATAACCAAGCCTTTGTAAATAATAAGTATGGCTATGCAGCCGCGATCGGTATTTTTATTACTTTCATCGTTCTGATTATCTCGGCAGTGAATTTCGTAATTACCCGCAAGATTTCAAATGATGGGACTCGCTAATGAGCACCCTCACCCCAAAGCGAGTTAAGCAACCTCGTTGGCGTCGCGTACCAAAGCGTAACTACGCATTGCTTGGCATCATTGTGTCCTTGTCGGTCTTCCCGTTCTATTGGATGTTCGTCGTAGCCTCGAATACCAATGCCGAAATCTCTAAGAGCCCTCCGTCTCTGATTCCGGGTGGGCGCTTCCTGATTGTGGCTCGCAAAGTTTTGAGCGCGCAAGGGGTCTACTTCAATTCGGCACTCCTCAATACCTTCATCGTCGGTATCTCAATCGCTCTTGCACAGGTGATCTTTTCCGCAATTGCGGGATTCGCCTTTGCAAAGTTGGACTTCAAGGGTCGCAAAGGGCTCATTCTCTTTGTTATCGGAACGATGATGCTGCCAAGTCAACTTGGAATTATCCCACTCTTTATGTTGGTCAAGAATCTACATATGGTCGATACCTTGTATGGCTTGATCGTCCCTGCCCTCATCACCGCCTTTGGCGTCTTCTGGATGCGTCAGATTATCGATGCTCAGATTCCAAACGAACTCCTTGAAGCAGCAAGTATCGATGGTGCATCAGTGCCACGTATCTTCTTCCGAATCGTTCTTCCAATCGTGCGCCAAAGTGGTTTCGTACTTGGCCTATTCGCCTTCTTGGCTGCATGGAACGACTATCTCTGGCCAACTATCGTTTTGCAAAGTCCGAAGCACTTCACTCTGCAAGTTGCTCTGACTCAACTGAAGCCCATGTATGGACTTGATTATGGCTTGCAGATGGGCGGTGCCTTCCTTGCAACTGCTCCACTTCTGATCCTCTTTATCTTCGTTGGTCGCAAATTAGTGACTGGCGTAATGGATGGAGCAGTAAAGGGATAATTTTTAAGACCGACGTTCGACACTACCGAAAGAAATGGAGTAATAATGCTCAAGGCTAAGAAACTTGCAGTCGTTGTAACTGCCGCAGCTCTCGTTGCGACATTTGCAGGGTCACTTGCAGGATCAGCATCTGCTGCCGGCACACCACCGCAGGATGCCCACGCAACTCTCCTCACCCCATACCTAGATGCGTCAAATACCAGTGAATCTGCTGCTAATCAGAAGATGGCAGATGGTTGGGTTGCAAATGGTTGGTTCGGAACTGGTGTTATCTATCAGCGTACATTTGTTCCAGTCGGTTCAACTGATAACTTGACCTACCACGTCACAGATAAGAATGGTCAACCACTCGTTAACCAAGTTGTGAAGCTACGTGTTAATAAGGGTTACAGCACATCATCCTCGATTGTTCAGGTCGATAACCTCATCACCAAGGGCGTGGACAAGCCACCATTGGATCAAGGTGATGTTTTCCACACGACTGATGCGTTCGGTAACGTCACATTTTCAGTGAAGGATCTCGATGCTGCTCCACTGGGTGAACCACAACCTGACTCATTCACTGGGGCACCAAACATCAGCGCCGATGGTCTCAATGACCTTCACTCACAGATGCTCCTTGAAATCGCTGGCGAGAAGCCTGATCACTCAGTCTTCACCGAGTTCCACTACTACATTCCAAAGTCTGTAGTTACTCAGTCTGCTAAGACTCCAACTTTGAAGTTGGTGGCACCAGTACTTGATGCAAAGAACTCTGTTGCACTCAGTGCCACATCTCGTGCTGCATATGCTCAGGCAGGATCTAGCGTCGTGGTTGCCTACAAGGTCTTGGATGACAGCGGAGTCGCTCTTCCAAATGCCACCGTTACCCTCAAGGCTGGTTCAGCAAGCTTGACCGCTGTCTCAGATGCGATGGGTTACGCAGTCTTCACGATCAAGGACACTCACTCAAAGGGTGAGCCAACTCCTGCATCTATGACAGCAACACCTCCAACATCTGGCGCAGTCTCACTCGTGCTGACACCTTCAGTGACAGGTGCAACATCTGTTACAACTGACACCCTCGAGCTCCACTTCTATGGAAGTGCGGCTGTGGCTGCCCCTGCATCAACAACAATTAGTTGTGTAAAGGGCAAGACCACAGTGAAGGTAACCGGCGTTAAGCCCGTCTGCCCAAAGGGTTACACCAAGAAGTAAAGAAGAAGTAGTGAAGTAAGCCGGAAGTGTGCGACCTGGTTCTAAGGGGGCCAGGACGCATCTCCACCAGAGAAGGAAGCTGAGGAGTATTTGATGCCTAAAATCATCGCTGGATTCAGCGCCGCATCACTCTTGGCCATCTCCACTCTGGTTGCCATGACTTCTGCTTCAGCCGAGCCCCTCGCTGCGCTCACCCCGCCAGTTATCACGCTAACCAAGGCAGGCGGAGCGATCACCGAAACCCCAGCTACATGGAATTCGGCAGTGAAGAGCACCATCTCCTGGATAGTCAATGGCAAGGCTACGGCGGGAAAGAGTGGTAAGAGTTTCACTCCACCGAGTACTAAGGGAACAAGAATTCAGGCCCTCGAGAGTGCAAATGGAGTGACAGCAACCTCCAACACAATCATTATCGGGAATGTTGCGGTAAATGGCTTCATAACAATTAGCTATACAGATCCGGCTAAGAGCCAAATGAGTGTTGTACTACCAAAGACCACACCAGCAAATGCGACCCCGGTCCTGCAATGGTTCTCGGGTCCATTTGAAGTTAAAGGCGCACATGCTACTACCTATCAACTTGCGACCGGGGATCAAGGAAATGACATCTCCCTGCAAGTCTCTTACAGTGCAAAAGGTTTTGGACCTACATCCGCAACCTCTCAATCAATCTCAATTCCAGTAATACCAAGAAGTTACTCACTCATCTGGTCTGAAGATTTTAATTCAGGTTCATCAATTAATGCATCTGTATGGTCTCCGGAAAATGGGGATGGAGCTGCCTTCAAGAATCGGGGCTGGGGTAACCTAGAACGACAGTGGTACCTTGATTCGCAGAGCGCTATTGATTCAACTGGCGTCCTCGTTACAACGGCAACCACAACTGGAGCAAATGCTTACTCGTGTTACTACGGAACTCCATGTGAGTGGCTTAGTTCAAAATTCGTCACCAAAAATAAAGTGGGTTTCAAGTACGGGCGGATCGAAGCTCGCATCAAAGGTCCAGTCGGGGCTGGCACTTGGGGGGCATTTTGGATGCTTGGAGCAAATATTGATGATCGACCATGGCCTGGTTGTGGTGAGATCGATGTAACCGAACTTCTTGGCCGCACACCTACAACTGTCTACGGAACCCCCCATGGCCCGGCTTCAGGTCAATCCTTCACAACCTCAATCGATGCCGGAATCGCGAGCGATTACCACACCTATGCAGTCGATTGGCTGCCTGATCAGATCACTTGGTACCTTGATGGAAAGCCATACGGAACGCTGAACAAGGCGTCATTAACTGATCCTGCGCATACCTGGGTCTTTGATCATGAGTATTACTTGCTCATTAATCTCGCCATGGGTGGCACCTTCGGCGGAGCAATCGATCCGGACTTAAAGAGCGCGACTATGTCAGTAGATTGGGTTCACGTCTCGAGTATCAATGGGGTCGGCGAAGTTATCAAGCATTAAGCAAGTGTGACTGCGCCGATGCCATCGACGGAGTACACGTTGATAGATTTCACTTCAAAGATGGCTTCGTTGAGTGCAGGGTCAACATCACCGGCAAACCAGCCACCGATTGCAAGATTTGTAATGAGGTAATGGGGCGCATTGAAAGGCCAAGCCTTTCCTTCTAAGCGGGGATCATGACTTTCGATTCGCGAATACGTCTGACCATTAACCGACCATTCGATTCGATCTGGAAGCCAGAGCAATCCATAGGTAATAAAATCATCTGAAAGCAATGTTGGGTATTCAGTCGCTGCGGTGACACCGAATTCGCCCGAGTAGCCGGGGCCATGAAGTGTGCCTCTGATTGTGTAGGGCTGATTGCCGGTACCTTCAAAGATATCGATCTCACCACATTCCGGCCATGGGGTATCTGCAATAGCGGTGCCGAGCATCCAGATCGCGGGCCAACTTCCGCCACCAGATGGCGCTTTCGCAACGAATTCGAAGTAGCCGTATTGGAAGCTGACCTTGCCAAAGGTATGAATCTTTCCGCTGGTCCACTCTGCGGCACCGTAATAGGTCTCATGAGGGGAATCAGCTGGCTCCCGCAATGCGTGGATAGTTAAACCAGAATCAACCGTGACAGGGGACTCCATGTAGTACTCGCGTTCGTTATTGCCCCACCCAGGAATGCCATGGGCAGACCCATCGCCAAGGTCAAAGTTCCAGACCGCAGGATTTGGGCGACCGCTATCTGTTGGCTCAAAAGTCTCGGACCAGATCAGCTCTCTTGCCATCGGTAAATCCCATCTATAACTATTTATAACAACTCGACCTGAGAGGCTATTTTCCCTTGATTTTCTCTATGAAACCGCTTTCACTAGGATATGTAATCTGATCCAGAGCCCAAAAACAAGCACATCTGGCAATGACTTAAGAGAACGGTGGAAGAGATGGCGCACGCATTCCCGAGTGATTTCCTATGGGGAACAGCAACTGCGAGCTACCAAATTGAGGGTGCCGCTCATGTCGATGGCCGCGGTGTGAGTATCTGGGATACCTTCAGTCGCACCGAAGGCAAAGTGAAAAATGGTGACACTGGCGATGTCGCTTGTGATCACTACAACCGATTCCCTGAAGATATTGCACTCATGCAAGAACTGGGCGTAAAGGCTTACCGTTTCTCAATTGCCTGGCCTCGTCTCTTCCCTAATGGCGATGGTATTCGTGAAGAACGAGGGTTTGATTTCTACAACCGATTGATTAACGCACTCATCGCTGCAGGCATCGAACCAATGGTGACGTTGTATCACTGGGACCTACCTCAAACGCTCGAAGATAAAGGTGGTTGGGCAAATCGCGAGACGGCTCTTGCATTTGCTGATTACGCGGCGGCATGTGCAGAGGCATTCGGAGATCGAATCAAAAATTGGATCACCATCAACGAACCTTGGTGTGTAAGTTGGTTGGGCTATTCAATTGGTGTTCATGCACCTGGTAAGAAAGATTATCGTTCGGCAGTTGCAGCCGCGCATCACACCGCACTCGGTCATGCGCTTGCAACACGTAGCATCAAAGCTGCACGGCCAACTGTAAAAGTTGGCATCACTGTCAATATGACAAATTACATTAACGAGAATCCAGAGGATTCCTCGCTTACTGAAGTCGTGGATCTTCTCGATGCAAACATTAACCGTTGGTGGATTGGTGCAATTCAAAAAGGTGAATACCCTGCAACATTAATCAAGGCGTATGGCGATCTCGTTGAAGGAACAATCTTGCCTGGTGATATGGATCTACTGAAGTGCAAGAATGATTTCCTTGGCGTGAATTACTACAGCGATAGCTTTGTCAGGTCAGCTCGACCAGAGGACAAGCCCTTCAGAGATGGCGCTTATCTACCTCTTGATGTCCGCGCTAATACATCTATTCCAGAGCGCTTCACCGGCAAACTCACTGATATTGGCTGGCCGGTCACACCTCATGGCCTCAAGAACTTAGCACTTCGCATCCACAGCGATTGGCCTGATATCACTGCCATCAATATCACCGAGAATGGCTGCGCGATCAATGATGAACCAGACGCCCAGGGCATCGTCAATGACCAGCGCCGAGTTGAATACTTGCGCGCTCACCTCTCAGAATTGAGCGAGGCGATTGCACAAGGCGCTCCAGTTAAGGCCTACTTTGCCTGGTCACTTCTCGATAACTATGAATGGGCCGAAGGCTACTCACAACGCTTCGGAATCATCCATGTCGATTATCAGACTCAGAAGCGAACTATCAAGGCGAGTGGCTACGAATATAAGAAGATCGTTGCCAATAATTTGGTACTCGATTAATTCGATTAAGACTTACTTATGAGCTCGCCACACAACTACACAATCGATGAGATTGCGGCAGCCGCTGGTGTGAGCAAAGCAACGGTCTCTCGTGTTATGAATGGTACAGCGGTTGTCGCTGACGCTAAACGCAAATTAGTAGAAGAGACCATCGAACGGCTGGGTTATCAACCGAACCTCAATGCTCGAAAACTTGCTGGCGGAGTTGGTCGTTCGATTGCTTTGGTACTTGAGGAGTCAACCGAGGAGTTCTTCCTCAATCCATTCTGGAAATCTGTCGTGCAAGGATTTATGGATGAAGCTGCTGCGGATGAACTCCATCCCGTTCTCTATTTTCATTCAACGAATCAATCGGATCAGGATTTAGTTAACTCACTTATTCGTGGCAATTACGATGCCGTAGCCATCTTTGGATGGCACCGCGATATCAAAATATTAGAACGTTACGTCCCCAAGAATATGATCATTGTCTTCGGTGGAAATCAGGGAAAGTCAGATCGGTTTACCTATGTTGGCGTGGATAATGAAGTCGGCGGCGAGCTGGCGACACAACACCTCATCGACCAAGGCTGCAAGAAGATTCTCACGATTACTGGCGATACCGCGATCCAAGCGGCGCGTGAGCGACTATCTGGCTACGAGCGTGCGCTTAAAGCGGCAAACATGAAGCTCCAGCCCCAGATGATCCTCAAAGGAGACTTCACGCAAGAGAGCGCAGAGGCTGCCTTGGCGAAGTTCCTGAAGAAGGGAGCCGCCTTTGATGGCATCTTCGCAGCAAATGATCTGATGGCGGTCGGAGCCCTCAAACTTCTGCAAGCCGAAGGTTTTAAAGTTCCAAACGAGATAAAACTGATCGGTTTTGACGGGTCAGATATTGCTCGCAAGTCACAGCCTTCTATCTCCACTGTGGCGCAACCTTCTTACGTCCTCGGTAGCACTGTTGCAAAGAACTTGGCTCTGGCTCTCAAGCGAGAACCAATCACTTCAGTTAAGTTAGATCTGCACCTAGAAATTGGCTCCACAACCCATTGATTTAATCTTGCTCGGGTAATCTTGGGCCATGGCTACAAAAATCATCAGCCCCGCCCGACAAGCCATGAATTGGCTCCTCGTTGGCGGGTCACTCGTCTCGACCTTCCTCTGGGCGACACTTGAGGATCCATTCAATGCCCCGAAGAGCTGGATTCTCTATTGCGTGGGATTCTGGCTTGCTGGTTGGGTCGGTTTCAATGCTCGTAGCCGCTGGAGTAATTTCTTTGATCGCAGAACCCTGATCATCACTGGTTCGCTTGCTATGACCCTCATCGCCGCATTCTTTGCTACTGACGTAAAGATGCAGGGACTTTTTGGTGATTATGCGCGTCGCACAGGTCTGCTTTCGTATCTCTCGTTGATCTTTTTCTTTATTGCCGGCTCTATGCTCTTCTCTCTGTCGAATATTGCACTGTTTGATCGAGTGACCTTGTTCGTTGGTTTCATCATTGGCTTCTACGGATTTATCCAGCACTTCAAGTTGGACTTTATTCATTGGAATAACCCCTACAACAGTGTGCTCTCTACCCTTGGAAACCCAGATTTCGCCGCCGCTGTGATGGCGATCTTCTTGGTTTTGGGCTTTGGTCTTGCAGTCAATGGTTCGAAGAGTTCATGGGCGCGCATCTGGGCTGCGGTGAATGTCGTGATCTTGCTTGTCACGATTCTCTTTAGCCAGGTACGTCAGGGACTTCTTGCAGGTGCTGCTGGTGTGGCAGTAATCGTCATTACGTGGGTTTACCAGCGCCAGAAGAAGGCGGCATGGGGGATTGCTGGAGTTGCTCTTATTGGTGGCGCACTCGGGCTGATCGCGATGTTAAATAAGGGGCCACTCAAGAGCTTCTTCTATAAAGCATCTGTGACCTACCGCGGTGACTATTGGCGTGCGGGCGTTCGCATGTTTAAGTCTCACCCTTGGTTTGGCGTTGGTCTTGATCGCTATGGTGCCTACTTCCGCCAATATCGTGATGCGACTCAAGCTATTCGTCGTGGCCCTCAAATAGTTTCAAACGCTGCTCATGACGTACCGATTCAATTGGCTGCAACTGGTGGAATCTTTGTTCTGATCGCGTTCTTGGTTCTTACAATCTTTGTTGCCTGGCGCGGAATTGTCGCGCTGCGGTCAACTACCGGAATCAATCAAATCGTTGTTGCGACATTCTTCGGTGCATGGGTGACATACGAGGCCCAGTCCTTAATCTCGATCGATAACGTCGGTATTGCAATCTGGGGATGGATCCTTGGTGGCATCGTCGTCGCGCTCTCTCGCCCTGCGGTTATCGATGCCGTGACCGCGCCAGTGAATGCAAAGATTAATCCAGCAAATAAGGCTGCGAAGGTGAAGAAGGCTAGATCTACAAGATCATCCAGCAGTCTGGCTCAACCAATGGTCTCTGGTCTGCTCTTTGTGGTGGCTTTTGCGATCTGTATTCCGATGTATCTCTCTGACGCAGCGTTGAAGACTTCACGTGGCTACGCAGCTCCAACCTCTGCAAACTTGCCTGCTTATCTTCAGATCGTGCGCAAACCATTGAGTTACGGCTTCCAAGATATTCATGTGAAGGAGGGCGTTGCGATTCTTCTTGCTCAGGCGAATCAACTTCCTGAGAGCAAGGCTGATCTTCTTGCCGTATACAAAGATGATGCTCGTGGCTACGACGCATTGAATACTTTGGCGCTCATCGATGAGGCGAATAAGAATTTTGCAGAAGCGGCCGGATATCGCCAGAAGATGGCAGTACTTGATCCGTGGAATTACCAGAACCTCTTGCAATTAGGCGAAGATCTCAAGCAGGGTGGTGATAAGGCTGGGGCAAAGGCGATAATCGCCAAAATCGATGCCTTTGCATCAACGACTCCTGAGGCCGCTACTGCGCATAAGGATTTTGGCTCGCTCTAAGCGGTTAATCTACGCATATGACTGTGAAGGTAGTGGTGGTGGGGCAGGGTTATGTCGGCCTCCCACTCGCACTCGCCGCAGCAGAATCGGGCTATCAGGTCATCGGCTTTGACACCGATAGCGCTCGGGTATCAGCCCTCAAGGCTGGAAGATCCCCGATCGGAGATATCGAAGATCGATATATTGCAGACCAATCGCCTTACTACAGCCCTTCGGATCATCTCACCGATGTGACCAATGCGGATATTGTCATCTTCTGCCTCCCAACCCCACTTGATGAATCACGAAATCCTGACAATTCAATCTTGATTCAAGGCGCGCGGGCGATAGCTCCATACCTTGGGAAACAGACTCTTGTGATCAACGAGTCCACAGTTTCGCCGGGTTTTACTCGGGAGACTCTCGGAACTATTTTTCCTAATAATGAGATTGCATATTCACCAGAGCGGATTGATCCAGCAAATAAGAACTGGAATGTGAAGAACACTCCAAAGTTGGTCGCAGGGCTTACTGAATCAGCTAGAGCTCGTGCCGTCGACTTTTATTCAACATTCATTTCATCTGTTACTTCATATTCGTCGATCGAAGTCGTTGAGACTGCAAAGTTACTTGAGAACTCATTCAGATTGGTAAATATCTCTTTCATCAACGAGATCGCAGATTTCTGTAGCAAGATGAAGATCGATGTTCGAGAAGTCATCGCCGCTGCATCAACGAAGCCATATGGCTTTATGCCATTCTTTCCATCCAGTGGAGTGGGCGGACATTGCATTCCAGTTGATCCAAGCTACTTAGTCTCAAAAGCTAGAGAGATTGGTGCATCGACTCGTTTTATCGACCTTGCCAATGAGATCAATCTTTCGCGGCCTTCCTACTTTGTCGGTGTAGCAACCGGCATGCTTGGGACTCTCGCCACTAAGAAGGTCGTTGTGATCGGAGTGGCATACAAGCCTGATGTTGCTGATGTTCGCGAAACCCCAGCGGATGCATTGATCTCATTGTTACGTAGCGCAGGTGCTGATGTCGTTTGGCATGACCACTTGGTGGGTCAATGGAAGGGTGAAGCATCAGCGGCTCTGTCAGCGGGCTATGACTTGGCGATCCTCGTGAATCCACACACTGGTACTGACTTTGCCGCCCTTGGCTCGACCCCAGTCCTAGATACCCGAGGTGGTTACTAATGAAGTACTTGATCACCGGTGGCGCAGGCTTTATCGGGTCGCACCTCTGTGACGCCCTGATCGCACGTGGCGATAGCGTCGTTATTCTCGACAACCTTTCGACCGGCAATCACCACAATATTGAGTCTCTGATCGGCAATGACTCGGTCACCTTCTATAGTGGATCGATCTTGGATGAAGTAATCGTTGAGAAGTTGGTCTCTGAAGTCGATCACGTCATTCACTTGGCAGCAGCAGTCGGCGTCTTCACAATCGTTAACAAGCCACTTGAATCATTGCGTACCAATCTCAACGGCACCGAGAATATTCTTGAAGCGGCAGCAAAGTTCAATAAGCCAGTCTTGATCGCATCTTCATCTGAGATCTATGGCAAGAACGGTAGGGGACCGCTTAACGAAGACTCTGACCGCATCGTTGGTTCTCCTTTGAAATCTCGTTGGAGCTATAGCGAAGCGAAGGCGATCGATGAATCACTTGGGTATTTCTACTTCATCGAGAAGGGTCTACCCGTTCGTCTCGTTCGCTTCTTCAATACCGTGGGTCCACGCCAAGTCGGATCGTATGGAATGGTTGTTCCACGTTTTATCGCAGCAGCCCTTAAGGGTGAACCACTTGAAGTCTACGGCACTGGCACACAATCGCGTTGTTTCTGTCACGTAGCTGATGCAGTTGCAGGACTTATTAGCGTGATCGACTCTGATGCGACGATCGGCCAGGTCTACAACATCGGCAACGACCACGAGATCTCAGTCGAAGAGCTCGCAAAGAAGGTTATTGCTCAACTCGGATCGACTTCCACCGTCAATAAGAAGTCCTATGAAGATGCCTACGGCGTGGGGTTTGAGGATATGCAACGGCGAATCCCGGATATCTCTAAAATAAAGGCCACAACCGGTTGGGCACCACAGCGCTCACTTGAGACGATAATCGACGATATTGCGGGGTATTTAAAGCATGCAGGTCTATGACTCATCGGTTAAGCAACTTCCCATTATTAACCCACTCAAGGGTGTCTGGGAAAAGCGTTCACTCTTGAAATTGCTCGTTGCCCGTGACCTTACCGTTCGCTACAAGCGCTCAGTCATCGGTATCTGGTGGTCCTTGCTCAACCCTCTCTTCACCACGGCAGTGATGTTTTATGTATTTAATACTGTATTTAAAGCAAAGCTTCCCGATGGCCAGGCCTTCCTGCCCTATCTGCTCTCTGGTGTTCTGACCATTACTCTCTTTAACCAAGGCCTCACAATGGCGGCAGATTCCATCGCATCTGGTGCAGGAGTATTAACAAAGGTCTATGTTCGGCCTGAGATCTTCGCCTTCTCGGCCACGATATCTTCCGCGATCAACTTTCTCTTCGGCCTGATTCCGCTGACCGTCGTGCTTTTGATCTTTGGAAAGCATCCAGGATGGAAGACGCCATTACTTCTGGTCTTCATGCTCTGCATGCTGCTCTTCTCCACCGGACTTGGGTTGATGCTTGCGATCGCTTATGTGAACTTTGATGATTCCAGATCCCTTATCAATATCTTTCTTCTAGCCTTGCAATATATGACACCGATCTTCTATCCCATCAGCGCCATTGGCCCACATACACAGAAGGTGATCAATCTCAATCCGTTAACCTCTTATGTGACAGTCTTTCGAGATGTCTTTGGAGATAATTCACATGCAACGGGGACGCAGTGGATTGTCATGATCAGCACATCGATTGTCTTCTTCTTCCTTGGGTTCTACGTCTTTGGTAGAACCTGGCCAAAGGTGGTGGCAAAGTTATGAGTAGAGAGCTCATCGTCGAGGGCACAGATATCGCCTTGGCATACCGTCGTACCCGCCATCGCGTCTCTTCTCTTAAGCAGACTGCGATCGATACGATCAATCGCAGAATGTCCTATGAGAACTTTTACGCGCTCAATGGTGTCTCCTTTGAAGTTGCTCGTGGTGAGACCCTTTCAGTGATCGGCCGTAATGGCGCAGGAAAATCAACGCTTCTTAAGGTCCTGGCCCGAGTACTACCCCCAACTTCAGGCCGGGTGATCGTTCGCGGTTCAGTTGCTCCGATGATCGAGCTGGGCGCGGGTTTTAATCCGGAGCTCACTGGTGCTGAGAACATCTTGTTATATGGAACCTTGCTTGGCCGAGACCGCAAGACAATGCAATCTCGTATCGAAGCGATCGCTGGCTGGGCAGAGCTCACCGAGCACCTCGATATCCCAATTCGCGCCTATTCATCAGGAATGGTCGCTCGTCTCGCCTTCGCAACGGCGACCGATGTAACGCCAGATCTCCTTTTAATTGATGAGGTTCTCTCAGTCGGTGATGAAGATTTCCAAGCGAGATCAAAGGCTCGTACCGCAGAGATGATGAATAGTGGTTGTGCTGTTGTGCTCGTTACCCACGATCTCAACACCGTGCAGTCGATGGCAACCCGCGCAATCTATTTAGATCACGGCACAATGAAGGCATCTGGCTACCCCCAAGATGTTATCGATGCCTACCACGCTGACCTGCGGTAGGAGATTGCGCAATGAAAGTCCTACACGTTATCGCCCGCATGAATGTTGGCGGAACAGCACGATACGTGGGCGATCTAGTCTCTGAAAAACCTGGTGGCCACCAGACACTTCTTGCAACTGGCTTTGTTCAAGGATCTGAAGTTGAAGACGATTGCGTCAAAGGACTTCCAGTTGTTCGCATCCCATCGATGGGTCGATTGATTAATCCGGTCGCCGATCTTCGCGCCTACTTCGAACTTAAGAGAGCGATCCGCGAATACCAACCCGATATTGTTCACTCACATACCTTTAAGGCTGGCCTACTTGCACGGTTAGTCCGGGGATCGCATAAGCGAGTGCATACCTTTCATGGACACCTCTTCGATGATCAAAGCTTCAGCTCGCTCCAAAAGTTTGTGATCACCTGGGCCGAACGTTTCAATGCTAGGCGAACCGATCTCCTTATAAGTGTTGGTTCAAAGGTCGGAGTCGAACTTCGCGCAGCAGGTATCGGCGCTAATAAACCGTGGATCTCAATCGCTCCTGGTGTGAAGCCACTCGCAACCACTCCCTACTACGGCGACTTTGTTGTGGGCTGGATGGCTCGTGTGACCTCAGTGAAGAATCCGATGCTGGCAGTAGAAGTCGCGCGATCATTGCCTTCCATCAACTTCGTGATGGCCGGCGGCGGCGATCTCTTGGATCAGGTTCGAGCAGTAGCCCCTGCCAACCTCAACGTCATCGGGTGGGCCGATGCAACGCAGTTCTGGTCATCAGTCTCAGTCGCACTCAGCACATCCGATAACGAGGGAATGCCGATCGCCTTAATCGAGGCACATCTCGCCGGGATTCCAGTCATTGCCACTGATGTCGGGTCGAATGCCGAAGTCATTGAAGATGGGGCCACAGGTTTTGTCTGCGTGAAGAATCGCGATCAGCTCGTTGCGGCAGTTCAACGCCTGGCTGGCGATGCAGATCTGCGTCAGAAGATGGGTAAGGCTGCGTCAGAGCGAGCACTCCAACGTTTTAGCCCTGCGCTCATGCTCGAAAGCCATGCCAGCGCATATGTGGCATTATTCAGACCTACCGCCTAGGCGGCTCTCAATAATCTCTCAGGTGAGGCAGGTTTACTCCGCTTATGAGTATCGGTAAGCGCTACAACGCCGACTGGGCATCGATCGTCCTCGGCCTAGGCCTTGGCCTCACCGCAGCGCTCTACCTTGAGAGTACCCACGCATCAGATTGGAACGGCGTCTATCCGATCGTCACATCGATCAGCCGGATCTGCGCACTCCTTGGGTCGTACCTCGCACTCGTCGGACTCGTCTTAGTCTCACGTATCTCTTTCATCGAACGATCTATCGGTCACGATCGCCTCGTGATCTGGCATCGCAAGCTCGGCCCATACTCGCTCTATTTGATTACCTTCCACGTCCTCCTGGTTTCAATCGGGTATGCCGCAAATGATCACGCAAAGATCGGTGTAGAGATTTGGCGCATCGTGATGAAGTATCCATGGATGCTTCCTGCCACCGTCGCCTTTATCTTCTTCGCTGCTGCCGGTATCACTTCGTATAAGAAGGCGCGCGCCAAGATGTCGTATGAGACCTGGTGGACGATTCATCTCTATACCTACCTCGCCATCGCACTCTCCTTTATGCACCAAGTTCTTACCGGACCGATGTTCATTGGTCATCCGTTGAATAAGGCGTATTGGACTGGGCTCTATCTCGCTGCGGCTGCTGTCATTATTCTCTGGCGCTTTGTGATTCCGTGGGTGCGCTCGCTTCGCCACAATCTTCGCGTTGAACAAGTCGTTGTCGAAGGACCTGGCGTTGTCTCGATCATCATGAAAGGCCGCGGCCTCGATCGACTCGGTGCACAAGGCGGACAATTCTTTAGCTGGCGCTTTATCGCACCAGGACAATGGTGGATCTCTCACCCATACTCACTTTCTGCAGCGCCAACCAAGCACCATATGCGTGTGACTGTAAAGGCGCTTGGCGATGCATCGACTGATGTCATCAACCTCAAGCCAGGCACTCGCGTCTTCTTCGAAGGTCCTTATGGCACCTTCGTTGCATCGAAGGCAACCCGTGGCCATGTCACATTGATCGGCGGCGGCGTTGGTATCACACCACTTCGCGCCTTGATGGAAGAGTTTGATCCGACCATGGATATTGACGTCCTCTTCCGCGCATCTGTGGAAGAAGATCTCGTATTGCGCCGTGAACTCGATGCACTTGCTGACTCTCGCGGTGCCAGGGTTCATTACTTAGTGGGGTCTCGAAAGATTCATCCAATGAACGCCAAGTACATTATGAAATTTGTTCCAGCTTTCCGTGATTCCGATGTCTATGTCTGCGGACCAACACCACTGGTAGAAGCAGTACGTGAGGCGGCTGAATCATGTGGCATTCCCAAGAATCGCTTCCACGACGAAGCCTTCGAATTTCACGCGGTATAAAGGAGATATGAGATGGGTGCAAAGAGAGTATTGCTGATCGCAGGTGGCACCATCGGCGGTCTTGGTGCTGTCCTATCGATCACACCACCACAATTTGGTACAACATCATCTACTGGTGGAAAGTTGCTTGGGGGAAGTTCAACCACTTCCACAACTACGACAACAACTACTCCTGCGCCTGCTGCAACCCAAGCAACGAGCACTCCGGCTCCGACTGCAACTACAACCAAGAAGGCCACTTCGTCATCTTCTTCAACTACAACGGCTACAACTCCTGCTCCTGCAGCAACCACTGCCGCTCCAACTCCGGCGAAGGCGAAGCCATCAGGCACCTTCACAGGCAGCACATCACAGACTCGCTTCGGTCCAGTTCAAGTTCAGATTACGCTCGTTAATGGCAAGATCACTGCAGCAAATGCTCTTCAG
>Ga0208741_10000488_pt1 | contig 18722 bp, 23 predicted proteins | sample CryBogCBE03Jun09_FD_184576 | JGI IMG/M metagenome (GOLD analysis project Ga0208741, IMG submission 184576) | Freshwater microbial communities from Crystal Bog, Wisconsin, USA - CBE03Jun09 (SPAdes) | ecosystem: Environmental > Aquatic > Freshwater > Lake | place: Crystal Bog, Wisconsin, USA...
CCCTACGAGATGCCCACCGTCGTCTCTCTCAAGTCGGCCGCGCGCACGGTGCTGGCGCCGCACCTGAACGTCAGCCGCGAGGATGGAGAGCCGACGAGCGTCAAGCCGTATGCGGAGGGCGCGAACGAGCACTTTGTGACGGTGTTTGTGACACAGGAGGATGATGACTAGTCTTTTACAAAACTTTTATGCAACGCAGAGGACAGCTCTTCGACTTCCTCCCACGCGATTGCGCACACTCTCCTCTCCTTTGTCTCGGCGCACGTCAGCTGCGCAGTGCGCACCGCCCGAGAGACATCTTCAGCCGTGACGCGAGTCCTTTTTGGTGGCTGCACATGAATCACGAGCGGTTTGGCGTACATACGAGTTTATATTCGCAAAACACCTATACTCTGCGTCACGAAATTCGGGAGCGGAAGGCTTTGCGGGCGCGGGGTCAGCAGGCGGAGGCTCGGCAAAGGAAGGTGTGAGGGCGAGGGACTGCATGCAAAATGCGCATACATCGTTTATTCCATCGGCGCGCGCTTATACACAAACGCAGTAAAGCGCTCGCCGCCCGACGTCTTGACGCGCTGCGAGCTCGTCACCTCGTAGCCCGCCAACCCGTCCGCCTCCCAGCGGCTCGGGGGCCTGAACGAGACAAACGCCTTGCACTCGGTCGACTTTGAGAGGATGCGCGCCAACTCCTTGATGGTGGCTCGGTCGTACGCCACGTCGAAGCACATGGCGGCTGGCGCGTCCACAGAATAGTCGGCAAAGCTGCCTTCGATGATGCTGGCACGTTTGGTCAGCTTGAGGTCGCGCAGCGCCGCGCGCGCCGCGGTGACGCGGAGGGGCACAATCTCGATGCCCACCGCGCGTCGAAACGCGCCCGAGCCCACGGCGTGCGCCACCCCGCGGCCGCAGCCGGCGCCCAGGTCAATCACATTCTGCCCAGTCCCCGCGGCGCGCTTGAGGTCTGCAAACACGCGGTCGTACGACTCGGACGTGAGCTCAAAGTTGTGGTTGCAGGTGGCGCCCACGGGCGTGCCAGCCGGCGGGGCTGCCGCCCACTCGTTCACGCCCATGCGATCGAATCGACCGTGGATCTTTGCGAGGCGCGACATGAGCGCTCAAAAAATGGCGACGCTGTAGAGCTTCACCTTGTTGTGCGGCCTGTGCGGAACCGACTCCACAATGTCCAAGCCCATGGTGATGCACGCGCCGTCGGGCAGGTGCTCGGAGTACTGCATTTCAACCGCCGCCGGCTCCGAGTAGCGGTGCTCCCAGAGCGTGTCCACCACGCGGTCCTCCAGAACCGTGTGTGCGCTGCACGAGTCGCGCCACTCGCCAGCGTCGATGCGAATCCTGAGTGACCCCACGCCTTCGTAGGTTTTCAGCAGCGTCACAACGACGGTGCGATATCGAAAGTTTGTTCGCACGACGTCTGGCGGGAAGAAAAACCCGATGGATGCGCCGACGTCGTGCGCGATGAGGCCCGGGTCCCGACCGTCTGTGTAGAGCGTCCAGTTGGAGGAGGTGGGCAACCAGTATTGCGCTCCGCGCAGCCCGTTGTCCCACTCATCCAGACGCAACATCCTGGGGTGTCCTCTGAGAAACACAGCCGCCTCTGACGCGCGATTGTACGCCAGCTTGGCGAGGTGCGGCGTGTGCGGCGGGTCGTCGGGGAGAAAGCTCCAGCGGGCGCTTGCCACCTGGTCAACCACCGCCTGGAGCAACAAAGAGCCGATAATGTCATGGCCGACGAGCGAAGGGTGGCCGCGCGTGTCTGAGCGCAAGCGTTGATGGAGCCACTGCAGCCGGTGCTCAAACACATCCACCGGGCTCACCTGGTGCACACCATAGTGTAGTGCCACCTCGCGATGAAGGCTCGCCGCGTCGCCAAGGCGCGGGCGAGCACCCGTCCACGTCTCGCGCACGCCGGCGCTGCTGAGCATGACGACGGTGACGTTTTCAGCAAACATCTGTCGCAGCAAAATCTCGTTTGTTTTCCTAGCAAACGCGCCGTCGCCGTCCGTGAGCCCAGCCTCGATGACAACAACGTCGGTGCCGCTTGCGAACGGCCCCTCGCGCGCCGCGCGCCAGGCAGCCACCTCCTGTATCCAGCGGTCGGTTGCTGCGCCGCCGTGGCATTCGGTTGTCACCTCGTGCTCGCCAGGATAGAGCGTGCGTAAACCCGTCAAGAGGACGCCGCCAAACGTGTGATTGAGGCCCGTGGCTGCCTCTTCCACCGGCCCGCCGGCGGGATGGTCCGCGTCATGGTGGCCGCAGCTGGGTGAGGCGCCCAGGATCCACACGCGCAGCGGCTCTCCTCTGGAGATGCGGCCAGACACGCCCGCCCACGACCCCTCGCTCCCGCGACTGAGCGTCGCTCGCCCGGCGACAGCTGGCGTCACCACGACGTGCAACGGACCTTGGCCGAGCACCGACACCCGCCCCTCCAGCGGGGGGTCAAATCGCACGGTGGATGCGAGCTGAACGGGCACATGACGCGCGTGCTCCGCGAGTGCGAGATGCGCGGCGAACAACACGCGCCACATTGGTGCTTTGCGGATAACAAATAAGTATACACTCTTCATAAGGCTAATGCGCGCACTTTTCCTCTTTTTGAGCGTCGCGAGCGCACAGCGCCTCACGGTCAATTTTACAGTCAACTCAACGTACGCCGCCAAGGGGACCAATTGCAACGCCCCAAACGCGCCCCCCGCCTTTTGCCCAATCATAAATTGCGAGCTGTGCGGCAACTACTGCGGCCCCGCCTGGTGTTCGGGCGAGTGCGTGCGCGAGCGCGACTGCCCGTTCACCGCAGGAGCCACGGGCTGCACGGACACCTGCTGCATGGTGCACGACAAGTGTTGCGGCTGCTACGGCCAAGACCCCGCCACGTGCAATCCCGATACTGGGATGGGCCAGCAAAATTGCAATAGAGCGCTCATCCAGTGCCTGAATGCGTGTGGCAGCGACCGGTCGTGCGTGGACCAGGACGACTCTGACCATATCCTCGGACCAGCCGTGTGGCCGCCGGTCTACATTTCGGAGGCTTTCAGCCTCTTTGCGGCGAACAAGTGTTGCGGGCAGGACTGTCCTGTGTCGTCCCCGACGCGTCTTCCCTTGTGCGTTTAATACACGGACAGCTCGCGAAACGCATCTATCGCCACGCCCACGAGGGGCACCGCAGTCGCCGGCATCTTGTCCAGCCAGGGCTCGCCGGTGATGGATGCCGTCGGCCACGCCACCGTCTGGTCGCCCGGCCCGAAGAGCACCACGCACAGCCCGTCGATGCAGTGAAACACCAGCTTGCGCGACTCGAAGATGAAGCCCTTGCTGGCGTTTCCGAACGGATGGCTGGGTCCGTAAGCGCCGCGAATGGTCTCCATCAGCGGCTCGGGCGCGGGGCGGCTGCGAGCTCGCATCGCCGCCAGCCACCCCGCGCGTCCTTCGTCGCTCCACGGCAGCTCGACGCTGCACTTGTACTTGCCTGGGTACGTCTTGCCGTTGGCGTGATGATAGTGCGGGAAGCACACCGGGGACATGCTCTTGACCCGGCGGCTGCCGTCAGGCAGGTGCGCGACCCAGTACGAGTTGTCGTGGCCCTCGCCCTTGCCGCACAGCGGGCAGGCGACCCCCTTCTGCAGCTGAAACTGAAAGACGGTGTCGCCCACGTACCCGCCGTCGCTGCGTGTCTTTGTGGCGCCGTACTCGTACATGGCCAGCATCTTGCTTTTGGGGAAGCCCATCTTGACGAGGCACGGCACATCCAGGTCACAGGCGCGCCAGAAGGCTTTGGAGCCGCCCGGTGCGACGGTGGTTGCGGTGAACTCGCGCTTCCGCTTCACCTCTCCGCCCAGCGGCTCCGCCGTGCCACCTCGCTGGGTCAGCAAACGCTGGGCGAGCGCATCCGGAACGTCCAGCATCGGGTGCTCAAACGGCGACCGGATCCACGTCTTGTTGGGCGACGGGTAGACGGCGCAAAACCCCGGGGTGAAGTACTTGATTTTCTTGGTTGGGTCGTCCGGGTCCGGAACCATCGAGACCGAGTTGGTGTACGTCTTGATGTCCATCGGCAGCTTGATGAGCTTGCCGTCGGGCCCAGGCAGCGTGCCCACCGGCCCGTCACGCAGCCCCAATGCGTCGCACAACGGCGTCCGCTTCAACCACACGTGAAACCCCTTGCGCGTCTTGGCCATCACCGTGCGGTCAAAGGTCTCTGCAAAGTCGGCGTGCCACGCGTTATACGTCTCCTCGTCGTCAAAGTCCACCACAAAAATCCCATTATCGCACAACACGCCCAAGTCCCCAGCCTGCGGCCCCGCGCGTCAGTGGGGGATTCTCAGGGGGGCGTCGCCCCCTCACCTTGTCAAACTGCGGCAGATAGTTGAGCACCATGTCCCGGCGCCACCGCGGGGCGCCCCCCTCCAACGGCTTGTGCGGGAACGCGGGGCGCTTCTGGAAGGAGGGGATGGGGAGGAAGCCCGCCTCGAGGAGCTTGACCGCCTCGGCGCTAATCATGGACCTAAAAGCGGCGGATGCTTCGCTGGTAGACGCTGAGCAGGTAGCCGGTGATGGCGCCCGCCACCGAGATGAGGATGAGGCGCGCTGGGGTGAGCAGAGTGAGGCCGTACGGCACGGGCTCAGTCTCCATACGGGCGGACGAGAATGACGTTCGACGGAGCTCGCACGTTCGCGCGCGCAAATTTCGATTGTTACACGCGATTTGCGAGCGCCCCCGTCGTCGCCGCATCGTCATCTACTCCTTGACGGCTGATATACCTCTCAAACTGAGCGAGCGTGTGGATGTCTGGGTCTTGTCCCCGCAGAAACGAGTACCCCCCCTCGCGAGAGGGGCGGCGCAAGGATGCCATGAGGTGCGCACAGGTGCTCATCAGGAGGGCATCGTCCACGCGCTGGCAAAGTGATTCAAACTCCTCGACCACATGAGGCGCCCAAGCGTCATGTTCGGCACGGGGAAGGAGGAGCTTGAGCGCAGGACCCACCTCCTCTTGCAGCATGCGCTCGCACGCACGCGTGAGACCCACGCTGATCGTGGGGCCGAAACCGTTATCAATATCATAGTTCATCGCATGACCGACCCAGATGCCGAACTCATAATTCATGGTATGGTGCGTGATGACTTTGTCTGGCGGTGCGTTCAGATCAATCATCCAGACAAAGGAGGCGCTGCCGTAGTTCACACTTGCGTTTAAGGCCTCTGCTTCAAACGTCATGGATATGTCCGTCTCACACTCAAACTGTCCGTCTCCGATGTAGTCAATTCCGTGGCGGCCTTTCGTCTTCGAATCGGAAACGTTGTAGCCAGTGTTCCAGTTGCTCACAAGAAAGTCTGTACCAGCGCACCGCCTTGCATAATCATCCCACGTCACGTTTCCCTGATACATCCACTTGAACGTGGGATCGTCTGGCCCTCCAAACGCACGCAGGTATTCCTCTCGCACACCACCACAGCCAGGCGCACCGGCAAGGCCACGCGTCTTTCCGTACCTATCTTTTGCTGTACACATCGTAAGGATATTCGAACACGACGCATCGCTTTGAACCGCTTGCTTGTACACCTCGTGCTGCATTTCGGTCGGCAGGTCTTGCACGGCGCGTCTGAGGGACTTCGCTCCGCCAAAAGTAATCACCGACATGGAGCTATTCTTATTACGCGTGGTTACATATACTTCGTTTGGCGGTGCTCCCCGAGCGCACTCAAAAGAGGAGTGCGCTAGGACCTGGTGCCCAAGCCAGTGCTGGATTATAACAGCCAGGAAGTAATCCTATTGAATGAGCTCCATTTGGTTCTGCACCGCCATGTTCGCGCTGCTGTTTGTATCCGCAGCCATCGGCGAGACGCTGCAACGCATCGAGCGCAAGATTGATGCGCTGGCTCGCACAGTGAAAGACGAAGTCCGTTACACCGGCGTGGTTCCTGGAATCGTAAAGCTCTGTGAAAGGCGGCTGGGATATAAAGCTACCACCAATTTGACTTCAGAGGGATGCAAATGACGGACGAAACACTGAGACAGAAGTTGGCGCTGCTTGTGCCAAACATAAAGCCAAAGCCCTGGAACGCCTTTTTCAGCGTCGAGTCGTTTGAAAAGCCGCTCAAGATGGAGAATGCGGTGGTGCGGGCATCCGGCAACGTGCGACTGTACCCAGTCAACTACGGCATCCTGACGAGCGGGTGCATCGCGTTCGCCACAATCACGAGCCCGGTGAGCGCCATCGCCGTCGCCCTGGGCCTCGCGAGCGCCGGGGCATACAAGCTCGACTACAAGGGAATTTCATCCAAAGTGGACCAGCGTGCGTTTTGGAGCGGACTCGGGGTGTATGCGTTTCTGGTGGTGTGGCTTACAAACATATTCGCGCTCGTGCTCTTTGGGCTGGGGCTCGGCGCCGTGGCGTGCGTCCTGCACGCGGTGCTTCACGACCCGCCCGAAACTTTCGAATCGTCGTAATCAATCATAAGCGCCTTGATCGTTTGGTGCCCGCAGTCGAGCGAAAACGTCCCACACGTGCGGCTGCAGGCGCTCTGCACGCGCGAAAGCGGCGTCGTGCCGTCCCCGAGATTCCTCTTTGGGTCTGCTCCCATGCGCAAGAGGAGAGCAACCGCGCAGATGTTCCTCGACACTGAGAGCGTCGCCAGGCGAGGCTCGCGGTCAACGTGTCCACGTGCCGCATAGCCCCTGGTGTCAAACAGCGTACACATTTCCGTGCACAGCCCGCGTGCTTCAATATCATCCATGTGCATCAGGGCCACGTAGACTGAAAACTTGTCCGCGGCCAGAAAAGCGGACTCTGTCTCTTCCTGCGTCGCGGTCACAGGATCCAGGCCGAGGACCCGAAAAAGTGCGGCGTATCGGTGGCGTTCCGCCCACAGCCGAGCGGCATGGGTGGTGACAACCGGGGGGAACATTCTGGCGGAGGAGAATGACAGGCTCGCACGCTCGCTTGCTCGCTCGATTACACGCCATCCATGTTCCACAGGGCAAACTCCGATTCCTCTGGCTCCCACCCGATACGCTCGATGCAGCGCGGCGGCGACCCATAGAACTCGTCCATCACGAGTGCGTTTTTCTCCGAGGCCCGGTACACTTGATTCTTGATCGAGACGTTGATTGCCTCGTCCAGCGTGTTGAACGTGGTGGTGTTCCACGCAGCCGGCGCCTGGACCACGTAGTGCGGGTCGGCGATGACGGTGCCGTGCAGCACTTCGCCCCCGATGTGCGCCCCCGGCCCGTGCCAGTGCACAACAGAGGTCAGACACACGCCGTGCGGCACGGGGAGAGACGCAAGGAGCTCCGCGAGCTTTGCGGAGAATTGGTCAATTTCCCGGCGCATCTCCTCTGTCTTCACGACATTGTCCATAGGAGCGGTTGAGAATGACACGCACGCCTATCTCAGTCGAGTGATTACACCAAATGTAATCATTCCTCGATTTGCCTGTTTCACCTTGAACTCTTCAACCGTGTTCTTCGCTCCAAACAGACGGTACAGTTCGCGGAGCGTGCTCGATCCGCCGTCGGCGTATCCGTGAAACAGCAGCAGCCACGCTTGAATGACGTCGACGCTCTGGTGTTCCTCCACAACCACGGGAACGCGATGGTGCGGGGCTTTCGCGAGCACTGCCAGCTCTATCGCCTTGGCACACTCCGCCAACCAGCACACGTGGTCACGACCCTGGATTTGGGATGTTTCCACGGGCTGCGTCCACAGCGGATGGGTCTGCTCCTGCCCAGGCGCTACGCAAACGACGTGCGTGAGCATGATCCGCCTCGCGCGCTCTGAGCGCGAAAGAGTGACGAGCGGAGAGCGCATATGCGAGCGCGGAGACGGCGAGCAGCAAGATGGTTGAAATTGCGGCGCTGGTGCTTTCATTTGTTGGCTGCGGCGGCGGGTACGGCGGCATGTCACTCGAAGACGACGAGGGCGGTTGGGGCGACGGAGGCGACGCGTGCGGTGGCGACGCGCGCGGTGGCGACACGCGCAAAGGCGGCGGCGGAAAGCGCAAAGGCGGCGGCGGCGGCGATGATACGTGGGAAGGCGGCGGGGGCGGCGGCGATGCCACGTAGGCAGGCGGCGGCGGATTTTGAGGGAGCGGCGGCGGGTGCGCGCGCTTGGGAGGAGGCGGAGACGCCGCCGTGGAGGTGGACGTGGAGGACGCCCCCATCGAGCAAGCACCAGTTGCGGGGTCCCAGATTGACTGCACCAGAAAAAGCGAGCCGGACACATTTAGATTCCAGTCGACACCGGATGCGGTTGTGTAGTACCCGTTGGGCGCGCCGGGCAACGGTGTGAGTTGCCACGAGCACAAATCGCCCGCTTCGTTTTGGCCGTTGACCCACGCGTTCCCCTCCGGGTCGGTGATGGTCTCGATGAGCTCGTGCGTGAGCGTGCTCGCCCAGGCCAGGGGCGTGCGTGACCCGTAAAAGGAGCAGTCACGACTGGCTGTCGAGTCTGCGATGAGAATGTACGGCTGCCCGCGGTCTGTCGTGCTGTGATATCCACAAAATTCCGTCTCGAGTCCCGGCAATGTGACGTCGCCGGAGACAACCACGAGGGGAATGTGCGCCATCGCAACGGGGAGGTCCACCCCCGCGACCACGTCCGCCGTGTGGTCCACGCTCCCCCAATCCAGACCGTACGTGGCGGGCGGAAACACGGGCGCTTCGACGCGCACCGCGCTTGCTACGGGAGCATACGCGGAGTCAACGACGTTCCAGAGCTCGGACTGCGGAAGGCCCTGCAGCAGGTCCGCCGTCAGCTGGACGCGGGGGTCGTTCTGGTCCCAGCTCCCGTAGTAGATTGGATGCACGACGACGGTGCCAGTTTCCGTCGGCCCCCCCTGGTCGCTCAGCGAAGGGACAGGCATCGTTACTGGACATCACTTCAAATCATCTATACTCGGCGGACGGTCCAGCCCGGATGCGAGCTCAACACATGCCGCATCGATCACAACGATGCGAGGCCGCTTCCGCTGCCGGCCTTCATCGTCCACCACTTTCAGTTTCTCAATGACGTCGGAGATACCAACCTCCGGCGCGCCGGCGTCCTGCGCATCCGACAGGGCGGCGTGGCGTTTTTTGGAGCCGCGAGCCTTGCGCGCATCGACGACCTGAGCCAACATGAGCGCGGCGGAGTGGACTCGATTGCGATTTCGCGTTTCGAGTCGCTCGCGCCCGGCACGTACACGGCGTCATTTTCGCGCGCTCGTCTGCCACCATGAGCTTCCGGGCCGACGCCGAGCAGTTGGACGCAATCACCAAGACCATCAAGGAGACGCTCTCCGGAATGTCTCACACCCTGCCCGACAACGTCGAAGTGATCACCATCGTGCGAAAGAACTACGCGGAGGATTACGACGCGGCGGTCTTTCACGGCACCGTGCTCGCCACCAAGGACTACGTGCTGACCGCGCCGGCGCGTTGGCACTCGGACTGGTGCAAGCTGACGTACGAAGAGTCGCTGAACAGTACGACGGTGGGCGGCGTATACCAAGCGTCCTCCGAGAACGCACACATCATCGACTCTGCGTACCAAACATCCACGATCAAGGCGCAGCGTGACAAGCTCCGCGAGGAGAGGGAGGCGAAGCGCTAGGCGGGAGCCTTTGTCAATACATCAGTGACGAACACATTGAGCTCGTCCACCGTCCCGCACTGCGCGTTGCGCTTGGTGCCCTTGTGCACTACCGCGGCTGGCGTCCCCTTGACCACTTCGGCGCGTGTGTACGTCGCATCCCGCGTCACGACGATGTGGACCTGCGCGCCGTTGCGACGGTCCAGGAGGTCGCCCTTGAGGGCTGCGCCCGCCTTGATTGCGTCAAAATCTTCTGCATCGAATCGGATCCACAGAGTGGAATCCATGCGCGGGACGGTTTCATTCATTCGACCGCGGTCGAACACGTCATTCTCGTCCGCCCTCATGGACGACGATGAGCGGATGCGCAAGGTGCTGGGCCACAAGCTCCTCTCGCAGCACGAGCACGTGATGAAGCGTCCGGGAATGTACATTGGGAGCACCGAGGCCGAGACGGCGAACCGGTGGATTTTGGACAGCGAGATGAAGCCTGTACGCAAAGAGGTGGTCTACACGCCCGGCCTGCTCAAGCTTTTTGACGAGGTCATCACAAACTCGCTGGACGCCTCCGTAAAGGACCCGACAGTCAAGCTCATCAGCGTAACCCTGGACCCAACGTGCGTGCGTGTCAAAAACAACGGCACCGGCATCCCCGTCGAGATGCACCCGGAACACGGCATGTACGTGCCGGAGCTGGTGTTTGGCCACCTGAACTCGTCCAGCAACTACGACGACGAGGCGGGGCGCGTGGTGGCGGGCGTGCACGGCCTGGGGGTCAAGCTGGTCTCCATATTTTCCACCGAATTTCAAGTAAGGGGGCGTCAAGCGCCCCCTTAAACCCCTACCGTTGCGTGGGGGGGGAAAGGGGGTGTCGTCGCGCGCGCCGCCTGACACCCCTTCCAGGTGAGCGTCCGCGACGCGCGCACCGGCAGCACCTACGACCAGACGTGGCGCGAGCAGATGACCAAGCGCACCGACCCCAAAGTGCGCATCCATGACAAGCCCATCGCCGGCTTTGTGGATGTGCGCTTCGCACCGGTGCCGGCGCTGGGCACACTGACGGAGGATGTGCGTGGCCTCATGGCCAAGCGAGCGCTCGATGTGGCTCTGGCGGCGCGGCCCGGCGTGCGCGTCGAGGTACGAGTGCACCCGCGCGTCGCACGCGCCCGGCTGACGCGTGGCGTGCAGGTCAACGGCACCAAACTCCCGGAGATGACGCTCAAGCGGTACGCCCAGATGCTGGTGGGCGAGGATGCCTTTCTGGCGCTGGACGAGTCGGGCCCCTGGAAGGTGGCGCTCGCGGCGACAGACTCGCCTTTTGTGGCGGGTCTGGTGAACGGCGTCACCTCCACGGGCGCGCACGTGGACCACGTGGAGCGTCGCCTGTACCCGGCGCTCGCTGCGGCGCTCAAGGCGAAGCGCGATTTCAAGGCGTTCGACCTGAAGCCGGCGATGATGCGGGCGCGCTTCGCCATCTTTGTGCTGGCCACCGTGGACAAGCCCGCCTGGGACTCGCAGACCAAGGAGCGGTGCGTCTCGTACAACGCCCGGGCCACCGCAGACTACGTGCCGTCCGAGGCTTTCACCAAGAAACTGGCGGGCTGCGACGCGGTGGCGGAGATGGCGGACGCGGAGCGCTCCAAGGCGGACAAAAAGGCGGCGGCCAAGACGGATGGCAAAATGACCAGCACCGTGCGGGTGCCCAAGCTGGTGGATGCCACGTGGGCTGGCACCGCCCGGTCTGGCCTGTGCTCACTGATCCTCACCGAGGGCGACTCGGCGCGCTCTTTCGCAATCTCGGGACTGGATGCGCTGGGTCGCGAGCGCTTCGGCGTTTTCCCCCTGAAAGGCAAGCCCATCAACGCCCGGGAGTGCAGCGCCAAGCAGCTGGCGGACAATGACGAAATGACGCACCTCAAAACCATCCTCGGCTTGCGGGCGGGCGAGGTGCACGCCAAGGGCGCCGGCCTGCGCTACGGCTCTGTGGTCATCTTGACCGATGCGGACGCTGACGGGAGTCACATCCGCGGCCTGGTGCTCAACCTGCTGCACGCCAAGTGGCCGGCGCTCGCCACCAGCGGCTACGTCAAGGTACTGCAGACGCCCGTCGTGCGCGCCACCAAGGGCTCAGTGGTGCGCGACTTTGTCAACCTATCGGAGCTCAACGCGTGGGCGGAGACGGAAGAGGCCAAAGGTTACAGATTGAAATTCTACAAAGGTCTCGGTACCTGGAACAACTCGGACGCCAAGAAACTACTGGCATCCGCCAAGCCGATCGCATTCGTGGATGGTGCGGGCACGGAGGAGGCGATGCAGCTCGCCTTTGATGCCAAGCTGGCCAACGCGCGCAAAGAGTGGATTTTGGCTAACGTGGCGGCGCCTCCGGTGCCCGACTACACCAAGGATATGAGCATCCACGCGTTTGTGCACACCGACCTGGTCAACTTTAGCATCTACAGCGTGGAAAGGGCGCTGCCCAGCGTGCTGGATGGCCTGAAGACGAGCCAGCGCAAGATTCTGTACACGGTGCTGAAGCGCAACTACACGTCGCTGGCCAAGGAAATTAAAGTGGCGCAGCTGGCGGGCGACGTCTCGCACCTGACGAGCTATTTGCACGGCGAAGCCTCGTTATGCGGTGCCATTGTGAACATGGCTCAGGTAAGGGCGGCTGCGCTCCCCTTGGAACCACCGAATGACGCGCACGTCGCAGGACTTTTGCGGAAGCAACAACTTGAACTTGCTGATGCCCAACGGCGCCTTTGGCTCCCGCCTGGGGAACGGGTCGGACAGTGCCAGCCCGCGCTACATTTACACATATGCCAACGCACTGACGCGCTCGCTCTTCCGGCCCGAGGATGACGCTCTGCTGGTGCTCAAACGCGAGGAGGGGGCTGAGGTGGAGCCCGTCGCCTACGCCCCCGTGCTGCCGCTGCTGCTCATCAACGGCTGCAGCGCCATCGCCACCGGCTTCAGCACGACGGTGCCAACTTTTAATCCGGCGGATGTGCTCGCCAACGTGCTGCGCGTGCTCAACGGCGAGGCGATGCAGACCATGACGCCCTGGTTCCGTGGGTTTCGGGGCTCAGTGACGCCGGACGGCGACGGGAAGTGGCGCGTGACGGGCGTGGCGGCCCAAGAGGCGCACGTCAACACCTGGGTCGTCACCGAGCTGCCGCCCGGCGTCGCCTTCAACAAGTACGCCGAGTGGCTGCAGAGCGACAAGAGCCCGGCGACTCTGCTGGAGAATCGTTGCAACGAGTCGACGGCGTATTTCAAGGTGCGCTTCAACGACGCCGTCCCGTCAGACCCGATGGCGGCGCTCAAACTCGTGGACACCGTCTCGTCGCGCAACATGTACGCGTTCAACGCCGAGGGGGCGGTGCGAAAGTACGACACCCCGGAGTCTATCCTGGAGGAGTGGCTCCCCTGGCGCCTGGCGCGCTACGAGGAGCGCCGCACCCATCTCATCGCTGCGGCAGAGGAGCACGCGGCCCTCCTTCGGAACAAGCGGCGCTTCGTGGCCGCCGTCGTCGCCAAGCAGCTGGTGCCGCAGGAGTACGAGGAGGCGGCGTTGGTCAAGCACCTGGAGACGGCGGGCTACGACGCCTCCAGCGGCTCCTACGACTACTTGCTCAGCATCCAGACCCGTTCCTTCACGCGCGACCGCGCGGAACGTTTGGAGCGCGAGGCAAACGATGCCCAGCGCGCGGCAGACGCGGCGCGCGCGACGACGGCGGGCGATATGTGGCGCGCAGACCTGGAGGCGCTTGCGTAGCGTATTTGTAAGAGCGAACCACCTTGGTCATGTTGCGCACCGCGCTGCTTGTGTCTCTCGGCGCGTGCCTGGCGTGCACTCCGCGTGCGCGCGATGCATGGCTGCCCGCCATATACTCCGACCTCAGTCATTGGTCGGGCGGCGTCACCGAGGCGCACATGCACGAGGCGGTGTCCTATGTTAAGGGGCTGTTTACAAACTCGTGCCAGGCTGTGCTCGTGCGGATACGCAACGGGCGGCTGACTGCGCACTGGCTCGACGTGCCGGAAGACTCGCCCTGCGTCGGGTCTTCGTTGCGCGCGCACCTCGATGCGCTACAAAACTTTTCCCTGCCAGACACAGTCTTTCTGATGCACACCAAGGATATGCCCGACGGCGACGCGACGGGCCCTGATCCGGCGCATCCAATCTTTCATTTTTGTGCCACGAGTGCTTCGCGCAATATTCTGGTTGAAAGCTTTGTCATGGCCGGTATGGTGACTGGCGACGCCGACAACTTGTTTGGCGGCTCGGTGCGGCGCGTCTTCAACCACTTGCAAGCCCATCCGCCCAAGCCCTGGCGAGAGCGGGAGGATGTGCTCTTTGCCGCCTGGTCGTCGTGGGGTCGGGCCGGCCCTCTGTCCTGGCACACGATGCGTCTGGATGAGCAGCGGCGCCCCAACCCAGACGTGCGAGACACGTTGCAACGCGTCGGGGCATCTCTGAGCGACCCGAGCGTGCGCATCAACGTGCCGGGGGGCGAGCGTCCGCCCATGTTCGAGTGGGCGCGCTACAAATACCTGTTGTTTGCAGACGGCATCACGTGCAGCAACAAAATTTGGGAGATGCTGTACACTGGGAGCCTCCTCTTTGTAGAGCAATCTGGCTACCATTGCCTGGCACACACGGCGCTGCAGCCGTACGTCCACTACATCCCCGTCTACCGCACGGTGCCACAGGAGCTGGGGGAGGCGCTGACATGGGTCAGAAACCATCCGGCCGAGTCGGAACGCATCGCCGCCGCAGGCAAGGCGTGGGCCGACGAGTTTTTGACGCCCGCGATGCTGGAATGCCGCTGGCAGCTGCTTCTGGAAGAGTACAACAAAGTCTTAAAGTTTGACCTCGGATCTTTTATTCACTGACGCGTCGACGCTTTGCCGCGTGCTCCGTGTCTCGTCGCTCAGTGTACCAGCGGTCCACGAGCGTCTTCATGTCCACGCGCGGCCGCTGCACCCAGCCAGCCACCGTCTCTTGCGCCGCCGCATCGAACCGCCGTCCACCCTCACCAGCCACCAGCACCAGGGCCCGCGTATCCCGCACCGTTCTGTGGGAAAACTCGAGCGTGCCGCGGTGAAACTTGAACCGAAAGGTGGTGGCAAGCGGGTCGTCGAAGCGGATGTTTGGCTCCCCGCTCGACGTGCGCGTCGGCAACAGGATAAAGTACTTGTACACATCTCGTCGTGTCGTTTTTTCCTCCTCGGCGAGTCCATCAGCAGCCAGGACTGCCATGGCAAAAACGGACACCTCGTTCAAGTCCCAGGGCGCACACTTCGCCTTTCGGAATTCGACTTTGAATTGCTGGCAGTCGCGACACGCCATCTTGAACTCCACCATCGCCTCTGTGCCGCCCGGCAGAACGAGGGCCGCATCCCCCTTGCGCAAGACGACGCGGCGGTATGTCACGTCGTCATCGAGGAGCGTCTGAAAGTTTTCCAGATACATTTTCTCCTTGAGTTTGCTCGGAAAGAGATGGCTTGCAATCTCGTCCACCGCATACCTCCTGGTGGCTGGGTCCTTGGCAAAGGCGACGAGTTTTGCAACAAAGTTCCGCTTGGCCTCTTCGTGCACAACGCCGGCCGAGGGGTGCCACAGGAACAGATAGGGCAGCATGCGCTCGCGGACGGTGTCTTTCTTGGGCGTGTGTTTGAAAAAGGGACTGACTCGAAACTTAGAGAATTCTTTCCCTGTGGAAAACACTGACGAGTCACTCGGTAGCCACAAGTATGCACCGCAAAAGACGCCGTTGGAGAATATGGCGAGGACAAAGGCGAAACCGAGGCCCAGCATTTTGAGAAAATCAGCCGTTGATTTATCAATGGTTGCTGTCCCCGAAAACGAGTTGTAATTTGCCCGAGTCATTTGTAGGCCGATGCACGCATCGCCCTCGCCGAAAAAGGCATCCGCGGACGTGCTCTCCATGCCCAGCGCGTGCGTGCTTTGGAGAGGCAGTCCGCACATGGCGCTCACGAGTCGAACGGCCTCCTCCTCGCGTTCCATGCGTGAAACGTCCCCCTTGATCGAACGCGATTTGTAAAAGGCGTTGCGCTCGCTCTCAGTCTGGTGGATGGTGTTGCCCGAGTGCAGATGCCGTATCTGACACGTGCGCAACTCGCCATCCGCGTTCCTCACCGTCACCAACGCTCGGTCTGGTCTTTTTGCCGCCGTCACCGCAGCCTCCCACTCACTCTCGGTTGACACCAAGGCCAAGTGGGGGCACGTGCGCGCGAACGCGTTCGAAATCGATTCCCAATTCCGATAGTCCACGCGCGGATCCGCACTGGCCGCCATGAGGGGCTGCCTCTGCTCAAGACCGCCGCATCAGCGTTTATATATTCGGGCGCCCCGAAAACGAGAGATGCAGCGCGTGCTCGCGCTGTGCGCCGTAGGCGGCCGCCCGGGCACCGACTGCCGACGCCCGGGCACCTGCGAATGCCTGCGAGCCTGCGAGGCGGCGCACCTGCTGGCCGGGCTCGTGTCATACTGCTTCAACGTGTCGCAGCCGGGGTCGTGGGACGAGCTGCTCAGCGCCCCCACGGTGGTTTACGAGTGGGCCAGGCCGCTCCCCGCGGCGGCGCTCAACGTGATGGAGGTGAACTGGCGCGCTCCGGGACCGTTTGTTCCGACCCCGCACGAAACGGTGCTCAGAACAGAGGCGTGCGGCCACGGGTTCACGCGCCAGTCCAACGGCGAGTGTCTGTGCTTCCAAGGGTACAGTGGTGACGCCTGTCAGCACGAGTCTTTTGCGCCAGACTGCCTGGGGCCGTGCGCGGAGTGCACACGGGGCGGGGAGTGCGTGCGCCGTCCAGATGCACGCGCGACGCGGCGGCCAAGGGTCTTTGTGTACAACCTGCCTGCCGGGTTTAACACCTGGCGAGAGCGAAGCCCGCGCGGCAGCGACCGCGATCTGGCATACATGCTGTGGAACCGACTCGGCTCCAGCGAGTACGTCACCACCGACCCATCAGAAGCGGATCTCTTTTTCTTGCCAGTCACCCCGCTGGCATACCACGAAATGACGCACGGCCTGCTGCTGCTCGCGCTGCGATACGTCTCAGAGGCGCACCCCTGGTTCAACGCGAGTGGCGGCGCCAACCACGTCATGGCGTGCCCCTGGGACTACGGGTGCACCTGGATCGCAGGCTACCCAGGGGTCGAACGCGTGCGCTTTCTGACCCACTGGGGACTGACGGTGCGAGACGAGCGCTACAGCATGGCGTGCGCAACGTGCGCACCGCCGTATGTTCCCGGCAAGGATGTTGTGGTCCCCGACCTGCTTGAACTCGACTTTAAAGCGGCGGCGGCATCCAGCTGGGAGCGCACAACGCTGCTGTTCTTTGCAGGCACCGCCACGTCTGACCTACGAAAGACAATCTTTGCTCAACCGTGGCGCAACGCGAGCGGCGTGCGTATTGGTCGATATTACAACATGGCGGAAGAGATGGACGCCTCTCGCTTCTGTCTTGTGCTTCCGGGGGCTGGCTATACGACGCGAGGCACGCTCGCCATCATTCGCGGCTGCATCCCCGTGTTTGTGAGCGACCACGTGGTGCAGCCGTTTGAGGAGGTGCTGGCGTACAGCGATTTTTCGTTACGCGTCCCGGAGGCGGATGTGGCGCACCTCCTGGAGCATCTTGCAGCTGTGACCCCCGAACGAGAGGCTGCCATGCGGCACCGGCTCGGTGAGGTGGCTCCTCGACTGCGTTGGGACGTGGACGCGTTTGAGACGCTGATGGGCGTCCTAGCTTCTCTGATTGCGTAAGACGGCGAGGCGTGCGTTCTGTGCCTGCACCGCCCGTGGGCTGAGCGCGACGCTGAACGGCTTCTGCTCCTTTTTTTTATCTGGCGCCGAAAGCGCGCGTCGCAGGTTGTCCATCAGGGTTGGCGCCTGGCCTGCAAAGTCTTTGTTGAGGCTCGAGCCCGGCTGATAGTTTGAGGCTGCGGAGAGTGCCACGCCCGTGCCATAGTCAGTTTCAGGTGCCCAGCTCATGCGTGTGTAAATCGAACCGGCTTTATATCGATTGCGTGACCGTGACACGACGGACGACCGTCATTCGAGACGCTACTTCGACGCCCTCTTGACACCATGTCGTCATGCAGGCGCACCATCGTCAAGCGCCCCACCCGACGCCCTCGGTGGACGCTCGAGGAGGACACGAAACTTGTAGAGTTGGCGACGCGGTACTCCACCAACGGCAAGCCGCAATGGCGTGCGCTCTACGACCTGCCAGAGGCACACGCCGCGTTCGCGCAACACATCTCGCCCGAGGAGACGAAAGACAACACCAAGCACCTCTATAAGCGGCTCCTCAAGATTGCAGCGCCCACTGTTCCTCGGCACTCCCTCTGCGAACAGGCGCAGGCGCTCCTCGGGAAAGTTCCGCCTAAAGAGCCGACGATACCAGAACTCCTCGCCGAGCTTCGCCGTCTGGCCACCGAGTCGGCCGAAGTTCTCCGCCGCCTGCAGCAGACAACCTAGTCGCTCACCTCCAAGCACACAAGTTCGGCGAATCGCGGGGCGCACGCACCAAGCGTGCTCCGTGCCAACGGCAAGGGAAAGAATGTCGGTGTATCTGTAGTGTAACGTACGTATGATGGATACAGACTGTAGAGCTTGCGTCTGGCAACTTCCTGCGGAATAACGCCACCGGGAAGAAAAAGCACCATTAAAGTGAGCAGTAGAGGGCATACAACAACAGCAGGACGCTCTACAGGACTCACAATTGCGTAAATACACCATTGGAACACAATCTCGAAGAATAGATTGGGGTGTCGACTCCACGCCCAGAGCCCTTGCGAGCATACGGGCGGCTCGACGTCCCCCTTGCCGGGTCGCACGGTGTGTTTCGCATGCCACTCGAGTTTCTGCAGGGGGCGTGTCAGGTGGGCGCGGGGCGGAAATGGAATTGGTCCCCGGGGGCGGCAAGCGCCCCCAGACCCCGCATTGGCTGACACTGCAGGGGGGCGGTGCCGCCACAGGTTCGGTACTGCCGAAAATGACGGCGATTAGGGGCGGAACTGGAAATGGTCCGGGTCGACCCCGGGGTCGACCCCGCAAAATTCCAGTTCCGCCCCCAATCGCCGCCATTCTGGCAGTACCGCCCCCGCTGCC
>Ga0208741_10000492_pt1 | contig 18602 bp, 22 predicted proteins | sample CryBogCBE03Jun09_FD_184576 | JGI IMG/M metagenome (GOLD analysis project Ga0208741, IMG submission 184576) | Freshwater microbial communities from Crystal Bog, Wisconsin, USA - CBE03Jun09 (SPAdes) | ecosystem: Environmental > Aquatic > Freshwater > Lake | place: Crystal Bog, Wisconsin, USA...
CCCAAATATGACACAACACGACACAAAACCGCGCGAACTCATTCAAGTTTATGTCATATTACGATGACACCCCTACCCCTCCCTTGCCTCTCTAATAAAAGGTCTAAAAGAACCGGAGCTTTAAAATAATCCTTAAGCCGGAGAAGTCTCCGACAGTTTAAAAAATATTATAAATGCTTAATAGAATGGAAGCTACTCAAGAACAAAAACATGAGATGATAATGATACAACTAAAAGCATTAGAAGCCCGTATAGAAGAGCTTTATAAACTTATTAAACCAAAAAATAATAAGGAGGTAATAAAAGGAAGTGTTCCGAAGCCTTTTACTCAAGCCGGAGGAGCCCGATAAAGAGACTGCTGTAACATTCCGTAAGCTTCATACATTTCATCTACAATATCGAGGCAACGACCACTCGCGCCACGATCTTCTAGATACTTCTTAAAAGTTTTATAACACCAAGTTCTACGAATATTCACATCCTGTAGCATATCACGAGCCACATCGCCGTAGGCACAATCGGATTTCTTCCACCTCAAACAATATCTAACAAAAGTTGTCATTCTACATTATCATTAGACATAAAACTTTAGGTCAGTCAAATCTAACAATACAACCCTCTCTCATTATAACAAATGGCTTTATTTCTAGATTATTCTGTTTATGTTTTCGTTCTTCGAGCATTTTTCTATAAAAAGCACCACAAGTCTTACACATATTTGACAAGCCGTCTTTAGTCGATATGTTCTTTGTGAAATGATTTATAGTAAGTCTTTCACAACAAACTCTACACACTTTATTCATCTAATATAACTATGTTTTTTTATGATTATCCATCTCTCTCATCTTATAGATATTAAACTGGTCATCCAAAGGAAAAGAAAAACGCCTACCCTTTTGTTTATAATGTAGCCATCGCAAGAAAGACAACCATCCGCTCATCTACCTAACTCTTTAGACATTAACATGTGAAGAAGTCTTAACTGAGCTTCTGCCTTCTCTTTTGTAGTATGTTTAGACATGAGCCGACCGGTGTCTTTATTTTTTACGGCATAGGATCCATCTGAATGTTTGATCAGGGCGTAAGGCATTTTTTCTCTACAATGAATATAGAAATGGCTGATGTCGGTTCTGAGTATTACAACGGATGGAGCGAGGAGCAGTTAGTTGCAGAACTCAAACAGAGCAAGGATTTTCACTTATTGCCAATACCGTATAGTTGGTATAAGAAGTATGATATTCCTTTTCCAGAGCCAGCAAACATGAAAACTTACCTCAAAGAAAATCATTGGCTAAAATGCCGATATGAGCCAGGAAAGGAAGTTATAGTCAAGAATGAACCGGCTCCCGGCGGAGTTCGTTTCGTCCCTCTTCCGGAGCCTGTAAAAGCCGTTACGATACAGGGAGATGTAACAAAGAACCCTGAGCTTCTTGAAAAAATCAAAGATGAAAATGGCTCTTGTAATGAGCAAGGTTCTGCTGAAAAGAAGTAGATTCACCCCACAGCAAAAACGCCGAAAGGGTGCCTGCCCTCGTGGGGTCAGTCCAGTCCTCACGATGCCGGTGGCGATCCAAGTAGAGCCTGCGACGCTCCTTGGATTTGTGATGGAGGTAATCTGAATACCCTACCGCACCAAAGTTCGTAGTCTTTGTTCTTCCATTCTCTTGTAAGAACACAGCCTTGTATTTATGCACGCCATCGCCAGCGTGTTCTACCCGTAGTAGTTTCATGCCTCTCTATAAGGGTTTATTGTTTTAACAACATCTCCTTCTCCAACATGCCCAACAGCAAAAGCAAAAGGATTAGAACCACCACCACCACCAGCTGATGCTGAAGGTCTTCCTGCGCCAGTAAAAAGAGCTGTAGGTTCTCCACCCAAAGTTACAGTCTGCGCCCCAGCGTGACTAGGACGAGGTAAAGGACGAGGACGCATAAATGAAGTAGCAGGCGGTAAAGCGCTATGCTGTGTTTCAGCGTGTCTCAGTTCGATATGACTTGTCTCAGTCCCCATATTCGTAGAAGCGCGCGTCGGTAATCCACCTTGAGCCTCTGCTCTATTTGATTCTACAACAACCCTCGGATTATACAATGATCCGTAAGGTGCCATATTTCCAGGGAAGCTATTGTGTTGAACATAAGGATTAGGCACATTCATAGGTCTGCTCATTTGAGGAGAAGTCATCTTAACCTTGCCTGACCGGACTACCTTACGCTTAACACGCTTCTTATTACACTTACAACCATCCGAGTGTGTATGAGCCATTCTAATGAGACATCACAAAAGAAGTAGCAAGAACAGATTTTACATTCATAGGTTGAAGAGGGTGCGAAGCATGCTTGAGTGCAGCCTTGTATTGCATCTCATCCATAGCCTTTCTTGTAACTTCAGGACTGAAGCCGTTGTCAAGCATTGAAGTCATTCTATTCTCTAGCGTCTTGTAAGTGCAGTGCTGTCCGTAAGCCTCTAGCATCTCATGAGTTGTATCGTGTAGCGGATTGCGCTCCTCAGCCTTGTGGATAGGCGGGTTGAGCATAGCATCCAGCATCAGAGCATCACCAGCAATCGGATTGTGGAACGCATTGACATCGGGAACATCAAAGCCACGATGAATACCGAACTGATTCACAGGCACAAAGTCAAGAGCAAACTTAGGTGTCTCAAACTGAGGCCAGGGCATCTCAATGTAAGGCGTATCACGCTGTGTTCTGAGGCGACCGCCAACATTCGGCTCCATATACACTTGTTTCATAGCCGGTTGAAACAGTTCTAAGCGCTCGCCGTAGTCGGCCTGTGTCGCGTAACCGGGCTTACCATGAACCTTAGCATTCGGTGCCTGACCCGTAGCAAAAGGACTAGCAGAATAATCATAAGTGTGGAGTAGTTGCAGAGCGGAACCCATTTCTATTACTTGTTGAAGAAAATCCTGTCCAATAAGTCTTTTCCAGATATAACACGGGTTGTAGGGACTTCTACTTGTTTAACGACTTCTACAACTCTATCGACCGGAACCTCTTTAACAACTTCTTTAACGATTTCAGAAGGCTTATACATTGACAAAAGTTCGTTCTTGAATGCTACAAGTTCAGACCGTAAAGCAAACTTTGGCGTAGGTAATGCCTTCTTTTGCTTTGTGGCTTTTTCATACTGTTGTGCTGATTTCTCCTCAAGGGCTTGTGGGTTATGCTCCTTCATCATCTTTTCCTCTTCCTCTTCAGCCTTCTTCTGATCCTCGCGCTTCTTCTTCAGCGCTTCTAGACCCTTCTTCAGATTGTCTTTCTGCTTATCACTCATGACACGCTTAGTAGGGTTCTTCTTCTTGAAAGGCGGGACGACTTCAGGCTCTGGTTTCGTCTCGGGTTTCGTCTCGGGTAAGTCTTTAGCAACCTTGGCGGGTTTCTCCATATACTCGGTGAATAGATTTTTCCAATGCCACGAAATGTTTCCGAGGTTTTGGAAAACGCCTGTGGCTTACCAAAGGTTGCTACGCTTACGCCACCTTCTGGTAAGTTAAGCTATTAATGGCGTATGTTACACCACCACCAGTAATACTATATGTCGGGACTACACGAAGCGTAGAAGCAACACTAAAAATACAAAGTCCAGCAAGATTAAAGTTAGCAGTTCCATTCGTTCCAACTAAATAAAAAGGCAGGACAACCTGAACTACATTATCTGTAGCACCTGTTGTAGCACCAACAGACCAGCCCACACTATCAGTAGAAATCCAACCTCCAGTAGGCTTAACAACATAGACTTCACAAGTAATCATATAAGTGCCGGCCGGTAATGTAACAGTGCTTGTATATGCAGCAGTATTTGTAGTGGGTAGAGAAGCAGTTGAAGCATTTGTATTTATCAAAATAACAGGCAAAAGATTAACTGTTACACCTGCGACTACTGCTGTGTTCGATAGGACAGTCAGTTGATTAAGAGCCGGAGATCCACCGAGCCAATACGACATTTCTAACAGTATGTTAGAAAAGAACTCCGCTTTTTGCTTAGCAAAAATGCGGACATTTCTATATAGTATTTATTTTTTAAGATGTGCTTCATCCACTCGTGCAGCTTTTCCACCCATAACCGCGCTATATAATCTGGCTTTTCCCCATTGTTCAGGTGTCTTAACAGTAGGTCTAACAGAAGCATGATTGGAATAAAAAGCCCCTTCACCTTTCGAAACGATGGTATTTAATCCTGCTTTCTTATAGCCCGTAAGCCTTGCTATTTCGGCTATGCTATGGCTTTCGTCTTTAGGAAATCCATATTTCTTATTGAACTTATCTTTGTAGGTTACAACCATTCTACTAAGCAATAAGAGTTCCATTCCAGTAAAGATGATTTCCACTATCTACTGTAAGGGTTCCTACTCCACCAGTTAATGAATCTGATATTTGTATCGGTCTGTTAATGACTACATTTGAGGCGGTTAGAGACATTGTATTTACATTACCAGTTCCAGGTGCAGAGGATGCGGTTTGTGCGTCGCCACCTGTATAGACTGAATACAACCAAAAATCAATCGCATTACCACTACCATAGACTACATTAGCGTCGTGACGACTTGATATATAATGATTAAATCCGCCATTACCATAATACTGAAACTCTATTTGTGATTTGTTCTGGTTGTTTGCGTAATCTCCACCGTTTGTAAGAGCAAGAGGAGATACAGATGGTATTGAGGCAGTCCCTGGTATTTGTATGGTAGTAACTGTATTAATAGTAACATTACTAGACGCGGTTAGATTAATAGCATTAGATGAGTTGAGTCCAATACCATTTGAACCATTTAGATTTATCACTTCCGCGGATGTAACCGTATAAACTCCTCCTAAATCTGTAGTCATATCGCCATAGACATCTGTATTCATATAGGAGCCAGCATTAATATATAAATAGTTACTTGGAGATAGACTTATGTTACTACCAGCAACAATATTAACATTGTTTGTATTCGCTTGTATATCTACATCCGTTTGACCACCAATAGCAACTATATTACCAAGAAGACTTACTTGATTTGTTCCTGCTACTGTTATACTTCCTGATGAAATATAAGTAGGTGGAGGAAAGTCAGCCAAGATAGAAAAGTTTTTAGTTGCCTGAAATGTGATAGTTGAACCAACCATAGATGAAAGACCAATGATTACAGGTGTAGGCGTTCCAGTATTTACAGAAGCAGTTGTAGCAGTAACAGAAGAAGGAAAAGGAAACGGTGGGTCATCGCCAATAGCAGTATATTGCCCCGAGATCAGATACATATAAATATCAAAAGTATCACCTCCTCCATCTGTTTGTGAAACAAAGCGCAAATATCCAGGATATGCATCCCATCGCACACCGTTATAGTTGTCAAAGCCTTGAGAGTTTTGACAAAACTGTGTGGTGTTATTAGTATAATAAAAAGTGGCTTCCAAAGTTCTAAATGGATTACCTCGGCATACAGCTGACGCAGTATAAACACCAGGCACCCACGGACTTGTATTTATATCTAATGTTCCTGTTCCACTTCCAAAAGTTACTGCTGTTTGATAGATATTTATATTACCAGGATTTTGTATTGCTCGAGCATTGTAACCGTTTAATACTTTTAAGGTTGAGATTGAAGGTGTAGTTACTCGTGTAAGTGCAATAAGATTGTCACCTTGAAGAAATGATGTGCTAATATTGGTAGTGCTGAGATAAGGAATAGTTAAACCACTCGCTGTTGTAAAAGATGTTGTATTTAGAGAGTTTGCTGTTATTGAGTTTGCTATTATTGTATTAGTGCTAATATTTGTTGTTGATAATGCTTGTATTGTAGCCCCTGCTGATTTTATTTGTCCAGTATTTACATTTACAGAACTCAGTGTGGATATATTCGCATATTGACCTATTAGAGAATCCAAAAATGTGTCACCATATATTTGAAATAGTGATGTGCTTAGAACTAAACTATCTGTGGTGTTGATAGTTGTTTGTGAAGCATTCTGATTTATTACAAGGCTATTATAGTTGTCTAATGAAGTGGATCCTGAAAAGGAATATGTATAAGACCAAGAACCAGAAGCAAATGTGAAACGAACCTTTTGAGGTAGTCCAGATGCCACATTACCTATTATTACTTGTTGTCGTGTTGGAGTTCCAGGATAGGATATTTGAATATTAACAGCATCGCCAATATAAAAATCTACTTGTGCTGTTGGATTAACCGTTAGAGTTTCTAAAGCACAAAACCATGTAGAAAACTGTGAAGTTCCAGCAAATCCGTTATTATTCCAGTAAGAATAGTTTTCATCTCTAAAATCATATAACTGTGTGAGAGTGAGAACAGGTATTGGCGAATAAATGCCGACATAAGCATTTAACAGTGTTTGATTGGCTCCAGGAATGCCTGTCTTCGTAGGAATAGTGCTTACAAGACTATTGTAAAGACATCCTGTAATAGAAGATGTAGTAATCTGATTTGCTTTTATGGTGTCAAATACACCTGTTGTTGTTGATATTGTAGTATCTATAAGATTTTGAGTGTAGGAGGTTGATACTATTAGTGAGCTGATTGTAGCGTTATTAACGAAAATAGATGATATAAATCCGTTTTCTGCTGTTATGTTATTTATAAACCCTGCTTGCGCCGTCAATGCGCCAGGAATGATAATCTCTGATGCTTTCATAACGAGTAAGTTATTTGTTGAAAATGTGGTTGTATTCCATCCTTGAGTGATCTGAAAGGTATTATTCGTTGTCTGTGTAGTTTGTGTAGGATTTGCTGAAAAAGACCAACTATTGGTAGAACTTGAATAAGTTAATCTATAGAAGGTTCCAGGAGCAGATAGTAATATAAAGTTATTATTCTCAAATGTGTTTAAGACAAAAAGATTAACTGTTCCTAAGTTCTTCAGGTCAAAGTAATCGCCGTTTGTAAAAGATCCATATTGTATATCTATCACACCCTGACCTGTTGTCTGACTAAAATCAAGTTGTTTATGAGACCAAAAAGCCTCATTAGTTGTTGTTATAGCAAAAAAGGATCCCATATCAAAACTTTCAGGACTGCTCGTCAGATTCATTTGATAGTTCAGAAAGTTCTGTGTTACAGATGATACACTGTCATAGAGTGTTGCTGTCGATGTAAGAGTTCTTGTAATGTCATATCCTGAAATAGTCGAGAAGGTGAGACCACCTTTTACAGTCAAAGAAGAAGTGGTGATTTGCGCGGTTGATATAGTATTAGTGGATAAACTGTTAAAAGTCGCATCACCAGTATTTAGAAACGCGCTAATAGGCTGACCATTGATGCTTGAGATAAATGCCTTAGCTGTTGATAAGCTAAGTGATGAAATACCACTGAAAACACCATTATTAATATAGGCCGAACCTGTTGATAAGTTAAGTGATGAAATACTATCAGCTTTTATAGTAGAAGCGTAAATATTGTAATCAGGCTCTAGAAGAGCGTGCCATTGGCCGAAACTTTGCATGTAGTTTGTCGTCGATAGAAGCTGTGTGCTAAGAATGTTGAACTGATAAGGGTCTGACATACTTCTAACAACTTTCGAACCAGCAGGTATAATCGTTGAAGTAAAGATTTCACGACCAAAAGTCTGATTAGGATTTACCTGATCTGTAGTTCTGAAAACACTATAGACAGAAGTTCCAAGTGTTGAGAACTGTAACTGAGTTGTTCCATTAATCGTCTCATATACATAAGATGTTTGTCCTGGCACACCAGCCCCAGAAATAAGATTCTGCTCTCGTGTATCATAAAGCGCCTGCGCATTCGTGGCGAGTTGAACCGCTCCATTCGCAAGATTAATAATAGCGCCAGCAGTCTCTACCGCGTAATAGGTCTGAAAGAGAACAGCACCTGTATTATTGAGGACACCACTAATCGCCTGTTGTGTTTTGCTGACTGTATCCATTGTAGCACCTACCGCGCTGTTTATCATTGACCAAGTGCTATTACCGGATCCGCCAGTAGTAGGATTATTTCCACCACCACCACCGCCACCTTTCGCTGGTGAGTTTGTGATATTAGTAGTAGTTACTGTTCCATTTTGTATTGTAACACCGGCAACAGTAACAGTAGAGTTATTTATCTTTATATCAGAACCATTAATCGAAGAAACTTGTAAATCTAATGTTGATACAAACTTAGCATAGTTAAGACTATATCCTGCCATATCCACATTGTTAATCGCAGGGTAGTTGGCCCATAGACTTGTAGTGCCTCCTGCTACAATGTTATTGATTTCTGTTTGTAAAGTGTTGCTTGTAACCGTCGTGTAGTTGTAAAGACCCGTATTCGTGCTGAGTTGAAGGGGATTGGTTCCTGAAGTGACAGCATTCCAGGAAGCAAAACCAGGTTGATTACCGTTCCAAGCCATCTATCTATATAGACTAAGCATATTGTTCTTCATGGCGTAAAGTCATAGGTTTATCATATTTAATACCTATCTCAAGATTTACATTTGCTGAATCGGGGAGATAGAAAAGTTGGTTGTTGTCGTCCCGTATCTCTACATCAAATGAATAAACTTGTTGAGAGAGTTTTGTTGATGTGAAAAAAGGTGTTTGAGGGATATAGTTAATGACCTGTAAGTTTGTAGCATTAACAGGAATGACAGCAAGAAGATTCTTCTGACCTGATGATGTATTTCCTGATGCACCAAATACAGTTGAATAGATATAGAGGCATTGAGTGGCAACAAGATTAGGGAAACTATCCACAGGAACAGAAGCAGTTTTGACTAATGAAATACCTCCAATATTCGCACATAGTTGGTTTGCTGATGCGTTGAAACTCTGAGGAGGCAAGAACTGACCTGAATAACTGTATCCTAATACTGAGTTTAGCGTTTGATTAGGCACTAAAGGCTGTATCGTAGTGCCTGAACCGCCTGTGTTCGGCATTGTTATGGCTCCAAGTAAAGGAGCAAAACCTACAGAGCCAGTTGTAGTAGAAGTTCCTGTTGTTGAGTTACTAACCGTAAAGGTTGTGCTTGTTACAACAGTCACAGTAAAAGTTCCGTTATAACCAGCAACAGAAAATCCAGAAATAGTAACTGATGTTCCTACAACAATAAATGTCGTATCAGAACAAGCATATTGGACGACTCCACCACCTGTTGCTGATATAGTAAGACCTCTAACAGAACGCTGATTCTGAGTTATAACAGCATTTACATTAGGGTCAGCATATCCAGCATTACAATAATAGCCTGAACCGGCAGAACCATTACCATTAAAAGTAATCTGATTCGTCGTTGTTGAATAAGAAAAGGTTACATCATTCACGACCCAATAAGGATTATTCGTCGTATTGTCACCGCTTGTTCCTGCAGCAGTATTGAGAAGAGTTACAAGATCAGCAGGAGTATTACACCAGCGCATATTTGTGCCGGCGGTTGCTCCAAGTTGCCACTGTCTCGGAAAGAGTCGGATACAACGAAGTTTGTCAGCAGTCGGTGTTGTTGTAGCAGTGGATAAACCTCCATAGTAAAAAAAGCATAACTGGTAGTCAGAAACCTGTAGAGAAACAAAAGGAATCGTGGCTCTCAGAAGAGCCATCTGTCGGGGCTGTAAAACCGGCGTTGAGTATTGGATGGTAAAACGGGCAAAATCACCATCTGCTTTTGTGTTAGGGTCATCTTCAGAGTTAAGACTGATGCGGTCAGGCTGATTCAAAAAAGAGTGGAGCATTCTATATTCTTACCACATTTTTAATATGTTAGTGTTAGTTCCAAAGAAACCACTGCAGAGTTAGGGATATAAAAAGGGTTTCCGTAGTCGTCTCTGAGTTCAATCGTGACTGAATAGATTTGCTCGACTATCTTTGTTAATGGTGTTGATAAGGTTGTTTGATAAAATGAAACGCCTAAGTTGGCTGTATTGAGAGGAACACATGCTAATAGATTATTATTGAGGCCAGAATCCAATGATGAACCGGCAACTATATCAGTATAGATGCTTACTATGTTTGTATTGACAAGAGAGCAATAACTATCAGCATAGTAGCTATACGATGTTCTATTAATATTGTTGTTTAGTGTAAGAAGAGAGTTATATGCGCCAGGGAAAGGTCTATATGTTAGTGCGGTAATCGTATTCGGGTTAGATAAAGTGAGAACAACAGATTTTGTTGTAGAAGCAGTAAATCCTAGTTTAACATCTAATGTTTGACCTGCTACAAAAGGATTTGGTGGGTAAGTAGCTATTACATTATAGTTATAATCATATAGTCTCATAAAGGGAAACAGTGCGTTATAAACGGTTTGAATGTTAGGATCATTAAATCCTGCGTAAATATAATAATAAGCGGGTGAGCCGTCACCTAATGTAGAAGTATCATTGCCTGTAAAAATAAACTTGTTAGTAGTTGAATCATAAGTGATTGAGATGTCATTCGCGATAAAATAAGAGTTTGTAGTTCCCATAGGATCTGAGGCGCATGATTTTGCTAGTTCTGTTGCTAAGTCCTGATAGGATGTGAAAGTTCTATTTTGCCCATAAGTAGAACCATTTGTCATTAGTTCAGGTTTGTAATAAGAAGGAAGTAAGCGAACCATATGGAGATAAGAAATGCTTAAATCTACTGGTGATTGAACTCCAATACCTTTTGACGGCAACTTGTAATACCAGAAAATCGTGTTGTTGTCATTAATATTGGCTACAATGTTTGGAATGGATGCTCTGCTTAACTGAACTGATTTTACATTGATACAAGGCCTCGGTAGATTTACCGTAAAGCGATAGTATTCAGCATCTTGTATTTCACTTGTTGGATTGTAGGCTGTATTTATTGTTTGTTGTGATGATACTAATAAGCGTTCTGGTTGGAAGAACCGGGAAACAGAAGACCATAACATGTTAGGTTTATTTATCTTGCTGAGAGCTTCCACTAAGTCCTCTAACTGTTCTTCAGTAGTATCCATCTATTAGGTATTTAGTAAATACTGTGTAGATGTCTAAGCTCCCTGCACTCTGACCTGTCCGCCGTGGGCGTGGATCACACGCGTCGCAATCAGCGCAACGAGAGGTGTCACCTGACTGTAAGGCGCACTTGTGACGATGATTACTGCCTGAGACCCGCTTGCCCCACTTAAAGACACCCCATCTAAATCGATAGGCTCTGAGTGTCCCTTGACCATTTGGAAGCCATAAGCAGGAACGAAACGGTCAGCACCACAGAACTTAACGAAGCCCTCCGTGCCTGATGTAGTCGCTGATGTGGTATAAGAACCGTTGGCGGTATTGACTGAGCTGTAGGTCAGTGAGTTCTGCGCCCACAGAACACGGTTGATGATGCCATTGTTCTCGTTGAGGTCGGCTGAGCCATACGCCAGCTGAGACATAGCAAACATTGACGCATCGCCCTCAGCAGGGATTCCGGGGTAATAGGTTGAGCCAATACGCCACTGAATCTTATTCGTTCCAGCGTGGCTGAAAGCAGACTGCGTAGGGAAAGCCAGAGTCGGCGTAAGGCTCGTCTGCTGTTGGACGAGGAATGAGCGGACGAGGTTATTCGTAGCACGAGAGACAATGATAGAGTTGTCCGTCAGTGAGCCGGACGCAGAGCCAGTTCCAGTGATGAGACCAGAGGTCGCCATGATGACTGACTCATAAGGCAGAGCAATACCCGTCTCCTGCGGATCAGTCGCAACCTTCGATAAAAGCATACTATAGCTAGGATGAGGGATACATATATCGTATTCGAGATAGACCCCTCTTAAAGAGTAGTAGCTGTCTGAGCCACCGCCCGTATTTACAAGGTGCTCCGTAGGACTCATCGCATAGAGCGTAACCTGTAGCTCACCAAGCACATTCAGAGGGAGCAGATTTCGCATACGACCGACACCGCTGACTAAGCCGAGCGGTAAAGCACGCTGTTGTCCTCCCAGAGGGTTCCACGCTGCACCCGCCTGCGTGTAGCGAGCATTGATCTGAGGGATATTACCATTTACATCTCCCCAAGCACCACTGTAGGCAACGGTCTGCGTAAGAGCCGTCGCAAGAGCCGTAGAGGTAGGCTGAGCACCCGTCTGTAGTTCGTTGTTGAGCAGTTCAAAACCGCACATTGAGCCAGTCGTCTTATACCACGCCTCAGACGCAGAGAGAGCAACCTCGGCGTTCGTGTATTTGCCCGCCTGCTGAATGTCGTCAAGGAGCTGACCGTTGAGCGAAATCTGAGCACGGTAGAAAGGGTGACCATCGTCAGGGACTACAGTCGTAGCACCCGTCGCCGCGACAACAACCTCGTTATACACTACAACGATAGATGCCGGGTCAAGGAGACCGCCCGCATCAGAGACAACGAACTGAATCTGCGCACCCTGCGCGTTGCTTGATGATGTAGGCGGGTTTGCGCCGTAGTTAATACCCGTTTGAGGACTCACGCGCACACGCCGTCTCTGCGTGATGACTGACGAACGACTGAGTCCAGAGATTTTCAGTCCAGCGGGGAGAACTTCTTCCATCGGTAAAAGAGAAGCATTCGGGTTCAGCAGAGCCATTGTTATATTCGGGGTTAAGTTTATTTGTTTTCGGTTTGTTGTTCTAGTTTGTCAAGCCGTTGTTTAGATTTTTCAGCATCTTCCTTCTTTGCGTTCTTCGTTCCCTTACCAATATGACGGATCGCTTCAGAGGCGGTCATACCGGAGGCATTAATGATTTCGTTAAATACTTGTGGATTATGAAGCATACTTGCCGAGTGTGTATTCATAATCTTCTCAAAGCCAAGTGTAAAGAAATCCTTATTCTTCTGATTCTTCATTCTGTAAGGGGTGAAGAACTTTAGTAAAGCGGTGACGGAACCTATTCTCAAATGGAGCCTTATAGTCTATAATCATAAACTCATGTCGGCCTTTTGCTATGATACTCTGATATAGACTTTTGAACTGGTCAGATGTCAGGAAGTTACTATGTTCATCAGCAATCTTTTCCATGTCGTTCTGTGTCATTCGGAAAAGAACCCAATACATGATCTGATTGCGCATTGACGCGCTTATTTGTTTTGAGTGCTGTAACATAATGATGACCGTAATGTTGAAGTGACGACAAGTCATAAATAGACGGTCAAGAGTTCCTGCTTTATGTTTATTGAAACCTTGAAATACAATATCGTCCATGACAAGACAGCATCGGAAGGGATATTTGCCTTTCTTCTTGCGTTCCTCTTGATCAGCTTCCAAGTTGTCTAAATACTCTTCGAAAGCATTCTCTTCAAAAGCGTTCAGGAAAAGAACATTCTTCTGATGTATATTTTCCCAGGACTCTTTACTATCAATCGTTCCACATAATACGACCACTTCGTCGTAATAGTTTTTATAGTGCTTATCAAGTAACGAAAAACCAAATGAAGATTTACCTGAACCAATAGCGCCTATGACTGCGCATGTAAAAGGTGGTTTGAATAGCACATCTTTATGAGGTAGTTTATCAAACTTCTTATCCTCGCCGATGTTTTCACTCGGTATTGGGTGGATCTCTGGCTCCATTCTCCTTTGGTGTAATATCTTTTACATCCACTTCTATATCTATTTTTGCCCCGTTACAAGATGATTTTATATGCTTATGATTTATAAACCTATAGATGCCGTAGATTACAGCCGTGATTGTTAAACCGGATGCTCCTCCTGTAAAGAATGTGCTTATATCCATCTCTCTAAGAAAGACATTACAAGTTCTTTCTTCTTTTTCATAAACTCTTTATCAAGTAAAGGATAGTTGCTCATAGCTCTAAAATGATAGACGAAACAGCCGTTTATATTCAGTATTTCTTGAAACGGTGTTATGTTGTATTCCTTTGATAAATCTTCATACTTTGTTATATACTCATTTATAGGATGGTCTATCTTTTTTTCTATTGTTATCTTATCCGTATCTACAGATTCTAAATAAGGTATAATACTACCTCCAGAATCAGAATCTTCAAAATATTCAAAGTAGTGAAACTCAGTTAAAAACATGATATTGAGCCAAGCAAAATACCTATCAATCTTTGAATGACCCAATCTAAACTTAGGAGATTGCATAGCGTGCCAACAGGGCTTAGTAGGTAAATGAAAATCCGTTAAGAATATCATATCATTATCGAAAATCAAAAAACTGTCACACGCATACTGAGCCACATTGAAAGCCTGATTTACGGCGTTCTGATGTCTAGTAGATGGATTTGATGCTGAACCTAGAGTAGATGATTTTAGACATACGATACCGTTTTCTGCGCATATCTTCCAAATACTATCTAAACCCATAGGTGAATCATCTACAACAAAAACTTTATAAGGGCATTTTATAAACTTCTTGAAGTTTTTTAGTTGATACGGAAAGAACTCCTCGCAGTTATAGTAGGTTAAAATAATACCAAGCATCTAATAGAATGGAAGAAAAAACTAAAGCTAAAGACTTATATCTCCACGCTGTGGTGATCCATAAACCTGTCCGACTAGGGGAAGCCCGAGAACTATCACAACAGATTATCAAAGACAAGGACAAGACATTCTATCGCGAAACTGAAGACAGTTATAGATTTAGAAATATCCCAAAAGACAAGTTTTCATCATTTGTTACTAAAAAACTAAATGAGAAAGTCTCAATCGTTTTAGGACACCTTAAAGTAGATGATTAAAAGATGTATTTCTTATGGTAATACTGTTATGTCGCATTGTAGAGATATTTATGTGGTTCATACAATAACCAATAAAGTAATCTTTGATATTCCATTACATTTTGAAAAAGATATTTGGTTCAAGGACATACGGATAGAAACCGGGCGTATGATTGTTACTTGTGAAAAGTCGGCCGTAAAGGATACAGGCTTAAAGTTATTTTCTGATAAAAAGGTAGAACAATGACAACCGAATCTCCGGATCTAACGAATACAGTTTTTACTACAAACTATGGAGAAGCAACTCTTCCTGACCTTCTTAAAGCCTTTGAGATGTCACAACGGCAAAAGGAAGCTAAAAAGGCCTGGCTACAAACTGATGAGGGTAAGGAATATAATAGAACTAAGGCAAAAGAATACTATAACCGTCATAAGGATGTTGTTCTTGAAAAACGCAAGGAACGCTATGAAAAAGATGCCCCTTTATTGAATGAAAGGTCTATGACCTATTACACAAATAATAAGGAAAAGATATTGAATCGTTTAAAAGAGAAGCGCAAGACTCCGGCGGTGGAGGCTTAAAGTTTAGCCAATATATTTTCTCTAGAGAGGTTAGAAAAAGAATGCCCCGGATCCCGAAGTCCAACCAACAACTCCTGGAGGCATTGACTGTTCAAGCAACCGCTGTAGAGAAAGTCTTACAGAAGACACAGATTAAGGCTCGTGCCGAAAAACAGAAGGAGGAAGAACTTTCTATTGAGCAAGAGGCTCTACGGTTCTATCGTCGTAAGAAGCTGATTACCGCGAGCGCTTACAAGCGCGAGAAGGCTAAGCTCATGTCAAAGCAAGAGACTGCTTCCTACAACAGGGAACAGGCTCTTGTAAAGCTGAAGCAAGAGAGCAAAAAGATGAAGGATATTCAGACTAAGCAGAAGACTACCTTTGAGACTATCATCGAAAATCAGTTCCGCGCTAAGCAGAGCTTTCGTCTTCCTATTCAGCATAAGTTTATTGATTTTAAAGATATTCTTAAGACACTTACTAAGCAAAAGGGTCAATGGATTTTGAAATCATCAAATGATGTTTATTATACTCTCAGTGACACTACTCGCCATCGTCTAAGTGATTATCTTAAGAGTGTGGATGTAGTAGGATTTCATTATGAGTATTTCAACAATAGTGATGCCGAGTTTGTAGCTGAGTTTGAATATATTGACTATTATGATGTAGAATATGTTGAGAAGAAGCATAAGAATAATACTAAGAATGGAGCATTCTTCAAGTATATCAATATGACTAAGTTTGACTTTAGTCGTTATGGTATTTTTAATAAGATTGATGCTAATAACTATAACGATACTTGTTTAGTTGATGCTTTGCGCAATGGTGGCCTATCCGCGGACAAGTTAGAGCAAGTTAAGCTTATGGTAAAGAATCGCAATATTCCTAACAAAGATATTAAGGCTATAGCAGAACTTATAAAGTGTAAGATTATTATCAAGAATGAAAATAACAGGCACCCTCAAACATTTGGAAAGGAGTATGAAGAGACATATCACATCGGTAATCTCGATGACCACTTCTTTATCATTGAGAAAACTAATGTTACTCGTTTCAGTCTAGAACATTATGACGAAATAAAGGACAAGGCTAACTGTAATCATATTTGTAAAATACAAAATGGTTATGCTATGCGTGATGCTTCTCGTTGTATTGACAGTTATGATGTAATCATTATTCTACTTGCTAATAAGGATAAACTTCTGCGACCTATTACAATGGATGACCAGTTAATAGCAACCACACAGTTCTATGATAAGGTTTCTGATGAAATCTTATCACTAGATTATGATGTAGAGCGCTGTATAAGACCTGTTGAAAAGCCTTCTAAAGTTTCAAAAGGTGAGAAGACCGAATATAAGAATGTTTTCTTTGACTTTGAGACCTACAAGAAAGAGGTAGATGGAAAGCAGATTCATGTTCCTTATCTGTGCCGAACCTTTGACGGTAAAAAGCATCGTGTCTTTATTGGATCTAACTGTGGCCTATCTATGCTTTGCTCTTTGAAGCAGGACACACGACTGATTGCGCACAATGCGTCTTATGATTACCGTTTCATTATTCAATACCTGAATGGTATTGAGGAGATGTCTCGCGGAACTAGACTAATCTCTTGCAGTGCTGTATTTAATCGTTATAAGATTCAGGTCAAGGATAGTTTTCATCTTATCTCTTCTGCGCTGGCTAAGTTTCCTAGTATGTTTAAGATTGATAATGTTGTCAAGGAGGTAATGCCTTATGATTTGTATTCTGAGGCTAATGTTGAGAAACGCAATGTTCCTATCAATGAGGCTCTACTCTATATTGCGCTGGAGGATGTAGATCAGTTCTATAAAAATCTAGACCGTTGGGGTTGTCGTCGTGATGATGATACTTTTGACATCATAGAATATTCATCTCAATATTGTGCTATTGATTGTGAAATCCTTTGCAAAGGGTATAATACATTCCGTGAGTGGATTGTTAAATATCTCAATATCGATATTGATGATGTTTTGACATCTGCTTCTTTAGCTCACAAATATTTTATCAATCGTGGTTGCTATGAATCAGTCAATGAACTCGGCGGAGTTCCACAGTTATTCATACAGGGTTCTGTTGTCGGCGGTCGCACTATGGTCTCCAACAATGAGAAGAAGATGGTAGAGGCTAAGATTAATGATTTTGATGCTGTAAGCCTCTATCCTTCTGCTATGTATCGCATGGATGGCTTTCTAAAAGGTATTCCTAAGGTTCTACAGACAACTAACTATGATGAAATAAAGGGCTATGACGGCTACTTTGTAGATATTGTTATTAAGTCTGTTGGAATCCGTCGTGACTTCTCATTGATGTCCTACAAGAATCAAGAAGGCGTGCGCATCTTTACTAATGATATGGTAGGCAAGAAAATCCGTGTAGATAAATATACTCTTGAAGATCTCATTCAGTTTCAGCAGATTACTTTTGATGTTGTGCGTGGTTATTACTTTGATGAGGGTTTTAACACTAAGATTAAGGATACTATTCTGTTCCTTTTCAATGAGCGCCTGCGCCTCAAGAAGGAGGACAATCCTGCTGAGCAGGTCTTCAAGCTCATTATGAACTCAGGCTATGGAAAGTCTATTATGAAGCCTGTTGAGACTGAGAGTCGTTTCTTTGATGATGATGATAAGTTCCAAGTCTATCTAAGTAAGAACTATAACTGGATTACTTCTTTTGTTAAGTTTGGCACAAAGGTAAAGGTAAATACTGTTAAGACACTGATTGATCATTATAACATTGCTCAAGTTGGCGTATGTATTCTTTCTATGTCAAAGCGTATCATGAATGAGGTTATGTGCTTAGCTGAAGATAATAACTGTGAAATCTACTATCAAGACACTGATAGTATGCATCTAAAAGATTGTGATATTGCTAAACTATCTGATGCATTCTCTGCTAAGTATGGTCGCGAGTTGATAGGCAAGGGCTTAGGTCAGTTTCATAGTGACTTTGAGCTGAAGGGTTGTAAGGATGTCTATGCTACTAAGTCTATCTTCCTTGGTAAGAAATGCTACATTGATGAACTTGTAGGAACTGATGAGAAGACAGGTGAGCAGAAGACAGGCTATCATATTCGCATGAAGGGCATCCCAAATAAGGCTATATATCATACTTGTAGCGTAGAGGGATATACATCACCTTATGAAATGTATGAGAGACTTTATAATGGCGAAGAGATTTCTTTTGACCTAACTTGTAATAATACAAAACCTGTATTCAAGTTCGATAAGAACTATGTCGTTCATACTATTCAAACTGGGGGTTTTGATAGGCGCATTAGTTTCTAGGCAAGGGAGGGGTAGGGGTGTCATCGTAATATGACATAAACTTGAATGAGTTCGCGCGGTTTTGTGTCGTGTTGTGTCATATTTGGGGGGCGTTTTGGGAGATGGTTCATGTCCATTTATCCCAAAACGCCCCCAAATATAT